>Ga0255758_10004255_pt1 | contig 12238 bp, 8 predicted proteins | sample 011ome_24_FD_179958 | JGI IMG/M metagenome (GOLD analysis project Ga0255758, IMG submission 179958) | Coastal salt marsh microbial communities from the Groves Creek Marsh, Skidaway Island, Georgia - 011513CT metaG (version 2) | ecosystem: Environmental > Aquatic > Marine > Intertidal zone > Salt...
CTACAGGAACGGAGTATTTAAATATTGATGAATTAGATCCAAGTACTTTTTCATTGGACATGTTTAGTGCTGATGAGTTATTAAATCAAGGTTCTAATTATGTTTCTTATTATGGTTATGATTACAAAGGAAACAAATCAAAGGATAATCCGACTTTTAATGATTTTTTCACTGAAACAGATGAGTTTGGAAACTTAACTCGCCCAATGGGAGCCTTCGAGCCAATTTACATGTCTGGATATATAATGGACAAATTTGCATTTGATGATTTAATTTTTAACGTTGGTCTTCGTGTAGATAGATTTGATGCAAATCAACAAGTATTAAAGGACAAGTATCTGTTATATAGCGCCAGAACAGTCGGAGAAGTATCGGATATTGACGGTGTTGAAATGATTCATCCAGAAAATATTCCGGATAATGCGATTGTTTACGTAAATGATATAGATGATCCGACAGGAATTAATGGATATAGAGTAGAGGATACCTGGTATAATGCTTTAGGTGCAGAAGTGACTGACCCTTCAGTATTGGAAACAAGTGCAGGAATAGCTCCTTATTTGCAAGATGGTGTCAATCCATCTGACAATATTTCGCAGGATGTATTTGAAGATTATACTCCTCAAATTGTTGTTATGCCTCGTATTGCATTTTCTTTCCCAATTTCGGATGAAGCTTTATTCTTTGCTCACTATGATATCTTATCCAAAAGACCTACTACCGGAAATCGTTTAAATCCTTTGGATTATTTCTATATGAAAAACAGGAATGTTGTTGTTAATAACCCTGATTTGAGACCAGAAAAAACAATTGATTATGAATTAGGATTTCAACAGGTACTAAGTAAAAAGTCCTCTTTAAAATTATCTGTATTTTACAGAGAGCAGAGAGATCAAGTATCATTGATTAATGTTACCAATGCTTATCCTCGAACTTATAGAACCTGGGGGAATATTGATTTTGGAACAATTAAAGGTATGACAGTAGCCTATGATTTAAGAAGGTCAGGGAATATTACATTAAGAGCTGCTTATACCTTGCAGTTTGCTGAAGGAACGGGATCTGATGCGTCATCTTCATTGAACTTAATTAATTCAGGGCAACCTAACCTTAGAACAATTTTCCCTTACAGTTATGATCAAAGACATCAATTAACTGGAACAGTTGATTTTAGATATGGAGAAGGTAAAGATTATAATGGCCCGGTAATGGGAGGAAAGCAAATATTGAAAAATACAGGTATCAATATGGTTATAAATGGTTCTTCTGGAACGCCATATAGTGCTCAGGAACAAATTACCCCTTCCGCTCCATTAAATCCAGCTTCTGGAACATTGGATGGAACTGTAAATGGTTCGCGTAAACCATGGCAAGTTAGATCTGACATGCAAATTGATAAAAACATAATTTTAAAATTTGGTAAGGGAGAGGAAAAAAAGAAATCTGCGAACTTAAATGTTTATTTATTGGTTAATAATGTTCTTAATACCATAAACATTACAAATGTGTATCGAGCAACAGGTAATCCGGATGATGATGGATATTTGAATGCGGCTACATATCAGGCAGGTATTCAAAGCCAGAACGATGAAGCATCTTTCAGGTACTTGTATGCATTGAAAGCAAATAACCCATATAATTATGGAATTCCAAGAACCATTCGTATTGGAGCAAAATTAGATTTTTAAGAATTTATTATATTATAACATGAAGATTATGAATAAAATAACATTACTTCTAATAGCCTTTATTTTCTTTGGGAATCATGCAAGCGCATGGTATGACCATAGTAAATCTACAAATGGAAATGCTGGTGGTAAGCCAGAAAATTCATTTCAGCTAAAAGCGGCCAACTGTTCGCCAGCATCAACATTCGGATACCTTGAGTTTAATAATGTTAAAGCATTGATAGAAACGGGTGGTAGTATGTATCAAAACAGATCAACGAATAGTCCTTCTTACGAGGTGCCTGTTGGCTCTGGAGAAACAGTTATTTATGCAGGAGCTTTATGGATGGGTGGAGTTGATGTTAACAATCAGCTAAAATTAGCTGCATTAACATTTAGACAAGGAAATGATTTCTGGACAGGACCTTTGTCTGTTACGCCAGGGACAGGTAATCCAGCAATCGCAATTAAAGATTATGGACCTGCAACCGTTGAGCCTGAAACTTGCCTTGAATACGATAACTTTTACATTACAACAAAACAGGAAGTAACAGAATTTAATGGATGGTTTGAGTGTACGCAAAATGAGGATTGTGATGAGTCAGAGGAATACGAGGGATATACCATTCCGAATAGTATTTTAAATTGGCCAGCTCATGGCGATATTAATAAATTTCAAGATTTTTATTTAGCTCCATTTTATGATAGAGATGGAGATGGACTTTACAATCCGGTGGGAGCTGGAGATTATCCATGGTATGATTTAGATAATTCTGTTGATTGTAGAACAAGTCGTCAGGTTACTTTATTTGGAGATTACAACATGTGGTGGGTATTTAATGACAAAGGAAATATTCATACAGAGACCAATGGAGATCCTATTGGGATGGAAATTAGAGCACAAGCATTTGCATTTGCTACTAATGATGAAATTAACAACATGACATTTTATAATTATGAGATGATTAACAGGTCTACTCAAACACTTACAGAGACCTATTTCGCAGTATGGCTTGATCCAGACATTGGATGTAGTGAAGATGATTACGTAGGGTGCGATGTTCAAAGAGGTTTGGGATATCAATACAACGCGGATGCTATAGACAATGATGGGTGTAATGGTGCCCAAGCAATTGGTGCAAATCCTCCAGCGATTGGAGTTGATTTCTTCGAGGGACCTTACCAAGATAATGATGGTATTGATAATCCACTTACAACAGATATTAGCTTAGCGAATGCGGATAAGGGAATTCCTTACGCTGGTTTAGGTATTGGTTATGGTGATGGAGTTGTAGATAATGAGCGTTTCGGAATGAGAAGATTTGGCTATTTCGATAGAAACCTACCTGCAAATATTTATGGAGATCCTAGTCTAGCTATTGATTTTTACAATTATATGTTGGGAACTTGGTTGGATGGAACACCTTATACGTATGGTGGTGATGGTCACGGAGGAACACTTAACACAGACTATTGCTTTCCTGGAGATACGGATCCTTATGGCTGGGGACAAGGTGGTACTGTAATGCCGGATTGGACAGAAGTTTCTGAAGGAAATATTAAATTTGATAGAAGATTTTTCCAAGCAGCTGGACCATTTACATTGCAGCCAGGGGCATTAAATAACATTACATTTGGAGTAGTATATGCTAAATCAACATCTGGAGATCCATTCCAATCAGTTGAATTAGTAAGAAAAGCTGATGATAAAGCGCAAGCGTTATTTGATAATTGTTTTCAAATTTTAGAAGGCCCACCTGCTCCTAATCTTGCAATTCAAGAATTAGAAAATGAGTTAATTATTTTCTTAGAAGGAACGGAACAAATTGAGGATTACGAAACGGTTGATCCTTTAATTATTGCTTTGGGCGAAGGGTATGATAGTCTTTATGTATTTCAAGGTTACATGATTTATCAATTGGTTGATGCAACTGTTAGTCCTTCGGAATTAACTGATGTGGATAGAGCGCGATTGGTTGCGCAATGTGACATTAAGGATGGAGTTGATCAGTTAGTAAACTTTACGTTTAATGAAGATTTCGGAGCAAATGAAGCAGAAGAAATGGTTGATGGAGAAGATTTAGGAATAAGACATTCATTTCAGTTCTTGGAAGATGAATTCGCTTTGGGAGATAAAAAATTAATAAATCATAAGAAGTATTACTATATGGCTGTTTCTTATGGTTATAATAATTACAAGCAATATGATGGGATTACTGGACAAGAAAAGCCTTATATCGGAAGTAGATTAAGTGTCTCAGGAACGCAAATTGCAAGTTTTGTAGGTATTCCTCACTCTCCTTCGCCAGAATATGGTGGAACTGTTCAGAATAGCGTATATGGAGATGGACCTGAAATTACACGAATTGAAGGCCGCGGAAATGGAGGTAATTTACTTGAATTAACTGAAGATTCTGAGGCAGATATCCTTGCTAATTATACGCCTAAAGAAGTAACTTATGCCGGTGGTTCAGGGCCAATTGATGTAAAGGTTATTGATCCATTGAATGTAAAAGCAGGAGATTATGCATTAACAATCCTACCTGATGGCAATCCACAAGCAAATTCTACCCAATTGGATAGTTCTAGGTGGTATTTAGTTAATACTACTTATCCTTCAGATACGATTTTTTCTGAACAAACCATAGAACTAGGGAATGAGCAGTTAATACCAGAATGGGGAATATCAGTAAATATTCAACAATATCAGTATGAAGAACTATCACCAAATGTATTTACAACTGAGTTAATGAGTTCTGAAATTGTATTTGCTGATTCATCAAAAAGATGGCTAACTGGAGTTGAAGATGCAGATGGCAATACTTCTAGAAATTGGATCCGTTCAGGTACCTCGAGTGAAGATTGTGATAATGTGCAATATCCTGATGAATGTGAAGATCAAGATCCATGTATATATAATGATTTTGTTGGCGATGATGATCTTGAAGTTTGGGAAAAAGTTGTAGATGGAACTTGGGCACCTTTTAAAATGGTAGCAAACAAGGATTGTAATGATATGCCTGTTAGTTCCGAAATGACTGGTGGTCAAGGGGCTGTTAAATTGAGCCAATTAAGTAGTGTAGATATCGTAATTACTTCGGATAAATCCAAATGGTCCAGAGTTGTTGTATTAGAATCTCAAGACAATAGTGATTTATCTTGGAATGGTTCTACCCCTAAATTAAGGCCGAAACAACTGCCTTCGGTTGGTAAAAATGGATTGCCTGATGGTGATGGTACTGGAATGAGTTGGTTCCCTGGCTATGCAATTGATTTGGAGTCAGGTGAAAGATTAAACATGGCTTTTGCGGAGGATTCTTGGTTAGGTAATGAAGGCGGGAAAGATATGTTATTCAACCCTTCGGCTAATATGTTTACAGCTTTTGGAGACCCATTATTTGGAGGGAAACATTATGTTTATGTATTTAAAAATTACAGAAAGGAACAACCTGTTAGTAGCCAGTTTACTTCCAATATGCCTGCATATGATGAATCTGCATTTATTAGAAGTTTGCTAGTTGACAAAGCTAATCCCAATGCAGGAGATAGGCTAAAAGTCTGGCGAGCATGTATGTGGGTTGGTACACCTATGCTTTCTGAGACAGCAGTAGGTTTAGCTGATGAGTCAGATCCATTTTCCTATATAGAAACAGATGTTAGAATAAAAATTAGAGTTGCTAGTGCTTACGCAAAACATTCTATTAATGCTCAGCATTATACAAATACTGGAGGAAGTCTTAATGATTGGTGTCCGCTATATGAATTTAACATGGATAGCTTAGCCGTAAGTACAGAAACATTTGTTCCAGGTGATAGTATTTTGTCTCTTATCAATGTTGTTCCAAATCCATATTATGCATATTCTAACTATGAGAACAATAGATTAGATAATTTAATTAAAATAGTAAATCTACCGGATCAGTGTACCATTAAAATTTATACTGTAAATGGAATATTGGTTAGAACATTCAATAAAGACAATAACGTAACCCGTGTTGAATGGAATTTGAAAAACTTTAAGAATATTCCAATTTCAAGTGGATTGTATTTAATTCATGTCGATGTTCCTAATGTTGGTGAAAGAGTATTAAAATGGTTTGGTGTGATACGCCCTCCAGATTTAGATCAATTCTAGGAATATTGATTAGATTGAAACGAATTTTTGTTAAATAAGATTAGATATGAGATTAAGTAAAAGTTTTAGAGTAAGTTTTGTGTTAGCAGGAATGATAGTATCTTCACTTACTACATTTGCTGGTAATGAGGATAGAGCTGGTTCTGCTGGGGCTACTGAATTACTGATAAACCCATGGTCACGAAGTTCATCTTGGGGCGGTGCCGGCGTTTCTTCAATTAAGGGGTTAGAGGCGCTATTTTCGAATGTTGCAGGATTGGCCTATGCCGATAAAACAGAGATTATCTTTGCTAGAACGAATTGGTTAGGTGGTATTTCAGATATTGCTTTAAATGGATTTGGATTGGCTCAACGTGTAGGAGAGAATGGTGTTATGGGGGTTTCGATAATGTCAATGAATTTCGGAGACATTCCAATCACTACCACTGAATTACCTGAAGGAAATATAGGGACATTTAAGCCAGTTTTTACTAATATTAATTTGGCATATGCAAGACAGTTTTCTTCCTCTATCTCAGGAGGTTTAAATTTGAAAGTAGTTTCTGAGGCGATTTCTAATGTTAAAGCTTCGGGTGTTGCTGTTGATATAGGAATTAGATATGCAACGGGAGAAAACGATCAAATTAAATTTGCAATAAGTTTAAAAAATGTTGGGGCTCCTTTGGAATATAGTGGTGATGGTATCTCGTTAGAAATGTTAAACCCAAATACGGGTATCCTAATTACTTCGGAACAACGTGTTTCCTCTTTTGAATTACCATCTTTATTGCATATAGCAGCCTCTTATGACTTCTTATTTGATGAATCAAATAAATTAACCATGGGATTTGTTTATACTTCGAACTCGTTTTCTAAAGATCAATATAGATTAGGAGGAGAATATACATTTAGTGGGTTAAAGCAAGCTTACTTTATTGCAAGAGCTGGATATATATATGAAAATGGAATATTTGATAATGTGAATCGAACGAATTCTTTAACGGGTTTATCTGCTGGATTATCTGTTGATTTTCCTGTTGGAAAAAATGAAACAATGATTGGGATTGATTACGGATACAGAAGCTCAACATTAGGAGGTATTCACTCTATTGGTGGTCGGATTAACTTGAAATAAGAAATTAAACTATATAAGTAATTAGTAAAGAGAGTCTTTTTGAGATTCTCTTTTCTGGTTTAAAGAAATTACCTCTATTATGTCAAAAATTAATTACTACACACAAGAAGGTCTTCAAAAACTAAAGGATGAAATAGAACACTTGGAAAAAGTTGAGCGTCCAAAGTTGTCCGCTTTAATTGGTGCTGCAATTGATTTGGGAGATCTTTCTGAAAATGCTGAATACCATGCTGCTAAAGAATCACAGGGGCTTATGGAAGCGCGTATTTCAAAATTGAAAAATGAGTTATCTATTGCCCGTTTAATCGATGATTCAAAATTGGATACGTCGAAAGCTTTAATCTTGTCTACAGTAAAGATAAAAAATGTGAAGAACGGAACGGAGATGGAATATACTTTAGTTGCCGGCAATGAGGCGGATTTAAAACTTCGTAAAATATCTATAGACTCCCCAATAGGAAAGGGATTGCTAGGAAAATCGGTTGGAGATATTGCGCCAGTTGAAACACCAAATGGAACCGTAGAGTTTGAAATTATCGCTATTTCCCGTTAAAGATATTAGTATGAGTTCTATTTTTTCTAAAATTGTAAATGGAGATTTACCATGTTATAGAGTTGCAGAGGATGATCTTTTTTTAGCCTTTTTAGACGTGAATCCATTGGTTAAAGGCCATGTGCTTGTTCTACCAAAACAAGAGGTAGATTATATTTTTGATTTAGAAGATGATTTGCTTGCAGGATTAACCTTATTTGCAAAAAAAGTGGCAATCAAAATGAAAAGGATTTTACCTTGCGACCGGATTGGTGTTACCGTGATTGGACTTGAAGTTCCGCATGCTCACATTCATTTAATGCCAATAAATAGTATTGCCGACATGGATTTCTCTAAACCTAAAAAGAAATTTGATAGCGCAGAACTTACAAAGATTGCAAAAAGTATTTCAGAAGCTTAAATCTTATTTTGTTCTATCTGGATTATCCTTAACAAAAGAACTCCATCCCGAGTAGTTCTTTTTACCAGAGTCTGTTTTTCCTGTTTGAAAGTAGTGGCAAACCGCTGCTGCAAGTCCATCTGTAGCATCTAGTTTTTTTGGTAACTCTTTGAGTTTTAATAACGATTGTAGCATTTTAGCCACTTGTTCTTTACTCGCATTGCCATTACCCGTTATTGCTTGTTTTATCTTTCGAGGAGCATATTCTTGGATTGGTAAATCTCTGGTAAGAACTGCTGCCATAGCAACTCCTTGGGCTCTACCTAATTTAAGCATTGACTGAACGTTTTTTCCAAAAAAAGGGGCTTCTACAGCAACCTCGTCTGGAAGGTATTCCTCAACTAAAAAACTTACTTTTTCAAATATCTTTTTCAGCTTTAACTCATGGTTCTCAAGTTTATGTAAATGAATTACACCAGTACTTATCATTTCCATCTTATTCTTTCGAATACGAATAATTCCATAGCCCATTGTTGTGGTTCCAGGATCAAGACCTAAAATTATTTTGTCGGAAACTATCATCAAAAGAGTAAATTTGTATCTATCGAACAAGTAAAAATAAATAAGATTGTAATACGTATACTCCAAATTTTAATATTTGTTGGAGCGGGATACGTTATCTATGCGGAATTACTGAAGAACAAAGAGAGTTTAGATTTCGATAGTGTACTTAGAGACCTGCTATCATTTAACGGAATTTTGATTCTAATAATTGTTTTTATTGGACAGTTTCTAAATTGGTGGTTGGAATCTTTAAAATTTCGAGCGCTAATTTCAAAAACCGAATCCATCAATAAGTGGGATGCTGTTAAATCCGTATATGCAGGGAATGCTTTTGGGGTGTTAACTCCAAATAAAATAGGAACAGTTATTGGAAGAGCATTGTGGTTAAAAGATAAAGACACAGTTTCGGTTGTGTCTTCAACTATGCTGGGAAACGCAGCTCAATTAACAACGACTGCTTTATTTGGCTTTCTTGGATTTTTAATTATTGTTTGTTTTGGCACGCAACTTAATTTTATCAACCAAGAGTTTCCCACATATGCATTGTTGATTTCGTTGTTATTAGTTCTTTTATTGGGGCTTTTATTTTTTTATCCTTCGTTTCTCTATAAATTGGCTTTAAAGCTACCTTTCATTAGTCGCTTTGCTCAACGAATTAGTTATTTTAAATATTTAAGGAAGAAAGAATTATTAACTGTTCTTTCTTTTTCTGTCCTTAGGTATATTGTTTTTGGATTTCAATTTATCTTATTATTGAAGCTTCTTCATGTAAGCATCACAATTATCTCTCTTGTTACATTTATTTGTGTGTTATATATGATAGTTACCTTTATTCCATCTCCTTTTATGGGGAATTTAGGAACAAGAGAAGCGGTGGTTCTTCTTCTATTATCAAACTATAACAGTACTGCAGAAGTTTTATCAGCTTCAATTATTCTTTGGGTAATAAATATTGCTTTTCCTGCTGTTGTTGGCAGTTTACTGTTCCTTTTTACTAAAGTCAAATTAAAACGCGTTTAAAGTGATATACATTCATGGAATATTGCTGGTTATATTTTCTATCTATACAAGTTGGATGCTTGTTTTAATCTACGGTTGGTTAATAAGTAGTAGTAATAATGTCGCTTCCTCAGGTAAGATTAATAGTTTAACCGTCCTAATTCCTTTTAGAAATGAAAAAGATAATATTCCCTTGCTAATCAAATCTTTATCAGAACTGCAGTACAGAGCAGAAGCAGTTGAGTTTATTTTTATTAATGATCATTCGGTAGATAATAGCGTTGAAACATTGCTCCTTGGGTTAGAGCATTTCGCATTTCCCCATAAATTAATATCGTTGGAGGAAAACCATTTGGGTAAAAAAAGAGCCATTGAGGCCGGAGTAATAGCAGCTACTCATTCAGTAATTGTTACAACAGATGTCGATTGTGTTCACTCCAGAAATTGGTTGCAAGAAATTAATAGATTGATGGACTCCGAGAGTGAGTTTATTATAGGACCTGTAATAAATAAAAAACAGCCTGGTCTATTATCCAATTTACAACAAATCGAATCTCTTTTGCTTGCTGGTATTACAGTTGGTTCAGCCAAGTTGAAAAAACCGCTATTGTGCAGTGGCGCTAATCTCAGTTACACGAAATCATTGTTCAATAAACTACAACCCTACGAGAATAATTACAACACATTATCAGGGGATGATATGTTTTTTCTTGAAAAAACAAATAGGAATAAGGATTGCTGTGTTGAAATAAATGCAAAATCTATTGTTGCAACCGAGGGAGCAAAATCATTTGCTGAAATGCTTTCCAGATCGGTGAGATGGGCTTCAAAATCAAGTAAATTAAAAATGTCTTTATCTACTGTTTTTGGAGCTATTGTTTTGATTACTAATTGTTCCATCCTATTTATGATAGTACTTATGATTTTGGATAGCGATAGCATTGTTTTTTTGATTAAATTGTGTGCCATTAAAACAATTGTAGATGTATTGTTTTTAGTTTTATTGGCAAACAGGTATAACAGATATCAAACTATAATCTACTTTCCAGTTATGGTAGTTTTTTATCCCTTTTATTTGTTTATAGTATATTTATCGACTGTTTTTTCTTCTCCAGTTTGGAAAGGAAGATGAAATGTAAATGAAAGAGACCAGAGAATATAAAAGAAAAGATTCAATGTATTTTGAAGCTTGGAGAAAGCTTAAAAAGAACCGAACAGCTATGTTGGGTCTACTCATCATATGCATTGCTATTTTTATATCTGTTTTGGGAGCTAATATAAGGCCGGATGCTACAGAAGATGCTAATGATCAGAATTCACCAATATCGAGAAAAGCACCGGGATTTAAAGTTTCTCAACTATTGGTGCGGAAAAATAGGGAAATTGAAAATGTTGGTTTTTTTGGTAAATTATTTTTTGGATACGAAGAAGCAAGTTATAAAAGTTATCCAATGTATGGATATAAATTTGAAGGCGGAGATATAATTATTGAAGAATATACTGGCTTTGAAAACGAAAAAGAATATTCTCCTCAATATCAGAGCTACCCTATAGCAGAAGTATTATACCCGCTTTCTATTTCTAAAGAGGTAAAGTTTAAGTTAAACCTTAATGGCACCGTAACCATATGGTTAATAGATGGTACTGAAATAATCAAGGATGTTTCTGAAATGAGGGATCAAATTATTGCAAATAATATCGTTGAGCAAACATTTTACTTAGGGACAGATAAATTAGGGCGTGATATGTTAAGTCGTCTAATGGCTGGAACTATTATTTCACTATCTGTTGGATTAATTGCAGTTATTATTTCATTGATGATTGGATTGTTGCTAGGGTCTTTAGCGGGGTTTTACCGTGGTTGGGTCGATGATTTAATTATGTGGTTTATTAATATGGTATGGTCAATTCCTGGCCTTTTACTTATTATATCCCTTACATTAATTTTAGGCAAGGGCTTTACAACTGTTTTTATTGCTGTTGGATTAATTATGTGGGTTGAATTAGCTAGAGTTGTGAGAGGTCAAATATTGAGCATAAGAGAACAGGAATATGTTGAAGCAGGTAGGGCTTTGGGGTACTCAAATGCACGAATAATCTGGAAACATGTATTGCCAAATATTATGGGGCCAGTTATTGTTATTAGTTCTGCCAATTTTGCTTCTGCTATTTTGATTGAAGCGGGTTTAAGTTTTTTGGGCATTGGAGCTCAAATACCAATGGCGTCTTGGGGAGCAATGCTTGAACAACATAAAGCTTATATGATGACTACAGGAAACGAAAGTGCATTTTTAGCAATATTGCCTGGAATTAGTATAATAATCCTTGTGTTTGCATTTATGCTTCTTGGAAATGGCTTAAGAGATGCCTTGGATACAAAGTCTGCAGATAATGTTGCAGGGACCTAAAGAATGTTAACTTCTCTTTCCAAATCTACTCCGTACGTTTCTTTTATAGAGTGGATAATTTCCTCGCTGAGGTTGTAAATATCACTTCCTGAAGAGCCTCCATAATTTACTAACACCAAAGCCTGGTTTTTATGGACGCCATAATTTCCTATAGTTTTTCCTTTCCATCCGGCTTGATCGATTAACCACCCCGCTGCAAGTTTTATTTTACCGTTTTCTGCTGGATAGGAAACTATTTTTGGAAACCTAGCCTTTATAACTTCAAATGATGAATTATCAATTATAGGATTTTTAAAAAAGCTACCACTATTTCCTATCTTTTTTGGGTCTGGTAGTTTACTCGATCTAATTTTTATTACTGCATTACTAACATCTTTTATTGTTGGGTTAGTAATGTTTAATGATTCTATTTCCTGTTC
>Ga0255758_10004256_pt1 | contig 12237 bp, 15 predicted proteins | sample 011ome_24_FD_179958 | JGI IMG/M metagenome (GOLD analysis project Ga0255758, IMG submission 179958) | Coastal salt marsh microbial communities from the Groves Creek Marsh, Skidaway Island, Georgia - 011513CT metaG (version 2) | ecosystem: Environmental > Aquatic > Marine > Intertidal zone >...
CTTTAAATTTCCTATTCTAGTTTCTGCAAGTTGAAGAGCTTTATGTTTTGTGTCTTCATCAACAAATTTTTGAAAGGTATTAGCTAGTTGAAGTAATTCACTTTCAATTTGTTCCTGCTTATAGTTTAATGTCCCTAGACCTGATTGCACAGCACTTAAGTCGACATTTATATCTCGAAGTGCTTTATTAATAAAACTTAGGTCAGCGACACTGATAATTTGTTGATTTGACATAATTATGTGTATTTTATTGTTGATCCATCGGATTTGATGAGTATTATTTTGTCGGTGTAAACTTCTACTATGTCATACATATGGTGCATAGCAAGATTTCTTGCTTTCTCGAAAGATGGTTCCATTGATTGACCTGATTTGTAATGTTTTAATATTTGATTTCCCACTAAATCCAATATATGAACTTCGTATGGGTGACCTAGAAAACATTTGCTTACAATTCCTTGTGGTAAACTAGATAATTCTGCTGTGCCAAATTCTTCTTGGATTATTTCCATAAAATCATCAAATCCCCTAGTTTTAGTCAATGATTCATCATCTAATCCAGCAATAATTTCCATGTATTTTTTTGATCTTTTTTTATAAAAATCTTGAGTATTTGCTTTTACAAATTTAGTTGTTTCCTGTTTTTTAGGGTTCAGATTGAAATCACTTTTTCCAAATAATATTTTTGCCATATTCTAAATATTTTGTCAAGTTAAAAAAATAAACCTGAAATATCTGCTAAGGGGGAGGTCTAAAAAAAAAGAATATTACTAATGTATCCTATTTCATGATGAAAAGAGTGTTCAGCAACCTTCAACTTCATCAGAAAAGTATTCCATAAAATATTCGCTGATATTTCCATTTTCCCCGTACAAATAATAATCAGTAAAACTCCCATTAACATGAAGAGCATCAAATTTTAGATTTTCTTGAATTAAATCACCAAGGTTATTGAAATAAGAGATTTCTTTTCTTCGTTTCATGCGCTTAAATCCGCTGCAGTTTGTTGTCGGAATATTATGTTCGTATATGATAGACCAGTTATACATATTGTTAAATTTTAGAATCATAACAATTTCCTGATCATCTTTGGACATGAGAATCGCCATATCTTTAGGAGAGTTGTTAATTTTCTTTTTTCTGTCGCTTGAAGAGTTTCTATTGTGAATTCCAGACCGGAAAAATTCAATTTCGTTAAAACCGTTTAAAGTGTCAACATCAATAATGAAATTTTTATATTCTTCAATTTTGCTTAGCTCGAGAAGAGCATATTTACTGTAGGCAGGTATAAGATTTAATATGTATTGAGCGTCATTTCCGGTAATTATTTGATTTATGGATTCAACTACTTCCAAGGAATTGATCAATTTTGTATCGTTTTTAGATGTTGTAATCCATCCAAACTTATTTTTGCACCAGGCTTTAGCGTATGAATATTCTCCAATAGTTGTGTCTTTATTTTTTTCTATTTCTACCTCGGTGCGATAAGGCAATTCCATAATTGATTCCAACCCTTCACCGGGAAGTTCAGTTAGATTCAATTTACTAGCAATTACGTATTTTGTAATTTTCGGGATCTCAGCAATTGAATGTTCAGGTTTAGTTTCGTTCTTATTGAGGATATATATTCCTACAGTAGTACCTGAGAATACTAAAAGCATTAATAATATCAATAACATCTTGTTATTCTTAACCTTAGGTTTCGAAATATGTTCCGAATCTACTTGAAAAGATGATTTGTCTTTTTCTGCTTCTAATGATGCTTTATTGTTGGTGTTTTCTTGATTCGGCTTTTCTTTAATATTATCATCCGGTACAATTATTTTTCTAGGACCTTCTTCTATACCTAGTATTTTATTTTTTTTTATCGAATACTCTGCAAAAGAAATTTCTCCATTAATTAACAGTTGTTTTATTTTTTTTAGCTGTTCCGACTGCTTCATCTCGAATAATAATAAAATGTTTTTTTTAGTTTTCGGCTATACAAAGGGTCTTTTAAATTACCTTCTAAAAAAACCATTGTTTAATTTTACAATTAAATTGGAACCATTGTACAAAATGATTTCCACCCCATATTTCTATTTTTTCATTGTTAACTACAAATATTTTTGTCATATGATCGCCACAAATTTTGATTAATAGCACAATCTATGAAAATTCTGTTCGCTCTCAAAGTATTCTGAATTATATTTACTTAAAGAGTCTAGGTCCTCCAAAAAGTTTGAACTCTCACCAGTGGAGGTCACTAAGAAAGCAAAGCTCGATACGATAGTATCGGGCTTTATTTGTTTTAGGGCAAACCGAATTTATTCTAGTGAAGAACTCAAACAAATAAAGCCACAATTGCAAAGCAATTGGAGCTTTGCTTTCGGAATTCGGAGTTCAAAAGGATCATGGGCGATAGCGAACTAATCCTGTCTGGGTCACAAAGAAAAAAAAGTTTCTCACTGAGAGGCTTTTTTATTTTAATAAATCTTCCTGGATAATTACTAAATTGCAGAATCAGAATTGATTAATACAACAGAACCTGTTATATTGGCTTAAAATTAGAATTATGAAACACTTAGTTTTGACAACTCTACTAGCGCTCATTTGCTTCTCAGGAAGTGCACAAAGTGGCGTAATCTACAATTTTTTATTCCGAATTGACAAGGAGTTAACTACTCAAATGAAAGTTCAAAATAAGGATCACAAAATCCTGAATATTTCAACAATTGAAGAAATGCCAAAAGAACTTTCGGATACGTTAATATTGATCAGCGAACAAATGATCGGCGAATTATTGACCGCAACAATGACAAGTATGCGACCAGATGAGGATAAATTACTCTCGCCAGCCTTGCCCGAACATTTAATGCATTTACCCGCTAATACCTTCAGAAAATCAACAAAAACATACGATTCATTAAACATTTTTGTAGAAATCCAATGTCACATTGCAGCCAAGGGAGGCGTGAAAGTATCTTTTGGAGACAAATCATTTTCGAAATTAAAACCAACATTGAAACTCAGAATTAAAGTATTGGACAAAGAAAAAAATGAAATTGATTCAAAAAAAGTTGTACTGAAAGATTTTGAAAAATTGCGATCGAAAAGCTTCGAGAAAACATACGGAATTAAAGGCTTAGCATTTAACACAGATCAAGTTACGAAATCTGAAACAATCAATTCAAATGATGTGCTCCGCATGTATGTGATGGGATTGGTTGAAGCAATGAATAATTAATTAGATTCGTTTAGAAGATGGGGTTCTGTCACATCTATTAAAACAGTTTCTTCATATCCTCTAAAAAGTTTGAACTCTCTTCTGTCGAGGTCACTAAGAAAGCAAAGCTCGATACGAAAGTATCGGGCTTTATTTATTTTAGAGCAAATATGAGCTATGCTCATGTGAGGTGATAAAAGAAAAAAGACAGTACATGCGGATGCATGTGAGCTTTATGCTCGAGCATAACAACCATTTCGAAAAGGATCATTAGCGATAGCGAGATAATCCTTCCGAGGTCACTAAGAAAGCAAATTTAAGAAGCTCGTTTATTTTCTAGCTTACAAGAAACAATCCGTTTATTTATTAGTGAACAAAGTTGATTCAAATCTTCCTCTTTGAGATCCTCTGCACTAATTATAACCTCTAAATTTTGATTTTCATGCTCAATATATACACAAGGTAATTGAATCTCTTTGATTGAAGGAAACTGCTTATAAAATTGTTCATCATCATAAAAATCGGATGGAATAGGAAGCCATTCCAAATAACTTTTCCATGCATCTTGCATTCCTCTATAATTATGAGATTTTGTAAAGTTTGAACACGAATAAGTAACGGGTTTCATTATCTTATGAAAAAAGTCAAAGATTCCATTCATAAATCCTTTGTCCTTTTTGTATACAAAAATTAATTTCGACATAATTTACTTTTAAAGTGAACACTAAATTCAAGTCCTAGGTTTCAAGGAACATCAACTTTTCGGACATAAATCACTTAGGATATAAGTTTCAATACCTCCTGGATAAGTAATGAAATATCTAGCTGAAAATAATTGATTAACACTCTTTTGTTTCGTTAATTCAAAATCTGTAATCAAGTCGTTTCGTGATTTTTTAAAACGAACTAGTTTCCCTTCATTATCCACAAAACAAAACTCTTTGTTAAGATACCCTCTATAAGATAGCAGCTGCTCTTTCATAATTTATAAATTTTGATTTATTTAGTAATTCGTTTGCCAACATTTCTATGGTTTTTCCTTCTGTATAAATAGTGTGATTTGCTATTTGTTTGTTGAACTCCGAAGCGATAAACTTTTTATTCATTTCGATATAAGAATTCATTACAGGCGCTTTTAAAGAGTCATTTTCATATCTTCTAGTTAGCCTATCGTTTAAAATTTTTACAGATATTTCTTCACTTGGTGAAGGGAGAATTAAAAACACGTTTGGAAAATTGTTGAATATTTTTTTCAGCTTTCTTAAATGAAATACATCAGTGCAGTAAGAATCGGTAGCTCCTAAATCTATAATACCAGCAAACTCATATAGAATAGCTCTTAACTCATCTGGGCCAAAATACTGCTGTACGTATTTTATTAATTCTTCAAACCCTTGTTTTTTTAATATTTTAGTACTGGTATGTAAGTCATAACCATTTTTAAATCGGTAATACCATTTTAGTTTATCTACCGGATGATTTAATAGCCCCGATATTCCAGATAATTTTGCTGCTATTGTGCTTTTACCTGTTGCTAATGGCCCGATGAGTATAATATTATTATTAACCGTTTTCATCAATAAAAATAATTTATCAGTTTGATTAAATAAAAAATTACTATCATAATTAAGACTAAAATGACCACTATTTTTATCCTTGTTGGAATAAAGCGATGCCATTTTTGCATTTGTGTTTTCATCACTTGTTTTTTAATTGGTGTTATAATATCAACTCATAATACCCCCCCTTTTATCATTAATTCTTTTCAGATTCTGGAATAAAGGCTTTAGCTATAACACCAAAGCCTTTCCCCTATGAGATAAATTTTAGTTTGGTTAATGAATGCATCATAAATTAGTTCCTTAAGAGTTTAAATATTTCTAATGTTTTCTGTCAATCTATTCTTCATCATCATCATCTTCGTATTCGAACTTTTCAAGCACAATCTTTTTCAGCAATAAAATTTCTAAATCATCGTATTCTTCGTTTTCAGTAGTTTCATTGTATGTAATTAAAAATGCCTGGGAAATCAATTTTTCTGTATTTAATTCGAATTCCTTTAATACACTTTTAGGGCAAACAGTAAATTGATATTCCTCGCCGTACTTATCTTCGAAAAAGTAGGTTCCATCTTCATAACCAGAATAAAAAGCTTCTAATTTTAAGCCCTTATCTTGTGAAAATCCAGTTGCAACTGATAAAACACAGAATGCAATGCTTGTTAAAATTGTTTTTTTCATTTCCTTGTTTTTATTTGTTATTACAATTCCCATTTTGAGATTATAAGATGTTCGGAATATTTTATGCAAAATAAAGTGGTAAATCCTCTCCTTCCTCGTTACCGTCATTTGTTAAGGTATCTTCTTCAAGGTTAAATATTTCAGGTTTCTTTTTGAGTGCATTATCGACGATAACTAAATACAGTGAATCTTCTGTTTCAAGCGTAACAGCTCTATGAACTCTGGAATCTCTTGGGTCTTTAAATTCTGTGATTGAGCTTTCATAATCATTCCCATATAATTTCAGGAACAATCGCTTTAATTCACGACTTAAATTTTTGTAATTAATTATTTTTTTTGTTTTCATGATGTAAATTATTTGTGTTAGATAATATTTATTTTAACAATTCTATGAATAGGAATGGTTATGTTTTTCTTTAGTATCACTGATTGATTGGTAACTCCCCATATTGTAGTTTCCACTTTTTTTAAACCTTCTATATCTTCGAAATAAAGACTTACTTTGGTGTTGCACTTGCTCCTATTACCGAGAACGTTTGCACGGTGCAATTGATCTTCTCGTGCTGCTATTTCTTCTTTGGAAAATAATACTTCTTGTTTTGGGAAATAAAGCGTTTCAATGGCTTCTTTTTCTATTAAAACCGGAGATAATAGTGTTCCTATTACATTAGTCCCTTGTAGCTGTCTCATAATCATTATAATTAGTATGTAAATTTATTTTACACCACTAATGTATATACTAATATTGTAGAGAATCTGGCAGCATTCTGTAGGAATTCTGAAGATGTAAGCTAAAATAAAACCGTCACTTTATGTTCATTATCTGTTGTTTGATAACAAATGGTATAATTAAAAAGGGTACAAATTCTTTTTACTATAGAAAGCCCTATTCCTATTGAGTTTTCAGATGATTTTTCAGAGACGAATCGTTGAAAAAAATCGTCATTTGGTTTACTACTCACAATACCTGTATTTGTAATTGTTAGCAAATTATTTTGTAGGGTGATTTGCACGTCTCCTTTGTTAATATTATGGAAAATGGAATTTTTAATCAGGTTTGAAACCAATATACTTAGCAAAGTGAGATTTGATACTAGAGTAAAATCTGGATTCAACATTAAACGAACTTGTAAATGTTTCAATCTAACTTGGTCTTCAAAATTTTCAAGTGATGCGTTTAGTAGTTCCTTGAGATTTATTTCTTCTTTGTCTACAAATTGATTATTGTCGATTTTGGATAGTAAAATAAGTGCCTGATTGACTTTGGATAAACGACCAACCGTTTGAATAATGCTGTCTAAGTTTAACAAGTCTTTTTCCGATAAATTTGGAGCTTGAAGTAATAATTCAGCCTTTGTTCTGATAATTGCTAACGGTGTCAATAATTCATGTGAAAGGTTTTCAGAATAATGTCTTTGTGAAATAAAGGTTTCATGTGCCCTGCTGGCAAAATTATTTAATTCAGTATTCAATTCATTGAATTCCTGTGTTTTTGTAAGAGGAAAAACGATAACATCTTTGCGCAGATTGGACTGTTTTAATGTAGAAAGCGTTTCATGAAATGGTTCCCACATTTTCCGAAAGAAAAACACTTGTATAGCAATAAGAATTATAAAAATTAAAGCAAAGCTTATCAGAAAAACATAGAAAATACTTACAGCAAATAGGGTTGTGCCTTCCAGGTTTCTTTTTATCTGTATTGAATACGTTTTTTCTCCAATGTCAATGGAAGATTGTAAAATTCTAACCTCATAAAGTTCGCTGTCTATTTCGTCTTGAATGAGAAAGGTATAAAGTGAATCGGAATTTATGGTATGCTTCGGTAATTTATCAATTTGAATTCTCTCAGACTCATAAGTTGAAATATTTATGTTCGGATTCGAATTAATCTTTTTTTGTATCGTTTCTTTTTCTAAATAAAGCCTTTTATCTACTCTATTTTCAATTCTAGCATCTAATAAATAATAATTTATACCGCCACTAATGAGAACAATTAAAAAAGTTGATACTCCATAGATTAATGCTGTTTTATTAATAAGTTTCATAAACTATATGCGATTGAGTCAAGATTCTTTTAAAATATACCCTACACCATATAAAGATCTCAAATAATCATGACTTCCATTTTCTTTTAATTTTCGTTTAAGGTTTTTTACATGACTATAGACTGAGTCAAATGAATCTGCTTGATCCATGAAATCTCCCCAAAGATGTTCCGAAATTGAAGCTTTGGTTACAACCTTGTTTTTGTTCAAAATTAAATATAGAAATAGGTCATATTCCTTTTTAGTTAAAGTAACAACAGTGTCGTTTATTTTAACTTCTTTAGCATCTGTATTTATCGTTATTTCATTCAGCTCAATGGTGTTTTTACCTCCTTGTTGTTTTCTTCTTATGATAGATTTAATTCTTGAATTCAACTCCGATAAATGAAAAGGTTTGGTCAAGTAGTCATCGGCTCCCAAGTCAAGCCCTTTTAGTTTATCATCCAAATTAGAATTGGCAGACAATATAATAGTTCCAGTGTCTAAATTTTTATTGTTTAGTAATTTTAAAAAGTCCAGACCACTCCCATCTGGAAGAGCAATGTCTAAGACAACACAATCATAATTATAAAGCGAAATTTTCTCAATAGATTCTTCTAAAGATTTTGCTTTTTCGCATGTATAGCCCAAATCATTGAAATAATACAATAATGATTTTAAAAGGTCTCGGTCATCTTCAACGAATAGAAGTTTCATATTCTTTATAGTTACATTTTATAAACGCATTGATTTATACAGCTTTAAAAATTGCATCTAAATTTTCAAACGTTTTAAACTCTATAAAATAGCCATCTGGGTCTTCAATAAACATCGTTTTCTGCTCCCCAACTTCCCCTTCAAAAACAGTTTGGGGATTAATGGTGAATTTAATATTTTTACTGGTTAAGTGGCCCTGTAAATCATGCCAGTCTTTCCATGGAAGCACTACGCCAAAATGATGCGTAGGAAAAGGGAACTTATCGTTTTCAAAAAATGAATGAAGTTTTATAGCATCTGGATTAACTTGAGCGGTTAATTGATTTCCAAAAAAATTAATATCTATCCATGTATTTGTAGATCTTCCTGTCGAACACCCTAAAAGATTAATGTAAAATTCTTTTGTTTTGTTTAAATTCTTAATCGGAAATGCTAGGTGAAAAGTTGATTGTATCATTTTGTATATTTTTAATTATTCAATTTCAGTTTTAATCCCATTTAGTTGAAGATGCTTTTCCCAGGAATCCAATTGCTTTGCATTTAGTACCCTCGGAAACTTTGCTTGTCCCCCAATTTTGTTCTCTGCTTCCATCCAATTATAAAAAAGGTTTTCGGGAACAAAAATTACCTTTACTTTAATAAGAACTGATTTTCGTTCTGTTTTATAATCGTCATTCAAATTTTTTAACTCATTATCTAAAAGCTCTTCGCATTTTTCAACATTAACATCACTATCTTTTGCTGATAGGTACCATTTGTGAGCAAATCCATATTTAAAGTTTACCCCTGCTACTGCATATTCATTGATGTTGGACAAAAGAGTTTTTGATAACTCCCTTATGGCATCATTCATATTGTCAACAGACAAATGCTCGCCACAAAGGCTTAAGAAATGCCTTGTACGTCCAGTAATTATTAATTTTCCTTGAATAAATTTTACGGTATCACCAATTAAATACCTCCAGGCTCCAGCACAAGTACTTATCAATAATGCATATTCTTTACCTTCTTCTATGTTGTCATAATTAACTACTCCGTTCGAAGAAATTAATTTTCCTTCTGAGCTAAAATGAGCATCATCAAATGGAATAAACTCATAGTAGATTCCATTTCCAAAAACGAGGCTCATCCCTTCTCCTGCAATTTTTTCATATGCAATAAACCCTTCGGAAGCTAGGTAAGTTTCTAAAAAATAGACCTTTTTACCAAATAATTTTTCGAAACCATCTTTGTAGGGTTTTAGACTAACCCCACCATGAGACAAAACACTGAAATTGGGCCAAATTTCATGAATGTTATCAACTTGATGGTACTCAATTATTTTTTCAATCAATAATTTAACCCAAGAAGGCACACCTGATATGATGCCGATATTCCATTTTGGAGCCTCTATTACAATTTTCATTATTTTGGCATTCCAATCCTTTTCTTTGGAAATAACAGCTCCTGGCTTGTAAATAAAGTTTAGCCATAGAGGTAAGTTAGCGGTTAAAATTCCGCTTAAATCACCTGAATATTGTTTTACATTTTTTTCTAATTCTGTACTACCTCCCAGTAATAACATTTGAGTACTATAAATGTTTTTATCGACAGGATGATTTTTAACACTCGATAGATGATTAAAACCAGCTTTTTTAATCGTTCGAATCATATCGTGTGTAATTGGAATCCTTTTACTTGGACTTCCAGACGTTCCTGAACTAAGGGCGAAATATTTAACTTTTCCAGGCCAGCAGATATCTTCTTTACCTAAAAGAGAATATTTCCACCATTGGTCGTAAATTGAATCATAGTCATAAATAGGCACATTCTCCCTAAAGCTTTTTTCAGGATCGGAACTAGAGAGTATCTTCGAAAAATCAAATTCTTCACCAAAAGTAGTTTTTTTTGCTTTTTTCACTAATTTCAACAACGTCTTTTGTTGTGAAAACTTAATGTTATCTGGCTTTCTCAATTTTTCATTGAGAACAATCGTTCCTTTTATTGCCTTACCAATAATTATCATTGATCACTCTTTAAAGGTTTGTTCAGTAAATTTTGGAGCTGTGTCTAACTCAGAAAACTCATATTTTTCTAAAAGACCTTTATCGTCAAATATTTCAATGTAGGTGGGTGTAAAATTGACTGCATCTATTTTTAATACTAATTTTTTATAATAATGACTAGGAATTGAGAGCTTGTCACCTTCAATATAGAACTCTTTTTCTGTGTTTTTTTCTGCTATTAAATATTCACTTATAAATTTTTTATGAGCGATATTCCGAAAATTTTCACTCTTTCTAACAGTATAGTTTACGTATTTAAAGTCATTAAAAGAGGAAGTGACTTTATAGTATTGGTTTTCGCCTTCTGTTACTTTTTGAATAGAAAATGATGTCTTATTATTTTGATAATAGTGATTAATTAATTGCGTGAAAAAAACGAAACCAAGTTCAAATATAGAATGATGGTTATTATTCATCATTTTAGTTCCTAATGGTTCCAGATTCACATTTATATATGGAAAGCCTTTGGGTATATATGTAGCTTTTGGGCTTTGCTCTTCATTATAAACAATTTGATCGCCAGCATTAGGCTTTGAAGTTGTTAACCGGCATTTAAAAGGCTTTAATTGAATAGAAACTTGTTGTTTTCCACACATCATTTTAGTACCAATGCGTTCACAGTTTTTTATTGTAAATGATAATTTGGATAATTTAGTTGTTTGTGCATTCATTTTAGTCATCACATCTTCCAAACTTGAATCTTCTGAATAAGTTTTAAAGCTTTGAAAAAAAAATAAACTACCCAAAAAGAACAGTGCTAATAAGAGGTAATTTCCATTATTGGCAGCGTTTTTCACTTTTGAAGGTTTATTAAATATGCAATTTATTTTCACCACAATTTTAATTAGGTTTTTTCACCAAATACGACACTTAGGCAAGTGTGTTGATTATGCTAATCTACTGCGATAATACTTATGTGAAGCATAAATAGTTGCATGTAAATATATATTTGCTATTTTTATCTTTTTATTTTATACAAAATAGTGAAAAACACTTTCAATGGATATAATTGATCAGAAAATCCTTGATTTTCTCCAAGAAGATGGAAAAATTACGGCTAAAGAAATGGCAACGAATTTGAATCTTACTTCTACCCCCATTTATGAAAGAATAAAAAAGTTGGAACAAATGGGTGTAATTAAAAAATACGTAGCTTTATTGGATGCCGACCTATTAAATCAAAGCCTAACCGTTTTTATGAATATTTGCATAAAAGAGCACCAAAAAGAGCACCGGCAAAAATTCATCAATAAAATAAAAACGCTAAAAGATGTAACAGAATTTTACCACACTTCAGGAACGTATGATTTTTTGGCAAAAGTGAGATTCTCAAATGTGAAAAATTACAGAGATTTTTTAGTAAATGAAATTGCATCGATTGAAAACATTGGAGATATTGACAGTCAAATTGTGTTAGAAGAAATCAAGTCATCCACATCAATAAACATCAGGTTGGAGGGGTAATATTTTTTTTCTATTAAATTGTATTCAGATTTTCTACAGATTTCCACCAATTTATTTTCGGAATTTTGATCTTTATTGGGAAAGTATTTCGATTATTAATTTTGAAGGAGGAAATGAAGAATAAATACAAAGATCTTATTGAACAAACCTTTGATTTTCCGCAACAAGAATTTACACTTAGGGGAGATAGTTTATATTTCAGAGGAATAGATTTAATCTCTCTTATTGACACTTATGGTACACCCTTAAGGTTTTCTTATTTACCCGTTATTGGTGAACAGATTGAAAAATGTAGAAATTGGTTTAAGAATGCCTTTACAGAACAATCTTACAAGGGCCAGTATTCTTATTGTTATTGTACCAAAAGTTCCCACTTCAATTTTGTACTGGAAGAATGTGTAAAGCACAATGTGAATATTGAAACTTCTTCTGCATTTGATATTGACATTATTATTTCACTTTTTAAAAAAGGTTTGCTTAGTGAAAATACTTATATACTCTGTAACGGTTATAAAACTGAAGAATACATTAAAAACATTGCC
>Ga0255758_10004265_pt1 | contig 12225 bp, 23 predicted proteins | sample 011ome_24_FD_179958 | JGI IMG/M metagenome (GOLD analysis project Ga0255758, IMG submission 179958) | Coastal salt marsh microbial communities from the Groves Creek Marsh, Skidaway Island, Georgia - 011513CT metaG (version 2) | ecosystem: Environmental > Aquatic > Marine > Intertidal zone >...
CCTCTGCGTCTTTATCTAGTTTACCTACATTGCGAGGGTTGTTGTAATGGTCCATGACCTGATCAGAATATGACATTACCAGTTATGCACCACGTTTGCCATTATGAAAAAGCACGTAGCAAAATTGACGCCCACAATAATAGTGCGTAACAATGCAACGTAGTTATCATAAGGTTCCGTCTTATCATCAGAGAATCCACCAAGTGCATATTTCCAAATAGTCCACAATTTCATATATCTATTACTTATCTTCTGTTTTAAGTAAGGTCCAGATGCCCCATCCAAGACCTGCCCAAGCAGCAACTTTTGCCAATCCACCAAAAAGAATAATACAACCGCAAATACCAATCAACATAACACCATCAAGTGAAGTTCTTTCGCCCATTAGTTTGCCGAGATATTTCATACGTGAGTCCCTCTTTTCTTGTGTCCGTTCCATGCGACAAACCCTGCTATTCGTAACGCCCAGAAAGCAAGATAGTTCATCAACTTGAAACCATTGACTTCGATGCAGATGTCACGAAAAATCGTATCTGCCATTTTTTGATCCATGTGCATAACATGAACGTGTTTTTTGCCTTTGATCTGACACAATGCCGCATACTTGTATGCATAATCGTGCACGAGACCACCCATCAGCAGGACGCCAACAGGAGATAACCACATAGCAAGAAATTTAGGTACGGATGCACCGTCAAATTGAAACCCCTTCGGGATTACATATTTTTCACCCATGAGTTCGTAATGGAAATCTTCTGTGATTTCCCATTGACGCACACCCATTAACCAATGCCAGATTGCTTTGAAAAATCCTTTGTCTTTCGTAGCAATAGGAATCGGTTTCATATGTGGCATTTCGGTGTAATGAAAACCTACACGATTTTCACCTTGCCCGTCGAACTTATTTGAGATAAACCCAACAAGAACGAGAACACCAAATACCACCCATTGCCAAAAAGTCATAGCGAGATCTAGTATTGATTCAACCATAGAAATACTCCTTTGTCATTTCTATGGTTATTTATATCACCAAGTGTATCGAATCTCAGTTTCTAGTTTAGTCTTGGACTGCAAACCTCGTTCACGTTTGCTTTCGAGTTTGCCTTTAACAACGAGCGTGTCCGACAAACGGGTCTTATATCCTGCTTCCCAAGATGAACCACCCGTCATGTGTCCACCTTCAAAATAAATCTTGTTGCCAGTGAGTGATTTTTTCTCGTAACCGAAACGAGTATGATTGACTGCATCAGTTGAAGAAAAATCTTTGTATGTCACTTCTGATTTGATTTCTATATATGGATTTGCTTTGGTTGAACATGCAGCAAGTGTGCATAAAATACCGATTGCTAGGATTAAGATTCGCATATTAAATATTCCTTTAATTTATTAAGAATTCTTTTTATGTAGTAAAGATGAGATTAATTCTCATTAAGTTTTGACAAACTTAACTAAAATCTAAACGTTTCTTAACTAAGTAGTGACGAACCTTAATAGAGTCTTAACCATGGAAGCAGTGCTTATATTTTTACTTTTAGTTCCGGGCGGTATTGTTGCGGATGCGCTTGTCAAAAATAAAATTGACGATTGTTGGGAGCGCGGAGAATCGTTCTGCGAGTATCGCATGAAACCCTTTAACTCTCTCAAACGCAAGCGATATCTTGAATCACTTGACGGTGGTATTGATTACAAGTTAGAATGTGAAGTGTGGACGAAGTATGACCCTGAGTATGCTAAGACTCTCAAACAATGCAAGCCTGAAGAGCGCAAGGTATAAAAAAAAGGGCACCCGTAGGTGCCCTCCCGCTGAGTCAGAATACTACAAATCCCAACACCAATCCTATGTTCAGTCCAATACTGCACATAAGAAGGAACTGATGACTGTAGCGGACTTCACGGGTTTCAAAAACCCTGTCCATTTACTCCTCCTCATCTAACACGATTAAAGCGATATTTGATTTGTTCAAATGAACCTCAGTACCGCTCGGTTGGGTAAAAGGAATGAACTTTCTATCGTCGTTCATAACCCAAGGGATTACGTCCTTGGGTTTCAATGCGGCATAAACCTCATCGTCCCCACTTAACCTACCACTAATCGTGCCTCCATTAACAAACGTTACTTTAACACGCATGAGTCTGTACTCCCTATCCTAGTCAGCGAGAGGGTTGTTCAGCACATTTTGGATTTTATCATTCAGTCGTTTTTCAACGGCAGTAATTTTAATCTCCGTGTCTGTCTGTAAACTCTCCCTACGATTGTCAAAACGTTCAGTCGCCTTGTCAATCATATCTTTGACTTTATCTTCCATTTCCCGATTCTGGTCTTCGATTCGATCCACATTCTTCTCCATCCGATTGAAGTCATCTCTCAGATCGTTCTTAATGCTTCTTGAGTAATCAATCGCTTCATCTAGTTTTGTTTCAATGACATTGTTTCGTGCTTCTATCTCTCCTACATCGATATTCGCGATTATCTCCTTCATATCCATGTAGTCTTTATAGAACTCGAAACCACCCCAAAGTCCACCACCCAAAGTGGATAGTGCTGTGAGAAGAATCATCATCTTCCCACCTTTGAAGGTCATTCCTGCAAATTCTACTTCAGCCATGTTTACTCCTCGTCATCGGCAAACTGCAAATTACGCAGTTGCGCGACCTCTGCCTGTAGTCTTTGTATCTCTAGTCTTCTTCTTTCAAGTTCGAGTTTATAGAGAGTGTTACAGTTCAGACGTTCCTTGGGTTTATCAAGCGGAATAGTTAATTTCGCATAAACCCCAACATCTTTGACCAACCCGTCCTGATCGTAACCCGGCGGGTTCTCATAAGCACCTCCGTAGAAACTGCTATATGGTCCGTTCTGGTTTAGAATGCCGACAACGCCAAACTCAACGGTGGTAGCACCGCCAATAGCATTCGCACATTCCAGTTGCCCAGCACGTACTCTGTCTTGCGCGTATGATCCAGACGTATTAGGTAATGCCAAGTTCAGAGAACTCGACTCCGCTAACGCTTGTTCACACGCAACTAACAATAACACAAATACTAATATTCTCATAAGTTTCATTTCACTTTCGAGCAAATCCTCGAAGCCATAATTGATTTCGTAGATCCGTCTTGGAGTGTCAGAGACTTAGTGCAAATATAAGTTATATCTCTTCTTCGACTCTCCTGAATATAGACATCAAATCTCTTTGTATCAAGATACTCTACATTAATTGTTTTCCCGCCTGAGACGATGAATGGAATCTTGTTCCACTCACTGTCATAGACGCCTACTCTATAATACCGAATATCATCTCGTTTATTGAACAATTTCATACTCGCTTTCAACACTCCCGATTGATGTGTTGTTTCCAACTTCGGGTATGTTGGAGTAAAATCGTGGGCAAGCAGGGCTTGCCCACTCATCATTGTCAATAAAAAGATAATGTATTTCATATGATTTTCCTTAAATGGCGATACACTCCGCAGTTACGACTGCTTGGTATTGACCTCCCGGAAATGCCTTGTTGTATCCATAGTCTGCCTCTGACTCTATTTTGAACCACGTAGAACCAGCGATAGACAAGTCTACCTCAGTGACGTTATCATATTCAACTTTATTGGTATCATAGGCAGACATCGAAGCGTCAGATACTTGATCAACTGACGTAGTGCCAGTCCAAGTAACTGTGTCGCTCAGGTTAGGAGATTCGGTAAAGGAAGTAGGATGAGAAATCTTCGCCATATAATAATCAGCTTGGATTACATCAAACCGTACAACCGGATGTACACCGCCATCTGCCGTTGCCGTTGACAACGTTTCAGGTGATGCGTTACCGTAAACTCCAGCAGTGTCTTGCGTTACGATACACTTAGATTCCACACTACCACTAATAGGAATCTCTTCCGCAAACGCACTAGCACAAAAGGTCATCAGTGTCGCCAATAATGTAAAAGTTTTATTAAGCATTAGATGCTCTCCCTTTTCTGTTTGTTTACTTCTCATACTGTAGTCGGACCATCTCTGCGTGTCGGAGTTCCGACGCGAAAGATTGTCTCAATCCTCGTGTGTTCTTCGGTAGTTCTTTTCCAGTGGGTAAAGACCCTCCGGGAAGATCACCGCCGAACAGTTGAGACTGGTAAGATATTGGCAGTGCCTTTAATGCCATTATCTGCGAATGAATAAGTTCCTGTTCTTCGGACATGGTGTCTTTAATCACCATGCCCAGTAATTGTTCTAATCGTTCATCTACCTCTTCTAATGCTTCTTTTGCTTTTTGTCTTGCCTTCTCTTTTTCGTCCTCATCTTGTGCTTTCATATTTGCTTTACGATCTAACTCGTCTTGCACTAAGTCATCGTCCAGCACATCATATAATTCCACCTCAGTCAATTCAATAACGAAAGGATCAACATATCCGGGGCACTGTGGATTTGACTGTGGATCAAAACAAGGGTCATACTTGTACGTGTAAAACACCTCCGGATCTTTCACCGTACCAAATCCCTCCACCTCAATCGAACCCGGACCCCAGTAAGATATGTCAATGAAATCTACGGGGACTGCTTTGTTGATTGAGTTGCCGGGAATGCCAGACCAATCATCGGATGCTCTGAAAATATATCCGGGACCACGCGCATTCTCGTTCTGAACGTGAACGATCATATCGTCATCAGGATTCTTCTCAGTCGTATAACGGTACACAACGTTGCTGACCTGTAGTCCTGCCTGTTGTGGCAACACACGTGACATCACCCAGTTCAAACCAAACTGTGCAGCATTGTTAGTTGTACCGAATTGAGTACTGGTATCGAATTCTTCAGATAAGGAGTAACAAGAGTAAGCCAGCAACACCAGCACCGCCAAGCAGCGTTTTAGTACCTTCATTCATCCCTTCCTTTTCTTTAACTCCGGGTCGTGACTCTTCGTCGGTAATCCATGCTGCTTTTGCTTGCTCTCCGATCAATCCGTCATACGGACACGGGGTGCCTGCCATCATCATCGCGTCAAAGACCCTTGGGTCTTGACACATAGTAGAAACTGCCGCAACCTTCATACCCATATCATACAGGGTTTTGGACAGTTTGAGTCGTTCACAGTTCTCGTCAGTAACTTGCGTTCCCGTTGAGATACCTAGAATTTGCGTTTGTATTGCTCCTGCTACACCAAATGTACACAAGTCTGAATTAGACGTGTTGATAGTTGGCGTAATAGCAGACGCTGGGGGAGACTTCAATGTAGTAGTCGAAGTCGTTGTTGAATTCACATTGCTGTCTGTGATAGATTCAGTCCTTATTGTGTCATCATTTGTTGGAGTCACTTCTTCAGCAAATGCCGCACTCACACAGAAAGCCATAACAAAGAATAGTAAGTATCGCATTACCATATCCTAGTTATTATGTCAGTTTTATTTATAAGAATTAATCGTCTACGAGGATAATATCGAAGATTGCGCCATGCCCAGCACTGCCAGACTCGACATTTACTTTGAGGTCAGTTTTTTCTTCGAACTTGAGAGGAACTGGATAATCATAAGTGACAGAGTTACCGCCCTGTGTTCCCCACTGACCTTTCAGGTTAAATGCTTCACCAAACGGGCGAGCAAACAGTTTAAACTTAACATCAACATTCTGTTTGTCCATTGACCCTTGAAACTTAATCAAGTATCCGGTTTTATTGGCAGGAATTGTATAAACTGCCATGAGTGTCTGCCCGTTACCAGTCAGTATTCTAGCGCCTAAAGAACCGCCAACATTAATGTTGATGTTTTGACTATTAGTTGTTGAAACCATACGTGCACGAAACACGCGAGAGAACGTGGTACCTGAAGCAGCACCACCTATTGTGATAATTTCTACTGCTGAATTATAATTATCGTCAAGACCTTGAATTTCAACAGTTTCACCATCATCATCAGTATTTACAGCACCAACAGCCGCCACAGTGCCAGCAGCAGGATATGGATAATCCGCAGTTGTTGCGTTAGCATCCCAAATAGTTCCGGATGTTGCAGCGGTTCCTTGATAACCAAACTTATTGATGTGCGAAGTCCCGAGAACGAGACCTCGCGCTATATCAATTCTTTGATCATCTAAGTATCGGGATTTTCCCATTTTATTACTCTTTCTTTTTACCACCTACGGCATCTGCTGCGAAAAATGCTGATACTAATACAGCAATCGAAGCAAAGTAAGTGGGTGCGATGTCAGCAATCAGGTTTGCCGCCTGATCTAAACCGAACATCGAGGTTAAGAAGATGCCAAACGGGTACAACAAGAGTCCAAACAAAGAGAACCATGCCATCTTGCGGATAGCATCTCGTTGTGCGTCTGCGTCTTCTAATGCTTTTCTTTTAAATTCCAAATGCATATCCCATTCTTCTTTTGAGATATGCCCATCACCATTAGCATCAATTTGTTTTGCAACTTCTGCGTCAACGGTGTGGTCTGACATGTTATTCTTCCTCTTCTACGTGGTGGTCTTTGTCCTCTCCATAATGATGTTCTACTTCTTCTTCCGTTAATTCACGTTCTGCGGAAGGTGCTTCAGTCAAGGTTTGCGGTGCAGGTTCTGGAATGTGATGTAAGGGTGCTTGTTGCGACTCCCACCATTCTACAATCTCTGCTTGTGTCATTTTTTGTGCTTTTAGCAACTCTCCTGTACGAGGATGAATCCACCCTCGTGGAGAGGGATGTGCTCCCTTTGGTATACTCATTACTGTACACTCCCTTTAACTGGATTTACTATTTTAGTGTCGCCTTTTCTTTGGTCGCCTCTACGAGTAGGAGATTGAGTCCCTGCCTTTGCAACCTTTAGAGCATCTTGATGTCCTTTCTCGTCATCAGCAGCAACCTCTGCTTTGTCGTAGTCATGCATGTCAGCAAAGTCTTTGGCAGACTGAGGTTGATTTTGCATGAACTTGTCTTGATGCTTTCCTGCAACACCTTGCTGTGCCTTTTCCCACATTTGTTGAAGTGCAGCACGAGTACCATGAACAAAATGACTGTAGGTAGCGTTGACTTCTTGCTCAAACTCTGCTACAGTGTTTTCAGCAATAACTTCTTCTTCCTGCTCTACTTCTTCTTTAGGAACACAGTTAGGAACCATCTTGCCGCCTTTCTTCTTCATGCCGACTTGCTTGTGAGAATCCCAGCAAGGGTCATCGTCTTCTTTCATCTTCTTTTTGCCATAAGATGCGTTCATCTTACCGCACATTGCTTCGTATGCTTCATGAGTTCCTTTACCATCACAATGATCGCAACCTTTGCCTTCGCACTTGGGACACATTTGCTCTTTTTGCATCTTAGCATGCTTCTTAGCAGCATGAAGGTGTGATTTCTCTGCAACAATTTCAACATCTTCTACAGAGACGCCAAACTCAATTCCGTGTTCAAACATTACATCGTAGTGCGTGACGATGGCAGTACCGTCTTCTTGCTCTACAAGCGTGTGTTCACCGGGGATACACTCTCCAGCACCCCACTGTTCGTGTTGAACATGAGTAGCACAGTCATGCTTCAGTGCTTTCAAAACATTCTCTGAGTCGAGATCTTGTGCTTCTTTTGCCATTGCTTTCTTGATTGTTTTACGACGATTGTGCAGATACTCATCTGACTTATCAACGTCTCCATCATTATCAATGTCAGCATCTGCTTTTCCGACAGGATCTAGTTTTTTCTTTTCAACAACTTCCTGCCAGAGTTGTTCATATTTTGAGATTGTTTTACGATCCATGTCGTACTCCTAAATTAACTTTACTAATTCGTTTATGAAAGCAGCACCTACTGCTGCTCCTACTCCATACATAATCTTAGTGCTAAGTCCTACCGTTGCTTTCACGTCATGCATACACTCGTGCATATGGTCTAACCTTTCGGAAAACCTATTTGCACGAGCATGTGATTCTTCTCTACGTACTTCAAGATCTTCAACCTTAGTATGAATAACGGCAACTTCGGTTGCCATGATATTAAGGTTATCCGTGATCTTGTCGATCTTCTCCTCGATCCTTCCTAGACGTTGTGCTTGTGTCTCTGCCATTAACAGTTCCACCTTCTTCTAGCTGCTTTTCCTCGTTCGCCCGTCCATCCTCTAGACCTTGCACAAAAAGACTTTCGTCTCTTTGCTGCTTTACTATCGGGATCTAATTTGCTGGGTTTTGTCGTAACCGCTGTTTGCAACTTAGATCCGGGATTCTTTCTGCGGTATGCCGCAACACCCTTTTTCGTCAATCCTGCACCTTTAGATACAGGTAACTTGTGTCCTTTCTTAACAGACAACCCTGATGCATCGTCTTCGCAAAAGAACTTAAACGATTTCATTTTGCATATTCACCAATCTTGACACCGGGATACTTACCCTTTTTGATGTCTTGGAAAGTCTTTATTGCTTTCTTCTTGTCTTTCTCTTTCGATGCATCAGTCTGCTTTCGTGTAGTCTTGGTTCTCAGGATGGATGCTTCATCAACTGACTCCATGTAATCCTTTGCCTTTAATCGATTGCCACTTTTCTTTTCATATTCTCGTGCGGCAATCTGAGACACAAACCTAACCTTTGCTCGTGCAACCTTCTCCAATGCCTTGTCATCCATATTAGCAATCATTGCTTTCAATTTCTTGTAGGTGGGAGACGTGACGTTGATACGGTCAAGGTTTGCATATGCCTTTTTAAGTTGGGCTAATTGTGCATCAGAAAATTCATTGAGCATTGCTTCTTCAAACATTTCTTCAACAGATTCTTTCTTAACTGGTTTCTGTTGTTGCGTCTTTCGCATTTGTTTCAACCGAGCAAGTTTCTTCTCATCTTCATATTCATGAGACAACTCTTTGTATTTGGCATCTCTTCGTGCTGCTTTGAAAGGATCTCTATAACCACCACCGCCAGATCTCCATCCTTCATCAAGTTCAATAGATTCTTGCACTATACGACCATTCTTTATCATGCCGTGTTTCTTTAACAACATATGAATACCATCTCTCACATCCGTATCTAATCCAGCAATATGCTTTTTCATTAGCATGAATGCTTTGTTAGCAACATTAGGTGTGTTCTGATGGTCTCCGATTGCCTTGACATAGTATGCGACTTTCTCAAAGTCAGTCTTGTCCATACCGCCATTCTTCTTGGCATACGACTGGATATCCATGAATGCTTTACGGAAGTCAATTGCTTCATCAAGTTCTACTGACTCTTTGATGCCGTTTTTCTTTCTCCATTGCATGACTGTGGCAGCATCCGCAACTTGGTCTGCCCAGTTGCCCGGTCCAGTAGTTGCCTTTCTTGCGGTGGGATTTGCTTTCATGGCATCACCAGCATCTTTGGCAATATACTTTAAAGAATCATACGGTAAGTTCCAGAATCTTTCGTTCTCTATGCGAGGAGCGTTTCTTGGACGACCATCACCCATTTTCCACTTTGTCTTTTCATCAAGTTCAACTTCTTCTTGTCTGTTTTTCCAAGCAGTAGCCGACATCGAGGTGCCTTTAGGATAGTCTTTGGTAGACAAAGCACGTTGTTTGCTCATCTTTTTCTGTGAATTTTTGAATTTCTGAGCAGACATCGAGGTGCCTTTGGGGTAATCACTAGTTTTCAGTGCTGACTCTTTGATGCTGTACGAGTTGATGGTTGCGCCCATATCTCCCAGTGCGAGGGTGGCATCCCCGCCATCACGACTGTAAAGATGAAACTTCATGCCACCGGGTTTCTGAGGATCAACCATATTGACCTTATCAACGTTGTACTTTGCACTGCGTGATTTACCCTTTACCATAAAGGTACGTTTATTGCTACGATTAACAGATGAACCATAATCAATTGTGATCATGGAACCTTTCTTCAACTTGTCAAAGTCTTTACGAGATACCTTAACCGCTTCGGTTATCTGTTTGTTTTCTCTTAGGTCAAAAAACGATTTCATTACATGCGATCTCTTACGTTACCAAAAGATTTGTTCTGAGAAGCAGACTTTTGTGCTTTCTGCTTTCGCTTTGCGGCAAGACGATCACGTGCTGCTTTGGCATCAGCATTAGAAATGCGAAAACCACCAGTATCGTGTTTCTCTTTATCCTTTGACATTGCACCTTCGCGCATTTCTCTAAATGTTTTCATCTCTGGTAGTCCTTTATGTTTAGTTGACGCAAAATCCTTAACATCTTTCTTTTTCATGCTCTTTGCTGCTTTCGCAACTTCTGGTGACGGTGCTTTCATATCGCCTTTTTGTACCGCTCGCACCATACCCATGAATCTTTGTTGACTCTTGGAAACAGACTTCTCAACGACAACCCGGAAACCGGATCTAGAATTGGGGTCTCGTTCCAATTTCACCTTTTTACCCATCGCTTGAAGAAATCCCATCACTTTTCGCTCCGGAGACTTCTCGATGGTACCAACAGCAATAGTCTTTGCTAGTTCCTTGAACTTCCCCATGGGGACTTTTACTGCTGCTTCCTTAAATGATTTCATAGTATTTATTTATAATTTTTCTTGTGTTTAGTATAACCCTTCTTCATCTCTTTCTTCTTATCGGGTTCTACTTTAGGTTTGTTGAATTTATGTGCAAATTTAGCAACAGGATTATTAGTTGCTTCTTTCTTTACTGCGGATTTTGTCATAGCATTCTTAGCACGTGCTCGGGCAATTCTTGCACGATCCAGCATTCTATCGTGCTTACGAGCATCTACTTCTTTCTCTCGACCAATCTTGTCTTTCGCAACTTTGACGTGATCGATGTTTTCACGTTCCATTTTCTTGTGATGACGTTCCGCTGCTTTAGTTGCTTCTGGAGTTCCCCATTCGGGTTGATCTTTATACCAACGATCAGTAGACTTTTCGGATTTCTCGTGAATTATTCCGTCTAACCACTGGCGAGTGATTCTGCCTTCATCTAATGCTACGATAACATGGTTTGCACCAAGTCTGTGGATATATCCGCTCTTACCCGATTCTTTTACTACAACACGATCTCCGGGTTCGAATAGTTCCCCATTGATATATTTTTCACGAGTTTCACTAACAACACCAAAGTCAACGTGCTGCTTAAAAGACTTTGCTTCTTTTAGTCCCATGCCCACTCTAATATCATTAAAGAGTTTGCGTGTGTCGTTATTAGACATCTTGCTAGGGACACCTTTAATAAATGTTGTGAAATCATTATTGGCAGCATTCTGGCGCTGTTTGCTGGCACTCATCCCTTCGACACCTTCAGCATCAGGGTCACGGTCACCAGCAGAAACGATAGAGATTTTCTCGAAGTTATAGAACCCGTGTCTACCCTTCACACCGTTATACTTGTTGAGCAGAGTTTCGAATTCGGTGATCCTGTCTGCTCCCACTACCATAGTAATGCGCTTGTACCCTTGGTCATAAAGTCCACTGGCAGCATCGAAAACTGTTTTTACATTCTTGCTCAGTAGAATGTTACGAGCATGTTTTGGAAACATTTTTCGAGCATGCTTCACCTTTTTGTCGTAGGTCAACGGGTTCTTTTTAGGATCTGAAGATTGGGACAGGTATACCTTGTAAGGGTTACGACCTGCTTTCTTAGACAACACGTCCATCAACTTACCGTGTCCGATAGTTGGTGGGTTCATGCGTCCAAATGTAAAAAATATCTCGCGCTCTTCTTCAACGAGATACTGTTTAAATGAGGGTATCATCTGCGTTTTCTTTCTTTCTCTAATTTTCGTTTATCTTTAACAAGTTTACGAGCAATCTTCATCACTCGTCCTTTCATATTGTCGATTCGTTTTTCAATTTCTTGTCTTCTTGAATAAGGGAGTTCTTCTTTAGATTTCCCTTTAGAAAATTTAGTAAAGAGTTGAGATCTAGCAGATCGAGTTGCTCTCTTCATGAGACGATCTCCGCCAGCAGTTCTTTTTGCTGCGCGTCTACGACCCATGGCAATTTTTGCTTTGTTCTTTTTCATTGCACGAGAACGTGCACGGCGAGCTTGAAAGTCTAACGCCTCGTCAGTCGATTCGGTTTCTTCACCGATACGACCACGTCTGCGTTTCATTGCGGCATACGAAATTAATTCGGGCATGCCGGGTGTGTAATCTACCGTCATAAAATCTTTAAACGACAGCATTTTTAACTCCTACTAGGTTTATCCCATCCCTTTAATATATCGGGTGAAAAGTTGTTGTATGAAAACTCCATACGATCAACCAATTTCACTGCATCACCACCAAGTCTATCAATTGCTACATAACCCTCTGCACCAGTGATTTTATATCCTTTCTTAGTCCTA
>Ga0255758_10004266_pt1 | contig 12219 bp, 11 predicted proteins | sample 011ome_24_FD_179958 | JGI IMG/M metagenome (GOLD analysis project Ga0255758, IMG submission 179958) | Coastal salt marsh microbial communities from the Groves Creek Marsh, Skidaway Island, Georgia - 011513CT metaG (version 2) | ecosystem: Environmental > Aquatic > Marine > Intertidal zone >...
AGTATGTAATACTTTTGAGCCAGTTGATGCCATTTCAAGCATTTCTTCATATGACATCTTAGAAATTTTTTTTGCATTTTGATCAATGTTTGGATCAGTTGTATAAACGCCATCAACATCTGTATAAATATCGCATCTTTTAGCATCAACAGATGAAGCAATAGCTACCGCTGTAGTATCTGACCCACCTCTTCCAAGCGAGGTAATTTCTCCATCAAGACTTATTCCTTGAAAACCAGCTAATACGATCACATCATTTTTTTCAAAAAATTTTTGAATTCTTTTATTATCAATATTCAATATTTTTGCTTTTTCATGACTATTGTCTGTAATGATTGGAATTTGCCATCCTAAAAGGGGAATTGATTTGACGCCTCTATTTTTTAACTCTGCCGATAATAAGCCTATTGTCACTTGTTCTCCAGATGTTAACACTAGATCACTCTCTAATGAATATTGAGATGCAAAATCATCTAGAAAAGACTGTAACTTATTTGTCTCTCCAGACATTGCAGATAAGACGACTATAATTTTATTATTTTTAACTTCTTTAATAACAATATCAGCTATGTTTCGAAGTTTTTCAGTTCCAGCAACAGATGTGCCACCAAATTTCATTACAATTGTATTCATTGATATGTAAATATTTAAATCTATTTGGGTATTATTGTTATTAGTGTAAAAAACAAGGTTTAACATGAAAAACGAAAAAAAAAATACTGAATTTGAGCATTTTTCTTCACTTGCCAATGACTGGTGGTCTAAAAATGGCAAATTTAAAATTCTTCACGAGATACAGGCAATAAGAATAAAATATATTTTAGAAACTTTGAATAAAAAAAATTTAAATAATACTACAGTGCTGGATATTGGATGTGGTGGTGGCCTAGTTTCTGAAGGGTTATCTAAAATTGGTGCAACTGTTACAGGAATAGATTTTATAAAAGAAAACATAAAAGTTGCAAAAATGCATGCAAAAAAAAATAATTTAGAAATAGATTACTTTGTAAAAGATTTTGAGAAAGAAAAAATTACTTCAAAGTATGATGTAATTATAATTTTAGAAGTGTTAGAGCATTTAAATAACTGGGAAGAATTTATAAAAAAAATAAAATTAAGCTTAAATAAAAATGGAACATTAATAATATCGACAATAAACAGAAATTTAGTTTCTAAGTTTCTTACTTTGGACATAGGTGAAAACTTATTAAAACTAATACCTCTCAACACTCATACTTTCTATAAGTTTATAAAGCCAGAGGAGTTAGAGCAAGTTTTATCTTCTAATAGCTTTGAAAATATTAAGTTTAAAGGGCTTACTTATAATGTACTAAAGCTAAAGTGGGAACTAAGTGAAAATACTAAAATAAATTATTTTTGTAGTTGTAAGTTTATCTAGTTATTTTTTTTATTAGATTGAAAAGGTAGTGGAGTAATATTTATTTCTTCTTCAATTAATTCTTTTGTTTCTTCAATAGTTGCTTCTCCATAAATTGGTCTATCTTTAGTTTCTCCATATTTAATTTTTTTTGCTTCTTCAAAAAAATTATCTCCAACATAATCAAAATTTTTTTCAACAATTTTTCTGATTTTTTTAATATTACTAGCTAACGTTTTTTTATTTTTAGCTGGTTTAGAGTTGCTTTTTTTTGATACGTTTGGAGCAACTAATGCTTTTGATACATGTGAGCTTTCGCAATTAGGGCAATTGATAAGTTTACGTTTTTTTTGGCTATTAAATGACTTTGTATCATCAAACCAACCTTCAAAAGGAAATTCACACTCTGAACATACTAGATTAAAAACTATCACAACTATAATATTATATCATTTTTTATTTTGTCAATATCTGCTCGTTGTCAATATTAGTAATTTCTATTAATAAGAGATTTTTACTATATTTTGCATTTAACACAGTATCTTTAGGAAGCGATAATCCTGTATTTTTATTGAGAACTAAACTTTTGAATGATTTGTTACCTGAAAAAATATCAAAATTAGACAGTTCATTAAGTGAAATAAATAGTGAGTCATTATCTATTTTTTTTTTACTTATAGACATAGAGTTAAGAAAATAGCTTATTGAAATATTAATGTGTCTAGAATTTTCTTTAATTTCATTCTGATATTCAATTAATTGATCGAGCGGAAATTTTTGTCTATTTACCAATTCTAATAGCTTTTCTATAATACCAGCTTTTAAGAGTTCAAGAAAATTTAATCCCCGAACTTTGTCATTTATGGTTTTAATTTCATCAGCTACAATTCCTGATATATCTTTTGTAATTTTTTCCATGAATAGTTTATATGTTATTTAATGATAAATAAAAAATATCTTAAAAACTTAAGATGTAAAGAAATCAATGATAAAAATGACTTTATTTTAGACTTATACAATGAGAGAATTATAGATTCACTTGATGTCATTAACATAAAATTTAAAAAAATTTTAATATTAGGAGATCAAGGAAATGAAATTTACAAATATATTCATAAAAAATTTAAGGAAGCTAAAGTTGAAGTTTATGATATTAAGACTAAATTTTCAAAATCAGATTTAGATATTTTAAAAAAATCAAATATTGATATTGATTTTTGGGTCCCACAAGAAAAAGAATTTGATTTAATAATAAGTAATTTTTATTTAAATATTTGCGAAGATCTTCAAAAAATTTTATCAAAGATTATGAAAGCTTTGCTACCTAATGGTTTTTTTCTTGCAACATTACCCAGTCCAGAAAATTTTAGTTTGTTAAGATCAGTAATGATGACAACAGACATAGAACTTTATGGAGGAACATATAATAGATTTAATCGCGCTCCAGAATTGCACACTATTATAGATCTGTTAAAAAAAAATAATTTTAAAATACCCTTGGTAAATTATGAAACAATTGATTTAAAATATAAAAAATTTAGTAAATTACTCAATGATGTACGTTCAATGAATTTATCATATTATCAAAAAGACAAAAAAGATACTTTTGAAAAGAAATTATACTTTTCCAAATTAGAGAGTAATTTTGAAAAAGAAATTGATCATTTTGTTCTAAAATCTAATTTTTTCATAATTTCAGGCTGGAAAGATCATTCATCCCAACAAATACCAATAAAACCAGGACAAGCAAAAAATAAATTAGCAGACTTTTTATAAATTTTAAGATCTATAATCTGCATTAATTCTAATATATTCGTTGTTTAAATCATTACCATAAACAACACGAGAAGCATTACCTAAACCAAGATTTACTTCTATTTCTATAATATTGTTTTTCATATATTTATCAACCTTAGATAGATTAATTTTCCAATTTCTCTGACCTTTATTTCCTAAAAGGTTATTACCAAATTTGATCTTAATTTTTTCTTGATTTATTTGTTCTTGTGTTTTTCCAATTGCCATAACTACTCTGCCCCAGTTTGCATCCTCTCCAGCAACTGCTGTTTTTACTAAAGGTGAATTTGCTATTGAGAACGCTATATTTTTTGCTTGAATTTTATTTTTAGCCTTAACAACGCTAACCTTAATAAGCTTTCTCACCCCTTCACCATCAGTAATAATTTTCATAGACAATTCTTTCATTACTTTATTAAGGCATTTAGAAATTGGTTCATAATTTTTTTTAACGTTTATTTTTTTTAGAGGATTTGAAAAAAGAACTAGAGTATCACTAGTAGATGTATCGCTATCAACTGTAATTGAATTAAAAGTTTCTTCAAGATTTTCTGACAATAATTTTTTAAGATTATCTTTTGTAATTTCACAGTCTATAAAAATATAAGCCAACATTGTACCCATATTAGGATTAATCATTCCAGATCCTTTAGCAAATCCATATATTTTTATATTTTTATTTTCTAATCTTAAATTATGCACTGAAGTTTTAACAAATGTATCAGTTGTCCAAATAGATCTTGAAGCATCGATAAGTTTTTTTTCATTAGAATTAGATAAAAATTTTATTTTATCACAAATTAAATGTGGATCAAACTGCTCACCAATCACTCCAGTTGATGAAACTAATACCTCTTTTACTGAACATTTTAAAAATTTAGCAAGTTGACTAGCATACAGTTTAATATTTTTTAGACCTTGTATTCCAGTATGAGCATTAGCATTTCCTGAATTAACAATTAAAGCTCTACAATTACCTTGGTTATTTTTTTTATCCCAAATAATAGGAGCAGATGGTGTTGTTGTTAGAGAATATTTACAAGCTATTTTTACAACTTGATCAAATACAATAATCAAAAGATCATCATTTTTCTTTTTGAAACCAGCGTTAAAAGTAAAAATTTTAAAACCATTAGGTTTTAAATCTTTATATTGCTTAGGAGCAAATGGGGATCTGTTCTTTAAATAAAGCCTGTCATTACTTTTAAGTTCTAATTCCTTAGTAGCCTTCTTGAATTTCATATGATAACAGCCACATATCATAATATGCTCAATATTGTTAACAAATTATTTGGAAGTTTAGGTTCTAAAAATTTAAAAACATATGATAAAATTGTAAAAAAGATTAATGATTTTGAGATTGAGATTTCAGAATTAGATGACCAAGAACTTAAAAATAAAACTCAATTTTTTAAAAAGCAATTAGAAGAAAAAGAAAAAACAATAAATGAAATACTGCCTGAAGCGTTTGCAGTAGTCAGAGAGGCTTCGAAAAGAACTTTAAAAATGAGACATTTTGATGTCCAACTTATTGGAGGAATTGTTTTACATGAAGGTAAAATTGCTGAAATGAAAACAGGTGAAGGGAAAACTTTAGCAGCTACATTAGCTGTATATTTGAATGCAATTGAAGGTAAATCAGTACATATTATTACTGTTAATGATTACTTAGCCAAAAGAGACTCTGAATGGATGGGGCAAATTTATAATTTTCTAAATTTAAGTGTTGGGTGCGTTAACTCGGAAACACCTCATGAAAATAGACCTAGGGAATATGAGAAGGATGTTGTTTATGCTACTAACAATGAAATAGGTTTCGATTATTTAAGAGACAATCTTAAGAGCGATTATGAGAGTTTATGTTTTAAAAAAGATGCCTTTGCAATAGTTGATGAAGTTGATAGCATCCTTATTGATGAGGCAAGAACACCACTTGTTATCTCTGCAGAGTCAAATACTTCAGTAGAGTTATTCCCTCAAATTAATAAAATTATTAAACTTTTTAAAGATTCAGATTATGAAATTAATGAAGAAGGCAAAAGTGTACTTCTCACTAATGAAGGGATGGAGTTTGCTGAAAAGTTACTTTTAGAAAACAACCTTATAAAAGGAGGGACTCTTCAAGACTTGGATAATATGGCCTTAAACCATAATATCATTCAAGCATTAAGAGCTCATAAATTATTTATTAAAGATAAAGATTATATACTGAAAGATAAGCAAGTTGTAATTATAGATGATTTAAGTGGAAGACCAATGGAGGGAAGAAGGTATGGTGATGGACTTCATCAAGCTATAGAAGCAAAAGAAGGTCTTACTATACAAAAAGAAAATCAGACAATAGCATCAGTGACATATCAAAATTTTTTTAGATCTTATAGTAAACTTAGTGGAATGACAGGCACTGCTCAAACAGAAGCAAATGAATTTGAAGGAATCTATAATCTTGCAGTTGTATCAATCCCCCCTAACCTTAAAATAAATAGAGATGATCAAAATGATCAAATCTATATGACAAAAAAAGAAAAATATGACGCCGTAATAAATTTAGTTAAAGAGCGCCATGATAAATTACAACCAATACTAATTGGAACTACCTCTGTTGAAAATTCAGAATTAATTTCTAAAATGCTAAAAAAAGAAAATATCGACCATTCAATTTTAAATGCTAAACATCATGAAAAAGAAGCAGAAATAATCGAAAAATCAGGATTACCTGGCAATGTAACCATCTCAACTAATATGGCCGGTAGGGGAACAGATATAAAATTAGGCAATGATGATGAAACTCTAAAAAAACAGTCAATAGCTGCAGGGGGCTTGCTAGTTATTGGAACAGAGAGGCATGAAAGTAGAAGAATAGATAATCAATTGAGAGGAAGATCTGGTAGGCAGGGAGATATAGGTGAGAGTATATTTTTTCTATCCTTAGAGGATGATTTGATGAGAATATTTGGATCAAAAACTTTAGAGAATGTGCTTGGCAAATTGGGCTTAAAAGAAGGTGAGGCGATTACTCACTCTTTAATTACTAAATCATTAGAGCGAGCTCAACAAAAAGTTGAAGCTAATAACTACGATATCCGAAAACAAATTTTAAAATTTGATGATATTTTAAATGATCAAAGAAAAATAATTTATCAAAATAGAAAAGAAATACTAACAACAAAGGATCAATCAAAAATTGTTAATGAAATGATTGATGATTACATTGATGAGTTAATTGCTATTTGTGTTCCTGCAAAAAAATATTCCCATGAGTGGGACTCTGAACTCCTTAGAAGTAGTTTAGAAGAAACTTTTAAAATAAACTTACCAATAAGTAATTGGTTTGACGAAGATGGTGTTGATGAAGAAGAAATCGTAAAAAGAGTTAAAGATCAAGTCAACCAAAAACTAAAAGATAAAAAAAATAAATATTCAGAAGAACTTTTTGAGTTTGCTGAAAAGAGAGTGATGCTTTTCCAGCTTGATAAAGATTGGCGAGAACATCTAGCTGCTATGGACATGCTTAGAGGAAGTGTTAATTTAAGAGCTATGGGAGGAAAAGATCCTTTTTTTGAATACAAAAATGAATCATTTAATTATTTTGATGAAATGCTATCTAATCAAAATGAGAGGGTGTTGAAAACACTTTTTGGTTTGGAGTTAATTAGTGAAAATAAAAATTCAATAAAAAATAAACAACCTAATAGAATAATAACAAAAAAAATTGGCAGGAATGATCCCTGCCCATGTGGATCAGGAAAAAAATATAAAGTTTGCCACGGCTCTTAGATATTTGAAGTCATATTTAGAAACTTTTTATTTCTAATCTCTTTTCTTTCCTTTCCAGAGGTTAACCTTAAATCATCTAAATTACTTAATAGATTTTTTTTTAAAATTTCTGCTTGCTCTTCTGGGAATCTGTGAGCGCCACCTGGAATCTCATCGACAATAGAGTCAATTATTTTATTATCAAAACAATCTTGAGCTGTTAATTTAAGATTTTCAGCAGCTTTAATAATAAAGTCACTACTTCTCCAAAGAATTGAAGCGCAACCTTCTGGTGATATAACGGAGTAAATGGAATGTTCAAGCATCATAACCTTATCTGCCGTTGCCAGAGCAATTGCCCCTCCTGAACCACCCTCACCAATGACTACTGAAATTATTGGAGAGCTAATTTTTAAAGAAGTTTGAATAGATGATGCAATTGACTCAGATTGCCCTCTTTCTTCTGCTTCTTTTCCAGGAAAAGCACCTGCAGTATCAACAAAAGTTATAACGGGAAGATTAAATTTATCTGCCAACATCATCAGTCTTTGAGCCTTACGATATCCTTCTGGCTTTGCCATTCCAAAATTATGCTTCAACCTAGTATCCATGGAATTACCTTTTTCAGTTCCTATAACCATGACTGATTGCCCTGAAATACTAGCCAAACATCCTAATATGGCCTTATCATCAGAAAATTTTTTATCTCCGTGTAAAAAAATTATATCCTCAAATATCATATTTATATAATCTACTGAATGAGGCCTATCTGCATGTCTAGCGACTTGAACTTTTTCCCATGCTGATAAATTTGAATATTTTTTTTTTAATTTTGTGTTCTTTTTTTCAATTAATTTATTTTTTTCATTAATAAAATTACTATCATTTATTTGGAGATCATTAATTTTAGTATCTAGTATTTCAATATCACTTTCAAAATCAAGATATTTATTCATTAAAAAATTTTTAGTTCTTTTAGTATTTCAATAATTATTTGTTTTTTTAAAGCGCTATTATCATATGAGTTCATAGCCTCTAAGATTAAATTAAGATGTTCAGGATGGAGTTCAGTCCAATTTTTACCCTGCAAAGAAATTAAAGACAAAATAAATACTGATAAGGCATTACTGTCATAAATATTTTTCTTAATGTCATTCATTAAAAAGAATGAAGGCATAACTCTATCATCAGAAATATTTGCATATTGAATATTAATATTTGAATTATTTTCAATTCTAAGAAAATCAATTAAAACTTGAAAACTTTCTTGAAATGATTGATTATTAATTTGATCAAAATTTAAATTAGTATCCGAAAGATAACTTATGACTGTATTTAGATTATCATTTTGATTTAAATCTATAAGAAATTTTGCATAATCTATCTTTTTATCTTTTGAATTACTTATCTCATAGACGTTTAACCATTTTAGAGCTTTATCAAAATTTTTATTAGCAATATATGCAAAAGCAATTTCAATACCTATTTGAGAATTTTCAGCTGTTGGTATGAAAGACTCAATTATCTTTTCAGTTATGGCATAAGCTATATTTTCTAAACCTGATTTTTTTGCAAAATCAAAATACTCTAAAATTACATCTAGTCTTTCATCTGGAAATATTTGTATATTGGCTAGTTGATAATAATAAGCCATAACTAATTCATTATTATCAATATTTGATATAGTTTTATCAGGATCATCAAATTCTTTAGAACTAAAATCAACTGATTGATAAAGCGCAGATAAGCTATTTATAGAAATTAAACCATCCTCGTAAGCTCTATGTGCAGCTTTAATCCTTATATGCATACTTGTAGATTCACTTAAAATAACTGGTATTGATAAATTTAGAGGATCAACCTCTATAAAATCTTTATCTAAAGGTAGCTCATTTATTCTAAGCATAGCACTGTATAAAAAAACAAGATCTTTTGATTGAATATTAGACAATGGAATAAAAGAATTACTGTTTTCATTTAATAACATAAAGTTAAATAATTTTTGAAAATTTTCATCCTTAAATGTTTCAGATTCTATAAGAAGAGAATTTAAGAGTTTTGCCTCAGAAAATTTATTTTCAAGAGTAAGGCAAAAAATATCTGACTTTTGCAACAAATTTTTTGGAAGATTAATAGATTTTTCTAAAAGAATTAATCTTAAGTTACAAGCTTCTGAAAGTTTATAGGAAGAGAATAAATAATTTAATTTTATTAAGTAAAAGAATTCAAGGTTTTCTTTATCTATATTAGCGCTTTCTAAATTAATTTTAGAAACTAAATCAAAAGCTTTTTCTATTTCTCCGATTTCATAAAGTTTTTTAATAACAGAATATACCTTATCACCATAAATGTTTTCATCCTCTAAATCGATATTTGAAAGAATATTTACAAACTCACGATGTAATGTTTTTGAATTAATATCTTTTAATGCATCAAAGTGAGTGCTTATCACTGAATTATCTAAATCAAAAAATGTCTCGTTTTCTATATTAACAATTTGTTCATCTGCGTTTTTAGAATAAATATTTTTATCATCAATGTTATCTAAATTAGAATCACCTTCTATAATGTTACCTTCTTCAACAATGTTATTATCATTTTCAATATTTATTGAATTGTTAACATTATCTCCATCATTATCGTTTTTTTCTGTTTCCAAAACAAGCTGATCTAAACTTTTTTTCTGATGTAACTCTATAATTTGGACATCATTAGCATTTGTCGAGTAAGTAAATAAAATAAATGCAACATATATTAATTTAAAATAGTTCATTTTAATTCTAAAGTGAAGGTTTCTACTATATCTTTACTAGGAGCAGGTATATCTACAAAAAACATTATAACCAAAAAAGCTAATAAAATTGCAAAAAAAGATAAACTGATATAGATTGTTTTCATATTTAAATAAGCCTAATATAGGATTTAATTTATTTTTAAAATTGTTTCTGGAATTTAATTTTGTCAACAATATGATAAATATACCTTAATCTGCAATGCTTCTTAATATCAATAATAAGCTAAATATTTCTTTATGCGGAATGATGGGCTCTGGAAAGTCTGCTATTGGTAGAAAATTAGCAAATAAATTAGATTATAATTTTGTTGATGTTGATAAAATGATAGAAATTGATGCTGGAAAAACAATAAAAAAAATATTTGAGGAAGATGGTGAAAAATATTTTAGGGATTTAGAGGAAAAAATAACAATAAATATTTTAGAACATAAAAGTACTATAGTTTCTTTAGGTGGAGGTGCAATTATTAATAAGAAGATAAGAAGTTTTATTAAAAAGTATTCATACAATATATATTTAAATGTTGATATTGATATTTTGACGAAGAGATTACAACATTCTAAAACCAGACCCCTAATCTATAAAAAAAATTTAAAAAAAGAATTGATTAATTTAATAGGTATCAGGGAAAAATTTTATCGAAAAGCTGATCTAATTATAAAAAATGAAACAAATATAATTGAAACAACCCAAAATATTCTAAAAAAAATTATAAATTAAATGAATAAGAAAATAACTCTAAAAACAAAGGATAATATCTACTCAATAAATATTGAACCTAATTCAATAGTTAAAAATTTAAATAAAATTTTAACTACCAATAAAAAAGTAGTCTTACTAATTGATAGAAAAGTTTTTTATATTTTTAAAAAAATTAAAAATTATAAAAATCAAAAGTACCTAGTTGTTGATTGTTCTGAAAAATTAAAAAGTTTTAGCAATTATGCAAAAATCTCAGAAAAAATTCTGAATTTTAATATTGATAGAAGCACTAAAATAGTTGCTATAGGCGGGGGAACCCTTGGGGATTTATCCGGCTTTATAGCAAGTACAATATTAAGAGGTATTGATTTAATTTTATTTCCAACAACGCTTCTTTCTCAAGTAGATAGTTCAATAGGTGGTAAAAATGGAATAAATACAAATAGTGGTAAAAATCTTGTAGGAACTTTCTATCAACCAAAGACTGTTTATATTGATCCAAAGATTCTTAAAACACTATCTAAAAGAGAAATTTTATCTGGTTATGCAGAAATTATAAAACATGGAATAATTAATGATATAAAATTCTTTAATTGGCTGAATAAAAACTCAAAAAAAATTCTAACTTTAAATAATAAAATTTTATCTGAAGCAATTTATAAAAGTATAATTATAAAACGAAAATATGTTTTAAAAGATGAAAAAGAAAATTTAAAAAATAATTCTTCTAGAGCAATATTAAATTTTGGACACACATTTGGTCACGCATTAGAAACATACTATAAATATAATAAGAAATTAACTCATGGAGAGGCAATAAGTATAGGAATGATTATTGCAGCAATTTTATCCAATAAATTAGGTTATTTATCCCTGAATCACTTAAATATTATTAAAAATCACTTTAAATTAAATAATTTACTAATGTCAGATAATAAAATGTTTAATGAAAAAATTTTTAAAATTATAGAAAAAGATAAAAAAAATGATAATGATAATATTAACTTTGTTCTTATAAAGAAAATAGGATCAGCTTTCTTAAGCAATAATTTAAATTTAAATAAAATTAAAAAAACCCTTAAATAAATGTCCACAATAACTGTAGTGCTAATTATTTGCTTATTTATTTTAATAGTTTTGTCTGGCTTTCTATCAGGTTCAGAAACTGCATTAACTGCAACTTCTAAGCCACGAATACTTTTAAAATTAAAAAAAGGCAATAAAAGAGCAGGGTATGTTCTTAAAATTCTAAATAACCTTGATAATGTAATATCCTCACTTTTATTATCAAATAACTTAGTAAATATCTTAGCTTCATCTCTTGCAACTGCTGTGCTTTATGATTTATTTGGTGTGAGTGGAATTTTTTATGCAACTTTAATCATGACAATTTTAATTGTTATATTTGCTGAAATTTTACCAAAAACATACTCTTTAAATAGGCCTACTAGAACATCCTTATTAATTTCTCCAATAATTTATTATTTGAGCAAAATTTTATACCCAATAATCTTTTTAATAAATTTAATAGTTAAAAATATCTTCTTACGTAACCAAAAAAATGACAACAAAATAAAAGATGAGCAATCTGAAGAAGAATTGCAAGGGGTTATAGATATGTACAAAACTTCTAGCCCTGACTCCGAACATGAAAAGGACATGCTGCAAAGCATACTTACTTTAAATGATACTACAGTTGAAGAAGTTTTTACTCATAGAAAAAATATTTATTCAATTGATGGATCGCTTGATATTTCTGAAATTATAAAAAAAATTAATATGTCTAGGTTT
>Ga0255758_10004289_pt1 | contig 12166 bp, 7 predicted proteins | sample 011ome_24_FD_179958 | JGI IMG/M metagenome (GOLD analysis project Ga0255758, IMG submission 179958) | Coastal salt marsh microbial communities from the Groves Creek Marsh, Skidaway Island, Georgia - 011513CT metaG (version 2) | ecosystem: Environmental > Aquatic > Marine > Intertidal zone > Salt...
TTAAAGGTTTGATTTTTAACTATGTAAAAACAATGGATGAAGTTATTGAATTGGCCTTGATAGATGAGTTGGTTGCAAATCCTATTAGATTAGCGGCAAAGTCAGTACCTGGAAACAAAAAATAAGTCTTGGAAGTGCTTTTTTAATAAGTTTTCAACTATATTTATTGGGTTAATTAAGAAAAAACAACTCAATGAAAAAGTATATTTCGACCACATTTGCTATTGGATTATCACTTGTTTTTTTAGCACAAAAACCTGTTGAGATATTGGATTTTTGGAAGGAATTATCAGGTGTTAATATTTTATCGGAATCTACTCAATATATTAAGTCAAGAAAGTATAGAAAGTTAGCTATAGATGAAGCATATCTTTTGAATGCTTTGGAAAATGTGCGTCACAGAAATGACATTTCTAATGGGAATGAAGTGGTTATTTCTTTATTAAATCCAGATGGAAGGATTACCCGTTTTGTAGTTTCCCAAAACACGACAATGCATTCTGTGTTGTGTGAAAAGTTTCCTGCCATCAGAACCTATGATTTAAAAGGTATCGATGATTTAAATCAGATTGGTAAATTAGATGTTACACCTCTTGGTTTTCATGCTATGGTAATGTCGGAAAAATCCACTTTTTTTATTGACCCAATGTTTCATGGTGAAACAGATGTTTATATGAGTTATTACCGCGATGATTTTTTTACGGATAAGGTAATGGATTGTTCTTTTCATTCAACCGAGAAAACGAATGAATCAATTGGTTCATTAAAAACATTTGGAAGCTGTGAATTGAGAACTTACAGATGCGCAATCTCTGCTACAGGTGAGTATACAGATTTCCATGGCGGCACTGTTGCTCTTGCATTGGCAGCGCAAGTTACTACAATGAATAGGGTAAACGGTGTATTTGAAAGAGATATAGCGATAACTATGGAAATTATTGGTAATAATGATTTAATTGTTTACACGAATTCGAATACTGATCCGTTTACAAATGGTTCACCGGGCAATATGATCAGTGAAAATCAAACGAATACGAATAGTATAATAGGGAGTAATAATTACGATATTGGACATGTTTTTGGAACTAACAGTGGAGGTTTAGCTGGTTTAGGTGTTGTTTGTTCCAATAATAATAAAGCTAGAGGAGTTACAGGAAGTAGTGCTCCAATTGGAGATCCTTTCGATATAGACTATGTAGCACATGAAATGGGGCATCAGTTCAAAGGAAATCATAGTTTTAATAATTCCTGTAATGGAAATAGAAATAATAGTACAGCAATGGAGCCGGGAAGTGGTTCTACTATAATGGCGTATGCAGGTATTTGTACTCCTAATGTTCAATCCAATAGTGATGATCATTTTCATGGTGTTAATTTAGAAGAGATTGGGGGGTTTATTACGGGAAGTGCCAATAGTTGTGCTGCAATAACTCCATTGGTAAATGTATCTCCAGTTATTTCATCTACTAATGGTAATGTCTCTGTACCAGGGGGGACACCGTTTGTTTTAACTGCAATTGCTGCAGATGCTGATGGAGATCCAATGACGTATTGTTGGGAACAAATGGACAATGAGATTTCTACTCAATCGCCCTCTCCAACTTCGGTGGATGGCCCAAACTTTCGATCTAATAGTCCAAGTACAAGTCCTTCTAGGTTTTTTCCAAGTTTAGCTACAGTTATTTCTGGAGTAAATGATGAATGGGAAGTATTACCAACTGTATCTAGGACGATGAATTTTAGGGTGTTTGTGAGAGATAATTCTATTACTGGAGGTTGTAATGATCATGCAGATGTTACCTTGTCTGTGGATGCTGGTTCGGGGCCTTTTGTGGTTAATTACCCAAGTGTTAATGGGATAAGTTGGGTAGCTTCATCAACAGAAACTGTACTTTGGGATGTAGCAAATACCGATAACTCTCTTGTTAATTGTTCATTTGTGGATATAATGCTGTCTACGGATGGAGGTTTGACTTATCCAATAGTTGTAGCTAGCGGTATAGCAAATGATGGCTCTGAAAACATTACGGTTCCCAATAATGTGACAACAACAGCTAGAATAAGAGTGATGTCAGAAAATGGGACTTTTTATGATATTTCTGATAACAATTTTGAAATTACTGCTGCAAATAATATGGTTGCTAATTTTACTTCTAACAATACTACAATTTGCGAAGGTGCTTCAATAGATTTTACAGATGTTTCTGTAGGAAATCCGATTAGTTGGAGTTGGATTTTTAGCGGTGGTAATCCTTCGACTTCGTCAAATCAAAATCCCGTTGGTATTCAATATAGTTCAGTAGGAAATTATGCTGTTGAATTGACTGTCTCCGACGGTGTAAACACTAATACAATTATAGAGTCTTCTTATGTTAATGTCTCGTCCTGTGTGGGAACTTCAGATTTATTAAATAATGAATTCACAATTTATCCAAATCCTGTAAATGACAAGGTGACTATTGAATTTATCAAACCTGGTTTGTATGGAGAATTAAAAATTATAGACAATTTGGGTAAAGTCGTTTTTCGGAAGAAGGTTTCTTCAGTTGTAGTTGAAAATATAGATATGCGTAATTATAGTAGTGGTTTATATTCACTCATGCTTTCAGGAGATCAAAAAACTAGGGTTGTTAAAGTCTTTAAAAAGTAATGTTAATGCGCTATATTGTTTTCTTGCTCTTCCTATTTCATATAGTTTTTGGTTTTTCCCAGAAAAAAGAAAAGTATACATTTTATTTAATCGGCAGGCCTAATTCATTTGAAAAAAACAATGCTATAAAGGAAGTTCAGGGTAATTGGAAGTTGCGATATGTTTCTGTTAGTTCTGCATTTTACACAGAAGAATTAGATAGTTTAATTCTAGAAAATAAAAAAACAGATGCATTGTTAAGCGCTAAGTTTAGTATTGATTGGCATTCGCTGCTAATGAAAGAAGTTGAAGAAAAACTAATCCAACATACTGAAATAAGGTCTTTAATTAAATCGAAATACACAGCTTTGCTTTCTGAAATCAAGAATGCTCAAATTGAGATTGATGACAGGAATAGTCGGAAAGCATTTGTGAGTATTTTTGGAGTTGAATTTATTGATAAACAAAACCTATACTTTACATATCATAAGTTTAAGGTAAAGAAAAAGAAGATGGTTTTAAAGAAAATGTCCTGGGATAAGGAGTTGATTGATTTTTCTTATCCTCAAAATGACATAATAAATAAATAATGAATCTGTAATCATAAAAGATCTATTTTGCTTTTGTCTAAGAAGTTACCTTTTTAAGTCATTTTTTGCTTTTTTCTTCGTAATTAACATGGAAAATGTTAATAAAACCCATTGTTTGTAGGTGGTTAGCACGTGTTTTATTCGTTAATTTCACCAACTTAATGCTGGGTAGGATTATGGCAGAACAAAAAGTACAGTATACCGAAGATAATATTCGCTCGCTTGATTGGAAGGAACACATACGGTTACGTCCTGGGATGTATATCGGTAAATTGGGGGATGGTAAATCAGCAGATGATGGGATTTACATTCTCGTTAAAGAAGTTGTAGATAATTGTATCGATGAATTTGTGATGGGTAATGGTCGCAAAATAGTAGTCAAAATAAAGGAAGATGCAGTTTCAATTAGAGATTGGGGAAGAGGAATTCCTTTAGGGAAAGTTGTGGATGTTGTTTCTAAAATGAACACAGGAGGGAAGTATGATTCCAAAGCATTTAAGAAATCAGTCGGTTTAAATGGTGTAGGTACAAAAGCTGTCAATGCTTTGTCCAGTTATTTTAAAGTGCAATCATTTAGAGAAGGACAAGAGAAAACAGTTGAATTTGAAAGAGGTAATATTTTAAATGATCATGACTTAGTTAAAACAGATAAAGAAAATGGAACCTATGTGAAATTTGTTCCAGATCCAGATGTTTTTAAGGCTTACCACTTTAGAAATCAATACTTAGATAAATTATTTTGGAACTATTGCTATTTAAATAGAGGGTTAACGATTGAGTTTAATAGCAAACGTTTTCATTCTAAGCATGGCTTAAGGGATTTGTTGGAAAACAATATGGATGGAGATCCATTGTATCCAATTATTCATTTAGAAGGAGAAGATATAGAAGTTGCTTTTACACATGCAAGAAGTTATGGAGAAGATTATTCTTCATTTGTGAATGGGCAACACACTACTCAGGGAGGAACGCATCAAAGTGCATTTAGAGAAGCTATTGCTAAGGTGATAAAGGATTTTTTCGGAAAGTACGATCCCGTTGATATTAGACAGTCTATTGTTGCAGCAGTTGCTGTAAAAGTGATGGAGCCGGTTTTTGAATCCCAAACCAAAACAAAATTAGGTTCTTTAGAAGTTGAGCCAGGCGGTAAATCCATGCGTGGATTTGTTATGGACTTCCTAAAAGATAAATTGGATAACTATTTACACAAGCATCCAGAGGTAACAGAAGTTCTTGAAAATAAGATCAAACAAGCTGAAAAGGAACGTAAGGAGCTTTCCGGAATTCGCAAGCTTGCTAGGGATAGAGCTAAGAAGTCTAATTTGCATAACAAGAAATTACGAGATTGCCGTATTCATTTGAACGATTTGAAGAATGAGCGAAGAGAGGAAACTTCTATTTTTATTACTGAGGGAGATTCAGCAAGTGGATCAATTACAAAGAGTAGGGATGTAGGTACCCAAGCTGTATTTAGTTTGAAAGGAAAACCTCTTAACTCATTTGGGTTGACAAAGAAAGTAGTTTACGAGAACGAAGAATTTAATTTGGTTCAAGCTGCTTTGAATATCGAGGATGGCTTAGAAGGGCTTAGATACAATCATGTAATAATTGCAACAGATGCTGATGTTGATGGTATGCACATTAGATTGTTACTGTTAACTTTCTTTTTACAGTTCTTTCCTGATTTAGTAAAGAAAGGACATGTCAAGATATTACAGACGCCATTGTTTAGAGTTAGAAATAAAAAGGAATCAAGATATTGCTACTCTGAAGAAGAACGTTTGCAAGCGCTGGCTGATTTAGGTAAGAATCCAGAGATAACTCGATTTAAAGGTTTGGGTGAAATTTCTCCTGATGAGTTTAAACATTTTATAGGAGAAGACATGCGATTAGAACCTGTTATGGTTACAAAAGATCATTCTATAGAAGAAATATTGACTTTTTACATGGGCAAGAATACGCCAGATAGACAAAAATTTATAATCAACAACCTCAAGACTGAAGAGGATTTAGCAGAACAAGAATAACCTTCAGAAAATAGGCAACATGAGCATAGAAGACGAACATAGCGAAGAAGAAGAGTTGAACCAAGAGGAAGCTAATTCTAATGGAAAGGAAGAGCTATCTGGTGAGTTGGATGGTACAGATGAAAACGGAATTTCAGCTGGTGGAGATGATAACATTGTTTCACTTTCAGGAATGTACGAAGAATGGTTTTTAGACTATGCTTCTTACGTAATACTGGAAAGGGCTGTTCCTGCTTTGGAAGATGGGTTAAAGCCAGTACAAAGAAGAATATTACACTCTTTAAATGAATTGGATGATGGCCGCTATAACAAGGTAGCGAATGTAATTGGTAATACCATGAAGTATCACCCGCATGGTGATGCATCTATTGGTGATGCAATGGTTCAGATTGGGCAAAAGGAATTATTAATTGATTGTCAAGGGAACTGGGGTAACACTTTAACAGGTGATGGTGCAGCTGCTCCTCGTTATATTGAAGCGCGTTTAACCAAGTTTGCCAAACACGTTGTTTTTAATCCAAAAACAACAGAATGGTTATCATCTTATGATGGTAGAAATAAAGAGCCAAATAACCTGCCTGTTAAATTTCCCTTGTTATTGGCTCAGGGTGCTGAAGGAATTGCAGTAGGAATGGCCTGTAAAATATTACCACATAATTTTATTGAATTAATTGACGCTTCCATTAATCATCTAAGAGGGAAAAAAGTAGATATTTACCCTGACTTTCCTCATGGAGGAATGGCTGACTTTACGAATTATAATGCAGGCTTAAGAGGCGGTAAAGTTCGTGTTCGTGCTACAATCACCAAAGTAGACAAAAAGACACTTAAGATTAGTGATATACCTTTTGGTACAACAACTGACACGCTAATTGATTCCATTGTAAAAGCAACGGAAAAGAATAAGATTAAAGTTAAAAAGGTAGAGGATAATACCGCAGCAGTTGCAGAGATTATCATTCATTTGCCACCTGGGGTTTCTCCAGATAAAATGATTGATGCTTTGTATGCGTTTACTAATTGTGAGGTTTCGATTTCTGCAAATGCTGCTGTTATTCAAGGAGGGAATAAGCCTGTTTTTATTAGTGTTAATGAAATGCTGAAACATTCGACTGATAGAACAGTTGATTTGTTGAAAATGGAGTTGGAGATTCGCAAGGCTGAATTAGAAAATCAATGGCACTGGTCTTCATTGGAGAGAATATTTATTGAGAATAGAATCTATCGTGATATTGAAGAGGAGGAAACTTGGGAAGGAGTTATTTCTGCAATTGACAAAGGTTTAAAGCCACACATAAAACATTTAAAAAGGAAAGTAACCGAAGAAGATATAGTTCGTCTTACAGAAATTAAGATTAAGCGCATTTCAAAATTTGATGCTTTCAAGGCGGATGAAGTTATTGCTAAAATTGAGGAATCCTTAAAAGAAGTGCAAGGGCATTTAGATAATTTGATTCCATTTGCGATAGATTACTTTAAAGACTTAAAGGATAAATACGGGGAGGGTAGAGAGCGAAAGACTGAAATCAGGGTTTTTGATAGTATTTCTGCAAAGAAAGTTATTGTATCAAATAAGAAATTATACGTAAACAAGGAAGAAGGATTTATCGGATGGACATTGCGTAAAGATGAGTTTATTTCTGATTGTTCTGAAATTGATGATGTAATTGTCTTTTTCAAAACGGGTAAAATGCTTGTTACTCGGGTTTCTGATAAAAAGTTTGTCGGAAAAGGCATTTTGCATATTGGAGTTTGGAAAAAAGGGGATAAACGAACGATTTACCATTTAATTTATCAAGATGGCAAAGGGGGAGCTTCCTACATGAAGCGTTTTGATGTGAGCAGTATAACAAGAGATAAAGAGTACGATCTTACGAATGGGGCTATCGGTTCTAAAGTGCATTATTTATCTTGCAATCCGAATGGAAGAAAAGAAGTTGTAGCAGTAAAAATGCGCTCAAAACCGAATCTTAAAAAATTACGTTTTGATATTGATTTTGGTGAATTATTGATTAAAGGAAGAGGCTCTAAAGGGAATCGTGTCACCAAAGACATGATTAGTAAAGTAGAGCAAAAAGAAGTTGGCGGTTCAACATTGGCTGCGCGTAAAGTTTGGTGGGACGATGTTGTTCGCAGACTAAACGATGATGGCAGAGGAACGCTTCTTGGTGAATTTAGAGGTGAGGATAAGATTTTAACCTTGCATCAATCTGGAAATTATAAATTAAGTGGTTTTGAGTTGGCAACCAAATTTGACCATGATTTGATTAGTATTGAAAAATGGAATCCAAGTCATCCGGTGGCTGCTGTTTATTGGAATTCTGTTAAAGAATTGTATTACATAAAACGATTCTTGGTAGAATCTTCCTCCAAGAAAGTGTTGTTCATTCCGGAAGAAAATGGTGTGGAGCTAGTAGTAGCATCTACTCAGTTTAAGCCGAAAATTAAAATTATTTACAATAAGCGTTTAAAGGAAACCAAACATCTTAAAGACAAGATTGAAGAAATTAACGATATTATTGATGTCAAAGGCTTGAAGGCTCAAGGCAATCAACTTACAAAATTAGCAGTAAAAGATATTGAGTTGCTTGATACTGTTGAAGGGGAAGAATGGCCTATTGAGGCTGTGGAGGAACCAGAGGAAATTTTGGAAGAACAAATTGAAGCGGTTTCTACAGAAGCTGCAGAAAAAGTAACTGTGAGTGAAGAAATACCTCTAGAAGAAATAGCAAGTCCTGAAGACATTGAAAAGAAAGCTAAAGTAAAGTCTAATGAGAAAACGAAACCAGTAAAGGATGATAGACCCGTTGAAATGGAATGGGATATAGCATCAGTAAAAAAAACAGACGAAGATAAACCAGTTAAGAAAAAGGACTCTTCTAATGGTGCTAAGGATGAAGCTGACGAGGATGGTCAGACTTCATTATTTTAGAAAATAATCCAAATAATTGTTTGTTGGCTTTAACCTGGTTGTTTATGTTTTATTATCAATTTAAAAGAAAATATCTTGAGCTAACTTAAATGTATTTACATGGGAATTAATGATTTCACTCAAAATTGAAGAATATCCTCCTCCCATGCTTACTTGAACCGGCAACTTATTTTCTATACATTTTTCAAAAACAAATTGATCTCTTTTTTTACATCCATCAATAGACAATGCAAGTTTCCCTAATTTATCATTTTCTATTACATCAACTCCTGAGAGATAAAATACAAAATCTGGCTCTACATCATCTATTACAGAGGGCAAAACATACTTCAATTTATTTAAATAGATGTCGTCGTTTATTCCGTCATCAAACCCTATGTCTAAGTCACTCGTTTCTTTTCTAAACGGATAATTATTTTTCCCATGAAATGAAAGGGTGAAAACATCTTTATTATTTTCAAATATGGACGCAGTTCCATTGCCTTGGTGAACATCTAGGTCCACAATTAATATTTTTTTTACTAGGTTTCTTTTCAATAGAAAATTAGCAGCAATTGCCTGATCATTTAGCAAGCAAAATGCTTCTCCTTTTTCTTTAAATGCGTGATGTGTTCCTCCCGCCACATTCATTGAAACACCATTCTCAATAGCCGCTAAAGCTGATTCAATGGTGCCTTGCATTATGATTTTTTCTCTGTTAACCAAGTCGTTGGATAAAGGGAAACCTATTGGACGAGCTTCTTTCTTTGAAAGGCTTAGGGAGTTTAATTTATTTAAATACTCATTAGAATGCGTTGTCAAAATATCGCTGTCTTGTATTGCTGTGGGAGTAAAAAAGTTATCATCATTACAAACTCCTTCTCTAATAAGTTGTTCTGGAATTAGTTCGTATTTAATCATAGGGAATCTATGATTTTCGGCAAGCTGATGTCTGTAAATAGGGTGGTAAGCAACTTTAAGCATAATTATCGTATGAGAAAAATTATTATTTAATTCAATTTTAACAGAAGGATTACTAGTAGCAACAAAAACGAATAAGTATGTCTATTTTGGTTAATTCTGAATGAATACTTTCTTTACAAAGTGTTCTCCTGCATGCTCAATTTGCAAGAGATAAATACCATTGGTTAAGAAAGATGTGTCAAAACTATTATGGTTATTGCCTTCCATTCTTTTTATAATTTGTCCAGTGATGTCGATAATATTTAAAGACTCTAATTTATTGATATTTTTCAAAATAATTTTTTTGTTTGTGTTGTCCACAATTATTTCTATGGCTTCTTCATTTTCATTTACAATAAGTGCTCCAGGACAGGCGTCTGCTTTTTCAAATAACTCTGCAGTTGAATAACTGATGTCCATTATTTCGGTAGTTTTATCAGTACATATTTTATATACTATTGGATAATAATTCACATTGTAATTTGTAAATATTCCTCTATCCGGGTTTTCTGCATTGATTTTAGGAATAGAGCTTCCAGTAATCCAATCTCCCTGAGTCCATCCTGCGGTTCCATTAAACTCGTTTGTGCCATTCCATTGATCGTATTCAATCATTATAACCATTATTTGGTCAGTTCCAGCTGGACCATAAGTTTGATAAAGGCTTTCCAATATTCCCGTATTGTGATAGCTCCAACAAGAAGGGCAGTGGCAAGCAAAAAACTCAACAAATACGGTCTTTCCTTCTGCTAAATAATGGTGCAGATGGTGCGAGTTTCCATTAATATCTGTTAGATTAAAATCTGGAGCAATTGAACCATTTGTTAATTGCGCATGAGAAGAAAGGGAAATTACAAGAAATGCAAGAATTGTTCTAAGTGTATTCATATGTGTTTATTTATACTATTACAATGCTAAAGTAGACCTAAATTATTAATAATATAATTACCATAGAATAAAACCATTGCAGTTTGTAAGCTGGAATCCATAATCTTGTTATTCGTTAGTTTCTATTTATATTGTTCAAAATTAATGTTAAGAAAGCGCAAATGAAGGAAGATTTTACTATTCATATCTGTAATTCAAAAGAGGAATTCGCCATTGCTAAAATTCTTACCCAAGATTACATGAAATGGTTGGGAATGGATCTTGATTTTCAAAATACCAAGAAAGAGTTTCAAGTGTTCGAAACAATGTATGGTAAACCTGAAGGTTGTTTTATCTATGCTACAATAAATGGGGCTATTGCTGGGGGTGTAGCGATTCGGAAATTGGATGTAAAAATTTGTGAAATGAAGCGCCTTTTCGTTTATGGAGATTATCAAGGAAAAGGATTGGGAGAGGTTCTTTGTGAAAAAATTATTTCAATAGCTCGTGAGGTGGGTTACTGCCAGATGAGACTGGATACAGTTGCTAAACTTAAAAGTGCAATAGGGTTGTATAAAAAAATAGGGTTTTATGAAATAGAGGCATATTGTCCGAATCCAGATCCTACCGTAAAATACATGGAGCTGGAACTTTGATTTTATGAAATGCGCTGGATTAAAATTTCTTTTGGTTGACCAAACAAAAAAAGCAGAACAATGATTTCATTGTTCTGCTTTAATTTGGTTAATCGATAAATACTCTTTTCGATTATTTAAGTTTGAATACTATTTACCTTATTTGTTGATAACAACATTGAAGTTAGCAACACTTCCGTTCTCCAATTCAGTATGGAATACATACATGCCACTTGGTAAATTTGAAACGTTAATTTTCGTTACATCATTTGAAAGCATAGAAACTGAAACTGTTTTAACAATTTTTCCAGACATATCTGAAATTGTAATTGTAGCATCACCCTCCAATTTTCCAAAAGGAATACTGATATAGTCTGAGGTTGGATTTGGGAAAGGGGTAATATTTACCATTTCCGATTCATCAATTCCAACACCCGTTGCCATATGCATTACAATGGAAGGAGCTTGAGTAGTTAAACCACCTTCTCCTGACCCTCCGCCAAAAGCCGGTTGAGTTGGAATAGCTTCTCCCACTGGAAACATTGGTGTTTTGTATGTAGTCGAATTTAATCTATAATCAATGGCATTGTCATATCCAATAAAGACTTCAGCATCTGTTGCGGTTACACAACCTAAATACCATTGATTATCATTTAGCGGAATTTGAGGAAATAAATCAGCATAGACCGGAATCGATTGGTCGTCATTTATGTAAACATATTCGCCAAAAGCAACACCTGTTAAATTGGCAAATGCAGCATCATTGATATCAGTGAACACGTCGTCCCATTGATAAAGAGTTAACGAAAAGTATTTACCTATTAAATCAGCATCAGCATTGGTTACTGCCCCAAATGACATTCCTTTTGCAAATAGTCCAACAGAAGAAGTGTTTCCATTTTTAAATGAGATACAGGATGTAAATTGACCTGTTCCAAACCTAGAGCCACCAGTTATAACTGGCAATAGTGAGCTATCTAGAGCGCAATAGGAATACATTTCTTCATCAATTACAAAGTCAGCAGAGACCGAATTGTCATTAGGGAATTCATCCGTAGAAGAAGATGCCAAATCGTAAGTTAATGAGTAATAACCATTCGAATAAGTTGTTTGTGAAAATGTAGGTAAAGAAATATATGTACTATCGTTTACAGGTAAATTAATCGGAGTAGAAACATTGGAATAGACAATTGTTCCTCCAAGATTTATACTAGCAGTTAGCGTTACGTCTGTTTGAGCATTTACACCATAGTTGTAGACCCAAGCACCCAGTTCAACTTCAAATTGCGAGGCATCTTGCGAAATAGGGGAAGGATTGGAGAATTGCTTTGCTCTCAATACATGCCTATTTTGGAATCCTAAGTCATCATCGAAATATCCTAGTTTGTTTCCTATAAAAACAACCACGCTACCGGTTTGCATGGCAGCGGAAATTATGGCTCCGTCATCTTCTCCAATCATAACTACAGGAATAGTAACATTCACACCATCATCACCTCCTTGCATTCCCACAGCATCTCCATTATTATTGATAATAATTACGG
>Ga0255758_10004294_pt1 | contig 12164 bp, 11 predicted proteins | sample 011ome_24_FD_179958 | JGI IMG/M metagenome (GOLD analysis project Ga0255758, IMG submission 179958) | Coastal salt marsh microbial communities from the Groves Creek Marsh, Skidaway Island, Georgia - 011513CT metaG (version 2) | ecosystem: Environmental > Aquatic > Marine > Intertidal zone >...
ATGCAAAACAATTACAAAGCCAAATTAAAAGTGATCTAATGGTCGCAAAAAAAGCATCATGAGTAAATCCCAGATAAATTTACCAAAAACGGCCTTTTCTATGAAAGCCAACCTTCCGATACGAGAACCAGAGATTCTTAAATATTGGGAAGAAATTAATTTATATCAAGAACTTAGAAATTCTAGAAAAGGAAGTGAAAAATTTATCCTTCATGATGGACCACCCTATGCAAATGGAAATATTCACATGGGTACTGCTCTTAATAAGATACTTAAGGATATTATAGTTAAATTTCATCAAATGGATGGAAAAGACTCCGTGTATGTTCCGGGATGGGATTGCCATGGCTTACCGATTGAATGGAAAATTGAAGAACAGTATAAAAAAAATAAAAAAAATAAAAATGAAGTTCCAATTGTAGAATTTAGAAAAGAATGTAGGTCATTTGCTGAAAAATGGATCGAAATTCATAAAATTCAATTTAAAAGACTGGGTGTAGTTGGGGATTGGAATAACTATTATTCAACAATGAGCTTTAATGCTGAGGCTCAAATTGTAAGAGAACTTGGAAAGTTTTTAAAAGAAGGCAGTTTATACAAAGGCTTCAAGCCAGTGCTGTGGTCCACTGTTGAAAAAACTGCACTTGCAGATGCTGAGGTTGAGTATCAGGATCATAAGTCAGATACAATTTATGCAGCATTCACTGTTAAATCATCAAAATTAAAAGAAATTGTTGGTAATGATATAATCATTTGGACAACAACACCATGGACTATACCGGCCAATAAAGCCTTAGCTTACAATGAAAGTTTAGATTATTTACTAATTCAAATTCAAGAAGGTGTTTTTAAGGATAAAAAAATTGTAGTTGCAACAGCTTTATTAGAGAGTGTTTTAAAAGATTGCAATATTTCAAATTATAAAAAGATAAAAGAATTTAAGGGTAAAGAATTAAAAGATACGATCTGTAATCATCCATTTTTAGAGTTGGGTTATGATTTTGAAATTCCGATGCTTGAGGCAAGGTTTGTTACAACTGAACAAGGAACAGGAATTGTGCATTGTGCACCAAGTCATGGACCTGATGATTTTAATCTTTGTTTAAACAATGGAATTAAAGCAATAGAGACAGTTGATGGTGATGGCAAATATACAAAAAATGTACCACTATTTGAAGGTCTTCATATTTTTAAATCTAATTCAACTGTCATTGAAAAACTAAAAGATCAAAAAAAACTTTTAGCTAACGGTGAGTTAACACACTCATATCCACATTCATGGAGATCTAAAGCCCCGTTGGTTCACAGAGCAACTCCACAATGGTTTATATCTATGGAAAGTCACAATCTTAGAGAAAAAGCCCTTAAATCAATTGATGAAACAACATTTTATCCTAGCAAGGGGAAAGAAAGATTGAAAGCAATGATTGAAACCAGACCTGATTGGTGTGTTTCAAGACAAAGAGTTTGGGGAGTTCCTCTTCCAATTTTTATTAATAAAAAAAATAAGGAGATTTTAGTTGATGAAGAAGTGAATGAAAACATTGCTAAAATTTACGAAAGAGAAGGTTCAGATTGTTGGTTTTCTGATGATCCACAAAGATTTTTAGGAGCTAAATATAAATCAGAAGATTATGAAAAAATGAGTGATATTGTGGAAGTTTGGTTTGATAGTGGATCTACACATTCTTTTGTTTTAGAAAAAAGAGATGATTTAAAGTGGCCAGCTTCAATGTATCTTGAGGGTTCAGATCAGCATAGAGGATGGTTTCATTCGTCGTTGCTAGAATCTTGTGGAACAAGAGGGAGAGCTCCATTTGAGTCTATTTTATCTCATGGATTTGTTGTTGATGGCAAAGGCCTAAAAATGTCAAAGTCAGTTGGAAATGTTATTGCGCCTGAAGATATTTTAAAAAAGTATGGTGCTGATATTCTTAGAATTTGGGTTGCTTCATCAAACTATGCTGAAGATTTAAGAATTGATTATTCTATTTTAGATCAGCATTCAGATTCTTATAGAAAAATTAGAAATACATTTAGATATTTACTAGGAAATATTAATGATAATTATATGGATATTGATTTAGAAAAAATGGACTTTTCTAAGTTACCGGAAATTGAACAATTAATATTACATAGAATTTTTCACTTAGATAAAAAATTTCATGATTATTTTAAAATTTATGATTTTCACAATTTGTATAAGGAAATATTAAATTTTTGTACTATTGATTTATCTTCTTTTTATTTTGATATAAGAAAAGATGTCTTATATTGTGATCCAGTTACATCAGAAAAAAGACAATCAACAATTCTAGTTTTAAATATTTTACTCAATTCACTGTTAAAATGGTTTGCACCTATATTATCATTTACCACAGAGGAGATATTTCAATTAATTAAAAAAGAAAAAAGTATTCATTTAGAAAAATTTAATGTTTATCCTAAAAAATTTGATAATAAAAAGTTAAGTTTAAAATGGGATAGACTTTTAGAAATAAGAGAAAAATGCAATCTTAGTATTGAGGAAAAAAGATCCAATAAAGAAATTGGATCAAGTTTGGAAGCTGAGATTGAAATTTTTTTAAATAACAGTTTTAAAGAAACTTTAGAAAATGTTGATTTAGCAGAATTATGTATAATTTCTAAAGCAACAATTAATTTTCATGAGCACGAAAGCACAATTATTAACGCAAAAAAAGCTTATGGAGTAAAATGCCCAGTTTGTTGGAAAATTAATACATCTGGTTGTTTGAGGCATTCTTAAACACGGATGATCAAATCTTTTTTTAGAAAAAATTACAAATATTTTTTATTTATTTTATTTATTTTTATAGTGGATCGATTAAGTAAAAACTACGTAATATTACTTGATCAATCTAGTCTAGAGAGTGATTTATTATTTTTTTCAAGTTTTTTTAATATTCAATTGGTTTGGAACAGTGGGGTAGCTTTTGGTTTATTTTCATTTGAAGAGGATTTTTATTACAATCTAATTACTCTAATTATAATTTTTGTAGTTATATTGGTTATTTATTTAGCAAAAAATGCAAATAAATTAGATCGCTATCTATATTCAATGATAATAGGTGGTGCTAGTGGAAATCTGTTAGACAGATTATTATATAGATCTGTCCCAGACTTTATAGATCTACATTACAACAATTTTCATTGGTTTATATTCAATGTGGCTGATATATTCATAACTATTGGTATAATATCCCTTATATTTTCAGATATATTAAAAAATAAAAAAAAATGACAAATAAACTATTTCTATATGTATTTTTTGTTTTTGTATTGTTCATGCAATCTGGGTGCCAGTCTTTAAAAGATGGATTGCAAGGAAATAAAAAATCCAAGAGTGCTGAAGAGTTTTTGATTGAAAAAAAAAGCCCTTTAGTGCTTCCACCAGATTTTTCAAAACTACCAGAGCCAAAACAGCCGACCGAGAACGATACACAAAATGAATTTGATTTGCAAAAAATTTTAGGTGAAGAAAATAAAAATGAGATTAAGAAAACAACTAATAATAGCTCATTTGAAAAATCAATTATAGATAAAATAAAAAATGAGCAATGATTACAAAAAATATAGGTATAAAAAATTTTAATTTAAAAAAAAAAAATCAAAAAGTAAAAAAAGAACTTAGAATTTTACTTAGTCAACAAAATGAAATTTTAAATTCTTTAAAAGACAATTATATCAACAATTACAATATAAAAAAAATAAAACATCAGATTGGCAAAAGAAGCATCAAGTTAATCGGGATGGGAGGCTCCATATTGGGAGCAAAAGCAATTTATGAATTTTTAAAGAAAAAAATAAAAAAAAAATTTTTATTTTATGACAATCTAAAAAATTTTGATGATAGACATTTATTCAAAAATCAATTTAATGCAAATATAATTATTTCAAAGTCAGGTAACACGTTAGAAACAATCTTCAACACTCATAGCCTGATAAAAAAAAAAGATAAAAATATTTTTATTACAGAAAATAAAAAAAACTATTTAAGAAAATTAGCTCAAACTCTTAAATCCGAAGTAATTGATCATAGTAATTATATTGGCGGAAGATATTCTGTTTTATCGGAAGTTGGAATGTTACCAGCAGAATTGATGGGTTTTAAATCTAAAAATTTTAGACAATTTAATCATATGATTAAAAATAAATTTTTTCTAAATACTTTAGTTTCAAATGTTGAAGCTATTTTGTATTTTGTAAAAAATAGAAAATATAACTCAATAATAATTAATTATGATCAATCGTTAAATAGTTTTTTTGAATGGTATCAGCAGCTAGTAGCTGAAAGTTTAGGAAAAAAAAATACTGGTATATTGCCTATTATATCAAATATGCCAAAAGATAATCATAGTTTAATGCAATTATATTTGGATGGTTTTAAACACAATTTTTATTCAATCTTTTTTAGCGAGGAAAAATTAAAGATTAAAAATTTTGAGCATAATTTTTTGCACCCATATAATTATTTAAAAAAATATGATTTGAATAAAATTTTATTTTTTAAAAAAAAAGCAACTGAAAATGTTTTTATGCAAAAAAAAATACCATTTAGAAGCATAACTCTCAAAAAAAGAAATGATAAAACTTTAGGGGAATTATTTTGTTATTTTATTCTCGAAACAATACTTATTGGAAAATGTTTGGGTGTAAATCCTTACGATCAGCCTTCAGTTGAGCTAATAAAAAAAGAAACAAAAAAATTTTTTAATTAAAGTTACCAAATATAATTTTTGATAAACCGTATTTTTTTTTTTCTAAAACATTAAAATTTTTACTTAGTGCATCATTTGATTTAAAATTTCTATGAAGTATTAAAATTCCATTATCTTTTAAGACTTTAGAATTAAAAATTTTATCGATGATAATTGATAAACCTTCATCTTTAAATGGAGGGTCTAAAAAAATTATATCAAATTTTGTAGTGAATGACTCTAAAGATAAATTTGAATATATATTTCTTTCTACTATAGAAGTTTTATCATTGACTTTTAAATTATTTATATTTTTTTTTAAAATAGAAAGTGCCTCTGGGTAATTTTCAACAAAAAATACTTTAAAGCACCCTCTTGAAATAGCCTCTAGACCAAAAGAACCGACACCAGAAAATAAATCCAATACTATCGAATTTTCTATTTTTGTATCAAATTTATTAGAGTGTTTTATAATGTTAAAAATAGACTCTTTAACAAGATCTTTAAGTGGACGTGTTTTTTTATCTTTAGGCTCATAAATTTTTTTTCCTTTTAATGAACCTGAAATAATTCTCATTTAGTTATCTATAACTTTATAACCAATATCTTTTCTATAGTGACCGTTTTGCCAATTCAATATTCTAAGATTCTTTAGCACTTTATCTCTGGCTTTTTTAAAGTCAGTTGCAACTGATACAAAATTTAAAACTCTACCACCTGTCGATTTTACTTTGTCTTCAATAATTTTTGTTCCAGCATGAAAACATAGATTTTTTGAGTCTAATTCTAAAAGTTCTAAATTATCAATGATAATATCTTTATTTATCTTATCAGGATAACCTTTAGAGCATAAGACGATGCTAATACTTTTATCATCATACCAATCAATTTGTTGATGTTTTAATTTCTTATCTGTACAGCTTACAATAATTTCTAAAAGATCTGTTTTGAGTTTTGGTAATATAGTTTGACATTCGGGATCTCCCATTCTTACGTTGTATTCAATAAGATAAGGTTCATTATCCTTGATCATTAAACCAGTATATAAAAAACCCTCATAAGATATATCAAGATCCTCAAGAGCTTTTAAAGTTGGATAAACTATTTTATCTAAAATTTTTTTATCAAGACTTTCATTTATTAATCTAGATGGAGAATATGCGCCCATACCCCCTGTATTTTTACCTTTATCGTTTTCAAAAACTCTTTTATGGTCTTGTGCTGTGCCAAATTTTTTAACTGATTTTCCATCGGTAATGATAAAGTAACTCATTTCCTCACCAGATATAAATTCCTCAACTAAAACTTTATCTGTGGTGCCAAATTTACCATCAAAAACCTCCTTAATTGCTTTAACAGCTGATATTTCGTCTTCACATATATAAACACCTTTTCCAGCTGCTAATCCATCTGCCTTGATTACAATAGGATACTTGTTATTTTCTAAAAATTTTTTAGCCTCATTTAAATTTTTATAGACACCAAATTCTGCAGTAGGAATATTGTATTTTTTACAAATTTCTTTAGTAAAAATTTTTGATCCCTCAAGTTGAGAAGCCTTTTTACTTGGTCCAAAAATTTTGATATTTAAATTCTGCAAATAATCAACTAAGCCATCTACCAAAGGTTTCTCAGGACCAATTATTAGTAGATTGACATTATTACTAATTATAAAATTTCTTATTTTTTCAAAGTCATTAATATCAATTTCAATATTTATCGCTATGTCTTCTGTGCCTGCATTGCCTGGGATACAGAAAATTTTTTTTAATTTATTTGATTTATTTATATATTCGCAAATGGCGTGCTCTCTACCTCCACTTCCTATTATGGCTATATTCATATATATCTATATAAACTAAATATGTTTAAAAAATTAGCAAAATTAAAATATTTACCTAACAATTTTGAAATAATTGAAAATGGTGATCATGTTGTCTGTTCGATTTCAAATAAGAAAATAGCATTAGAAAATCTTCAATATTGGAATGTAGATTTGCAAGAAGCCTATTTTTCTTACGTGGAGGCCGCTATCAAAAGAGAGGGCAAGTAGCCTATTTCCATCGATTATGAGTCCAAATCCATTTAGAGGGATTAAGCAAAATCATCTTTTCTAATTCACGGTTTAAATTTTCAGTTATTGTTAGGATATTATCATTTTGATCAAACTTAATCGGTTTGGATACTTGAATATTAAAATTCATACCATTAATCCTTTCAATATAAATTGGCACTACTCGACAGTTATATTTTTTTACAAATTGTGCTGGGATTGTAGTGGTATATGCATCTTTACTAAAAAATTTGGCTTTTATCCCTTCACTAACTCTTTGATCAATCATAAGTGCAATTGAAGACCCATTTTTGAAAAGCGAAACAAGGCTTTTCATACTTGATCTGCCTTTTTTAATTTGATTCTTACAAATATAATTTTTTCTAATTTTTTCCATTAAAGGGTTTAAAAAAAAATTATTTAATGGTCGGTAAATCGCCGCTACGTCAATACCATGCTTTTCAATCACCATTGCCATAAGTTCAAAATTATCAAAATGACCCGAAATAAATATTACTTTTTCTTTTTTTTGTTTGATTTCATCTAGGTTATTTTTTCCTATAATCTTAATATTATTGAAACTTTGATTTCTTAATTTTTTTAAAAATGGATATTCTGCTAGTATTGCCCCATAGTATTCCCACATCTCTTTCGAGTATTTTTCCAAATCTTTTTTATTCATATTTGGGAAAACGTTTTGAAAATTATTTTCTATAGTTTTATGGGATCTAAAATAAGGACCAAAAAAACAAAATATTTTTTTTGAGATTATGTATGATATTTTATGACCCAAAACTTTAAAAATAAAAAAAAAACAAGAAATTATTATAAATTCTAAAAAATATTTAAAATTATAAAGTAATTTCATCTAATAATTTTTTTAGTTCATTATTTTTATCAATGTATAATCTTATCTTAATTGGTTTAATTTCTTTATTAAATTCTATTGGTAATCTCAAATAATCTTTTTCAGTTGTTAATACCTTGCTATCCTTTGATACACTTTCATTAATAATATCTTCTAATTCATTTTTTTTATAGTCATAATGATCTGGAAATTCATAGTCTTTTACAACTTCTAGATTGTTTTTTTTTAACATATCAATAAATGTATGATGATTACCAATTCCAGAAAATACAATATATTTTTGGTTTTTAAACTCATGAAGATTGAGAGGTCTGTATGATGCCTCAAATAAATTAGTTTCAGTAAACTTGGACAAAATTTTATTTTCTAATTTTTCATCATTTCCTATTAAAAAAATATTTTTATATTTTTTGATATTATTTAAATTTTCTCTTAAAGGTCCCGCAGGAATTACCCTACCATTACCAAATAAATTTTTTTTGTTAAAACAAACAATTGAAAAATCATAATTTATTGCATCATCTTGTAATCCATCATCAAATATAGCAATTTCATATCCTTTACCAAATGCAATTTGAAGAGCCTTTAGCCTTGAATTATCGATAATCACATCACCATGTTGCTGAAGTAATTTTTGTTCATCAATTTGATCTTTATAATATTTTTTAATAAAACAACTTTTAACTTTCTTATCATCTAAAATTTTTTTTATTTCGATTGCCAAACTTGTTTTGCCTGTTCCACCTATGTAGATATTGCCAACGCATATGGTAGTAATTCCATTTATTTTGATTCCATTTTTTTTACTTGATGAAATTAAACTTACAATTTTAGAAAATGGGTATAGTAAGTTCGAAATAATATTAGGTCTTTTGTAATCCCAAAAGTTAGGTTTTTTTAACTTCATTATTAAAAACCTTTCCAATTTCACTTAAACTTTTTTTTAAAATTAAAGTGCCAAGTTGATCTATATTTATTTTTTTATTTTTTTTTTTTAAAAGATTTTCAGCAATACTAGTTAACTCTCGTAGATTTTTGATCTTAAAAGAAATTCTTCTTTTGTTAAAAAGTTGATATATTTCTCTAAAATTATCTATATTTGGTCCATGGATTACTCTTGCATTATAATGTGCAGCCTCTATAGGGTTTTGGCCTCCATGATTTACAATCGAACCACCCATGAATACTAACTTGGCATATTTTAAAAAGCTTTTTGTTTGACCATAAGTATTAACCAAGTAAATGTCAGTATTATTACTTGGCTTTCCTTTTGATCCATGAGTAAAAACGTTCAAGTTTAATGAATTTAGCTCTTCTTTAATATTATTTATTCTGTGGGTATGTCTTGGTATTATAACAGTTAAAATGTTTTTAATTTTATTTTTTAAAAGTAAATGTGATTTAGCAATAAGTAATTCTTCTGTTTGATGAGTGCTTGATGCTATAAAAATAGTTCTTTTTTTAAATGCTTTTATTATTTTTCTATTTAAATCAATATTTTGAAGTTTCGTATTTTTAATAAGTTTTAAGTTACCTATATTATATATTTTTTTTACATTAAGTTTTTCAAGGTAGTTATGAGTTTCAGTAGTTTGAGGAAATGCAATACTTATGTAGCTAAATATTTTTAGAGCAAATTGATTTACAATTTTCCATCTATTAAAAGATTTTTTTGTTATTCTTGCATTAATTAATAAAAGTGGAATTGACTGATTATAAATCTCTCTAAACATATTTGGCCATATCTCAGAGTCTACAAAGATTGCTACCTTAGGCTTCCAATAGTTTAAAAATTTTCTACTAAATAAAAAACTGTCTATAGGAAAAAACTGATGTTGAGTTTTCTTAAATTTAAAATTTTTAAATATCTTAGAGGAGCTTAAGGTTGAGGTTGTGATTAAAATTCTTTTTATTTTCTTATTTTTCTCTAATTCAAAAATTAATGGAATTATACTTAAAAATTCACCAATACTAGCAGCATGAAACCAAATTGTATTTCCTTTTAAACCAACATCTTTTTTAAAAAAAAATTTTTCAGTTAATCTTTTGGGATCTTCTTTACTTTTCAAAAGCCTTACAACAATGATCAAAGGTGATAAAATAATTATTGTTGTAATGAATAATTGGTACAAAAAAAACATTATTTTTTTTTGATTTGTTTTTCATAAAAACTTTTATACTCAACTGAATTTTTTAATAACTCTTCATGCTTTCCTGATGCAATAATTTTTCCTTTATCAACAACAAAGATATTATTGGCAATTAATACTGTTGATAATCTATGAGCAATTACAATTGTTGTTTTATTTTTTGTTAGAATTTCAATAGCATCTTGAATTTTTTTTTCAGTTTCAGAGTCTAAGGATGATGTGGCTTCATCTAAGAGAATTATTGAACTTTTTTTTAATAATGCTCTAGCTATTGATAATCTTTGTTTTTCACCACCTGATAATCTTAAGCCATTTTCGCCAATAATTGTTTCGTATTTATTGGGTAGTTCGTTTATAAACTCTTCACAGTGCGAGAGTCGTGCTGCATTTTTAATTTCAAGATCAGTTGCTTGCAAGTTTGCATAGGCAATATTATTTCTAATTGTGTCGTCAAACAAAGTTGTATCTTGACTTACTAATGAGATTTCTTTTCTTAAAGAATGTATTTTACAGTTATAAATTGACTGATTGTCAATTTGAATATCGCCAGAATCAATATTATAGAACCTTGGGATTAGATTTAATATAGTAGACTTACCAGATCCACTGTGACCAACTAGTGCTGACATTTTTCCACCACTCATTTCGATGTTAATATCTTTTAGCACTTTTTCATTATCATCTGAGTAACTAAAAATTACATTTTTAAATTTTATAGTTCCATCGATTATCTTAATTTCTTCAGCTTGCTCGCTATCTTTAATCTCATTTTCTTGATCTATAATTGGTATAATCCTTTTAGCAGCTGATAAGCCTTGGCTTACGGCCATATTAATAGTCGCTAGTGATCTTACAGGTTGATAAGCCAACATCATTGCCGCTAAAAAAGAAAAAAAATTATTAATGTCTATTTCTCCATAAATAATTAATTTTCCAGAGTAAAATATTAGCACAGCTATCATTATGCCAGTTAAAGTTTCCATAACAGGAGACACCCTAACGTAAACAGTTCTAATTTTTGCAGTTTTATTTTTTAAGTTTTCTAGATGATTAAATGATCTACTAGTTTCATATTTTTCTTTTTGAAAAATTTTTATTAATTTATGATTTTTAAACAGTTCAATTAAATAGGAATTTAAAAAGCCCGATTTTTCTTGAGCTTCTGTTGCAACTTTTCCAACTCTTTTACCAAGTGATCTTGCAGCTGTAGTTGCCAAAGGAATCATTATTATAGATATTAAAGACAGTTTCCAATTTTGATAAAACATTACTACCAATAATCCAATAAGAGTTAAGCTATCTTTAAATAAGGCCAAAACAGCATCACTTAAAAAATTTGTTATATGAGTGACATCATATGTTAAATTGGAGATAAATTTACCTGAGTGTTTTTTGTCAATTACTTTTGTGTCAGCTTTTATTAGAGAAGAAATCATGTCAAATTGAAGTAATTTTTTAATTTCCTCACCAACAAAAATCATATTAGCTTTAGCTAAATACAAGGAAATACCTTTTGCCGAAAATGCAACAACTATGAATGCTGGTATCAAAAAAATTAATGTTTGATCTTTATCTATAAAAATTTTTTTTATAGCCGGATCCAATAACCAAGCTATTGCCGCAGTGCTTGCGGCAACTAATATAGAAAAAAAACCTGATAAAAAAATTTTGTTTAAAAATTTTTTGGAGTAGTCTTTGTATAATCTTTTAATAATATCTTTAGATTGCATTTTTTAAACTTTTCCTAATAGAATTGATCCATATACAACAAAACCTAAAATGTTATTACTTTTAAAAATTTTAAAACAAGTTTCTGTATTTATGGAATTGAATTTTTTGACTTGATAAAAAATTAAGTGGAATATGACTAATATGAGCAAAAGAAAATAAATTTTATTTAGGTCCATTAAAAACCCTATGATCAAAAGTGAAATTATAAATATTATGTAACATAGACTTACAAACAAATTTGGAATTTTTTTAAATTTGATAGATGTTGATTTTACTCCTATAATTTCATCATCAGCAATATCTTGATACCCATATATGGTGTCGTACCCAAGTGTCCAAAATATGGCTCCAAAATAAATTATGAATGGTAAATAAAAAAGATCATTGTTTACAGCAGTCCATCCTAAAATTAACCCATAATTGAATGTAATACCTAAAAAAAGTTGTGGCCAATATGTAAATCTTTTCATTAATGGGTATGTAAACGCTAATGGCATTGAAAAAATTGCAAGGATTATAGTAAGTTGATTAAAATTTAGTAATACAATAAAAGCTAAAAGACATAGAATAACCGAGTAAGCTATAGCCAAATTAACAGACACTTTTCCTGATGCTATTGGCCTATTTTTAGTTCTTTCAACTTT
>Ga0255758_10004301_pt1 | contig 12150 bp, 12 predicted proteins | sample 011ome_24_FD_179958 | JGI IMG/M metagenome (GOLD analysis project Ga0255758, IMG submission 179958) | Coastal salt marsh microbial communities from the Groves Creek Marsh, Skidaway Island, Georgia - 011513CT metaG (version 2) | ecosystem: Environmental > Aquatic > Marine > Intertidal zone >...
GAACTTAATGACGAATTCTCTTCTATATATATGGAAAATCTAAGAACTTTTTTAAAACAAGAGCTTAAATTAGAAAAAAAGATTTTTCCTCCCATGAATAAAGTATTTAATGCCTTTAACTTAACTCCTTTTACAAATGTTAAAATTGTTTTGGTTGGTCAAGATCCATATCATGGTAATGGACAAGCTAATGGACTTAGTTTTTCTGTTGAAGAAAACATTAAAATTCCTCCATCGCTTCAAAATATTTTTAAGGAATTATTTACTGATTTAAGATTAACTTCACCCCAAAATGGAAGTCTTGAAAAGTGGGCTAAACAAGGAGTTTTATTATTAAACAATTGTCTAACTGTTGAAAAAGGTCGCCCTGGATCTCATCAAGGTAAAGGATGGGAAAAGTTTACAGATAAAGTTTTACAGACTGTTAATGATAAAAAAAAGCATATTGTATTTATTTTGTGGGGAAGAAAGGCACAAGAAAAAGGTAATTTTTTAGATAAAAATCGTCATTTAGTAATTGAAAGCTCACATCCATCGCCCTTTTCAGCTCACACGGGATTTTTTGGATCCAAGCCCTTTTCAAGGGCAAACAAATATCTTCTCGAAAAAAGAATTGAGCCTATAGATTGGCAATTATAAAAAGGTTAATCATAAACCCTCATCAAAATCACTTTTAACAAATTAAAAATGTTTAAAATATGAATTATGAAAACAACTCAAATGGTATCTTATTCGTGATAATTGCGATGGCTCTATTTTCAATCCAAGATGCTTTAATAAAATTTATATTTGAACAAGCTGCACTCTATGAAATCTACTTTGGTAGAATTTTTATAGCATCTATAATTTTAGGGTTGTTCATTCTAGTTACTAAAAGAAAACTTAAAATTAAGACTGAATATCCTTTTTTAACTATTATTAGAGTATTATTACATTTTTTTGCTTTTAGCTTTTTTTTCATATCTCTAACCTATATGAGCCTTGCAATGGCAAATGCTTTATTCTTCTCAAGTCCCTTTTTCATTTCTATTTTTGCAAGATTTTTCTTGAAAGAAAAAATAGGTATAAGAAGATGGTCTGCTATAATTATGGGTTTTTTAGGAATATATATTATTCTAGATCCTGATTTCAGAGACTTTGAATATAAAAATTTATTACCTGTTTTATGTGCGTTATTTTATGCATTATCAATGACAATAACAAAAATAACATCAGATAAAGACGATTTTCATACTCAACTTTTTTATTTTTGCGCTATTGCACTTGGATTATGTATGATCATATTTTTAATATTTGGCTCTGGAAAATTTGATAATTTCCAAGATCCAACAATGAAATTCATTTTTAGAGAGTGGTTTACCAATATAAATTTTGCTTGGAAATATATTTTTATAATGGGTGTTTTAGCTTCTATCTCATTTGCATTTATTTTCAAAGCGTATAGTTCATATTCACCATCCGTTATATCCTTGTTTGAATACTCACTTATTATTTGGTCAGTTATTATAGGATTTATTTATTTTAATGACACTCCAAGCTTTAGAACTTTTTTAGGAATTATTTTAATTATTGGAGCAGGGATTTATATATATTTTAGAGAAAAATTAAAAAAACAAAATGTAGCTTTGACTTTACCCATAAGACGGTGAAAATTAAATAAAATAAAAGTTTAATAAAATATCTAGGAGTTAACAGTTTGAATAAGAAACATCCAGGAGTTAAGGCACTTTATGACTTTATCAATGCTTTCAATACTGTACAGAAAACAAATATTATTAGTAAGCTTCATTTCCCACATTATGTTCATTCAGATGGCAATGAACCTGTTGTTTATGAAGATGGTGAAATCTTTTGGAAAACTATTCAGGTACAGTTCAAAAAAATGATAAATGAAGAAAATTGGCATTTTTCTACCCTAGATAAATGTGACATTATCACTGTTACTGAAAAATCTTTACAATGCTTTGTTGAGTTTAATAGAAGGGACAAAAACAAAAAGAGCTACGGTACTGCAAAAGGTATCTGGATTGCCACTTTTAAAAATAATTCCTGGGGTCTACAAATACGTTCAATGATCCCAGTCTCTGGTACTATAAGCTCTTTAGCTGGGACAAAAATGAATGAACTTAAATGAAATCCAATTCATTGGCAGAAACCTGAAAAGACCTGAGTGCGTCTTAGTTGACCAAGAAGAAACACTTCATATAGCTGATTGGCGGGGTGGAGTTACTTTAATTTCCAAAAATGGAAACCAAAAAACAATCCTGGCAAATGGATCTTTTAAGCCTAGACCTAATGGAATAGCAATTCATCCTAATGGAGGCTGGCTTTTAACCCATTTAGGAGAAAAAGATGGAGGGGTCTATAGGCTAAAACAAAACGGAGACCTTTCTTCATTTATTTTAGATATTAATAGTCAACCTATACCCCCGACAAATTTTATCCATATTGATCAAATTGGTCGAATTTGGATAACAGTAAGCACAAGGCTAATTCCTCGTATATTAGGTTGCAAACCTAATTGGGGTGACGGGTTTATTATATTGATAGACGAAGATGGCCCTAGAATTGTTGCTGACAATTTAGGTTTTACTAATGAATGTCTTATACATCCAAATACAGGTGATCTATATGTAAATGAAACATTTTCAAAATGCCTATCAAAATTTGAAGTCTCAGATACTGGTGATCTTATAAATAAAGAAATAATTTATAAATTTGGAGTAGGTGAGTTCCCTGACGGTTTTGCATTTGATACAGAAGGATGTATTTGGGTAACATGTGTCGTTAGCAACAAACTCATCAGAATAGGTCCTAAAGGTGAAAAACAAATTATTATTGATGATAGTGACCCAAAACATGTTTCAGATGTCGAAGAAGCCTATCAAATGGGTTTGTTAGAAAGAAAACATCTTGATAATATAGTTAGTAAAAGACTTAAAAATATCTCAAGCATTGCTTTTGGTGGAGATGATCTTAAAACAATTTATTTAGGATGTTTGCTTGGTGAACAAATAGCAAGTTTCAAAACAGATATAGCTGGGTTGCCTCCTTCACATTGGAGCCCAATAAAATTATTAAATAAAAAATTTCAGTAAGTTAGACTTTCGTCTATTTCCAATTTGGTCCATAGAACCAAGCAACTAGAGAACGTCTTGTCCCTGCCGTAACTTTAGAAACTCTGTGGCGCAAATATGAAGGAAAAATTATTATAGTACCTTGAGATTTAAAATTCATAGAGGTTTTAATATCTTCAAACTCAAAAAATCCTCCTTTATATTCATTTTCATGACTTAATTGAATTGAGATAGACAGCTTTCTATCAAAACCTTCTTGACCATTCCAGTTTACATCATGATGCCAGTCATATTTTCCGCCCTCATCTGATCTATATTCAGTAAATTGAATTTCTGATTTATTATTTAATTCAACATGAAATATTTTTTCATTAGCTTCTAAAATATAATTCCATAAAAATTCTTTTACCCAGTTCTCAGTTATCCAACATATCTTACTACTTCTTTTTTTTTGTATTGATTTATTTTTGGAGAAAACTGTAGCGTCAAACAAAGAGTTATTATCTACAAGGTCTAAAATTTTATTAATTTGTTTGATATTTAAAGCTGACTGCAAAACATAAAATTGTTCTCGCATATAAAAAGCCTTTATAAAATATTATATTGAATAATTTTTAGTTCTAATAATTATTCAACATAACCTTTTGGAAGTTTTTTAGGTTTAGGTTTCAAGAGTGTTTTTAAATGCGCAATTTCTTCGTCAGCTTTTTGTAGCTCTTCTTGTTCTTGTTGTCTTAATTCATTATTCATGTTTTTTTGTGACCTTAATAATCTTAACTCATACATTCTGTCTACTTCTTCGTCACTAAGATTATCTTCTCCTCTTTCCTCAAGTAATTCTAACTCTGTTTTTTTAACTTGGCTTTCACCAGTATCGTTTAAATTATCTTGAATATTTTCTTCTAAGTTAATTTTACTAAGAACTTCTTCTTTTGCAGCTAACTCGTTTGCATCTACTGTTAGTGTCTCTTCTGTGGCTAAAACCTCATTGACATCTACCGTTGGGATCTCTTCTGTAGCGGCAACTTCATTGACATCTGCCGTTGGTATCTCTTCTGTAGCAGCAACCTCATTGATATCTAATGTTGGTGTCTCTTCTGTGGCTGTAACCTCATTTACATCTACCGTTGGTATCTCTTCTGTAGCGGCAACCTCATTGATATTTTCTGTTGAGGCCCCTTCTGCAGGTGCAACTTCATTGACATCTGCCGTTGGTATCTCTTCTGTAGCAGTAACCTCACTTTCCTCATTTGTATTTATTGAATTGAGAGAAGATGTAAGGTCATTGTCTATATAAAGTTTTTCCTGAGGTTTAGGATCATTTTGTTGAAGGCTATTAGTTTCATTATTTTGATTTTCTTTTACGGTCTCAGTATTTACAGGAGCTTTTGGCTGGACATTTGTAAATGGAATTACATATTTTTCACGGGCTATTTGAATATCATTTTTTAGATTTTTTATACGTGTATCCCAATCTTGCATTTACTTGCCCTGATACTAAAAACTCATTAAATTAATGATAAATTAAAATTATCTCAAATTATCTTCAAAAAATATACCAAGTTTTTAAATTTTAATTAAAATAATTATAAACAAATTATAATACGGGGGCAAAGTGAACGACTAATTATAATTCACTTAAAAAATAATTGATAAAAAAATTATAAGCCATACATCAGGGGCTGTTGATTTTCAGGAAATAAAAGATAGAGAGTTTTGTAACATCGTTGGATTTAAAAAAGTTAAGCGAATATCTATAGATCATCCGCTTAACGTTGTTTATGAAATTAGACCAAACTAAGCTTTTTTAAGCCTCTCGTTTTGAGGAAACATATATTTTCTTGCCTCTTCATCAATTTCAACTTTAAAATTATGATTGTTGGCGGCACTAATATTAATTGCCTTTTGGCTGGCTGGTCTATTATTAATTTCTGTCATTAGTCTATTCAAATTAGTCCTTTTTTCAAGTTCTCCATCACCAATTACCTTTGGTAACATTCTAGCCCAACCCCATACACACATATCAACTATTGTGTAAGTATCTCCCAACATATATTTATTGTTTGATAATCTATTATCTAAGATGTCGTAATGTCTTTCAGCTTCAAAAACGTACCTGTTGATAGCATATTCTAATTTTTCAGGAGCAAAATGTTGAAAATGAACAGATTGTCCTGAATAAGGACCAATTCCAGTTGCAACAAACATTAACCATGACAAAAGATCAGCCCTCGACTTAGGACTATTGTCAGTTATAAACTTACCTGTTTTTTCTGCTAAATATAATAAAATAGCATTACTATCAAAAATGGTATTACCATCATCTATAATTGATGGTGCTTTTGCATTTGGATTGATTGCTAAGTATGATGGAGTATGTTGATCGCCTTTTCGAGTATCAACAGGAATAGCCTCATATTCTAAACCCATTTCTTCTAAACACAAAGCTACTTTCATAGGATTTGGTCCACTATTATAATAGAATTTTAACATTTAGCTCTCCCAAAATTTATATTATTAATTCTTATGTATCTTAATAATAAAGTTAATCAAGATTATTGTTTAAATAATCTAAAAACACCCCCATCAAATTCGTCATTTACAATGATAACAGAGCCATCTGACATTTCTTCAATGTCTCTTATTCTTCCCATTTCATTTTTCAAAATTATATCTTCTTCAACTATCATATTATTATTAAGAGATAAAATATGTAGCTGCCTAAATTTTAAAGAACCAATAATTATTTTATCTTTATATTCTTTAAACATTTTTCCTCTGTAAATAATCATACCAGATGGTGCTATGGATGGGACCCATACTTTGAATGGATCTTCATAGCCAGCTTTACTAGTTGCCAGTCCAATAGATTTTCCACTCCCATATTCTTTACCAAAAGTAATTTTAGGCCAACCATAATTCTTTCCTTTTAAGATGAGATTTAATTCATCTCCTCCTTGTGGACCATGTTCATGAAGCCATAGTTGAGTTTTGTCTAAATTAAAAGTCAGGCCTTGAGGATTTCTATGACCAATTGAATATATTTCAGGAAGAGAATTTTTAAATGCCTTATTATTAAAATAGTTTCCATTTTTAAAAATTTTAATAACCGAGCCTGAATGATTTTTTAAATTTTGTGAATCATTACGTGCTCCCCTATCGCCAATGGTTGCAAAAATATAATTATTATTAATAGCTAATCTACAACCAAAGTGCCTGGAACTTCTGGCTGATTTATTAGAGATAAATAATTGTTTTTTATTAAATAATTCATCATTTTGAAATTGATAACTATTTATTGCAGTTGCAGATTCAGAATTTTTTGTCAGTTTACTAAAACATAGATAAACAATTTTCTTGTTATTAGCTTCTTCAATTGCAATATCTAGCAACCCTCCCTGCCCATAATTATATACTTCAGGAGCACCTTTAACTTCAAAAATTTCCTTATTAAACACATTAAGCCTAAATAATTTTCCAGAACGTTGTGTAAATAGAATTTCTTCATTATTTAAAACACTAATTCCCCATAAGTTGGATAGATCAGGACTAATTTTTTCAAGTATTGTTTTAGAAAAAGATAAATTTGGAAATAAAATAATAGTAAGAAAAACAAAAAACAATTTCATACGTAACACCGTAAATTTTATAATATAATTAATTGTTTTTACTATTTATGTTATTAAAATTAAATAAAAAGATTTCGAGGATTATATGAGTTTGTTAGTTGCTGATATCGGTGGAACCAACGCTAGGTTTGCCTATCAGGAATCTAATAAACAAGAATTATCAAATTTCACTTATCTCAAATGTGCAGACTTTGATAATATCTACGACGCAATAGAGTACTTTAAAAAAAAAAATAATAATCCAATTATAAAAAAAATGTCAATTGCTGTAGCCTCAACAACTAAGCATGATGAAATAAAATTTACTAATAATAATTGGAAATTTAAACAATCAGATATTTCAAAACACTTCAAACTAGATCAATTAATTCTAATCAACGATTTTGTAGCTCAAGCATTGTGTTTTGGACCTTTTTACAAAAACTTATCATTGGACTCAGAAGAAAATCAATTGCTTGCATTAAAGCATAAATTAAAAACCATTAGAAATGGTATTCCAATAATAAAAGCACCCTTACTAGTCACAGGTCCCGGAACTGGTTTAGGCGTTTGCACATTATTTCAACCAAACAAACATCCCATAGCCATAGAAGGTGAAGGAGGTCACTCAACTTTTGCTCCTAATTCCGATTTAGAAATAGAATTACTCCAGTATTTAAGAAAAAAATATAATCATGTGTCTAATGAAAGAGTAGTTAGTGGATCGGGTATTGAAGAAATATTTGAGTTTATGTACTGGAAACAAGGAAAACATCCGATTAAATTAAAAGCTCCTGAAATAGGTGATAGAGCAATTTCAGGAGATTTACTAGCTTTTGAAACTATCAAAGTGTTTTTTGGTATCCTAGGAACAATAATTTCTAGTGTAATATTGATTAACGGTACTCAGAGTGGAGTGATTATATCTGGAGGAATAACACCTAAATTACAAAAAATTCTTAAAGAAAGCGATTTTGAAAAAAATTTATTAAATAAAGGCCGTAGATATGATTATATCAAAAATGTTCCAATATGGTTAACTGAAGATAACAATAATGGATTAAAGGGAGCTTTAAACGTAATTAAAAATCCAAACTATTTAGACAAATTAATTTTAAAAAAATAATTTTAACATAAAACAGCTTACGATAGCACGGGAAAGAGTTAAGAATGAGAAATGGGAGGAATAAAAATGTTTGAAATAGACAAAAAAGCAAGAAGACTTTCTCAATCTGAAAAAAATCAATATTTAAATGAAGGTTATGTTACTGGGTTACCGGTATTTTCTGAGAATGCGATAAAAGACCTCCATAACTGGTACGAGGAATTAAGCTCAAGATTGCCTCATGATATAGATATTAACAAAACTAATATGTGGCATAAAGCTAGTAAAAAATTTCATGATTTATGCAGAACACCTGCAATACTCGATTACGTTGAGGATTTGTTAGGACCAAATTTCGTTCAATGGGGAGGACAATTTTTTAGTAAAGAACCTAAAGATGGTTCTGTGGTTCCTTGGCATCAAGATGCTCAATATTGGCCCTTAAACCCATCTAATGCTGTAACTGTTTGGTTAGCTGTTTTTGATACAGACGAAGAAAACGGTGCTATGAAGGTAGTATCAGGGAGTCATAAATTAGGAAAATTTGTTCATAAAAGAAATGATGCTAAGAATCTAGTTTTAAACCAGGAGGTATCATTTGATCAATTAGACCAATCAAAGATTGTTTCTTTGAATTTAAAAGCTGGACAAATCTCCCTTCATAATGATGCACTTCTTCATGGTTCAGAGGCTAATAACTCTGATAGAAGGAGATGCGGAGTTACCATGAGATTTTCACCCACCAATGTAAAGGGAGACTTGAATATATGGCCTTTTTTTGAAACTCAGTTAGCAAGAGGAGTTGATGAGTTTAAGTTGAACCCCACTGCTAAAGTGCCTGCAGGGGAAGCCACACCAAAGAAAATGTTTTCATTTTCTCATGAATTTGAAAATGAATGGTAATTATATGCATTCTAGCATTTCAATATCTTGACCACTTTTAAGTCGTTTTAGATCAATAATACTATTGCAGTATCTTCACTGTCGAATGCATCAATCAGGCTAACAGCTAAATTTCTATCTATTTCCATTCAAGCACTCCATCTAAGAAAACTTTTGTTACATTTTTTTTTCAACTGACCTTAATCTATAAGATAAGGCTTTAAGAGAACCTTTAACAAAAACATCTGAGCTATTTACCCTTTGATCAAATTCTTCTTTAGTAATGGATATTATTTCACTTTCCTCTAAACATCTTGCAGTTGCCATCCTAAGTTCATTTTCTATCACTCCCATTTCACCAAAAAGTTCATTTTCTTGGATAATAAAATTAGGCTTTTTCGTTTCATTTGTAGGCAAGAATATTCCAACGGAACCCTTGACTAATAGATACATTTTGTCTGGAAGCTCACCAACTTTAAACACACTCTGATTTTGATTGAATTTAGTCTTTTCCATTAGAACTCTATGACCTCGTTTTCTGAAGCAAATTTGATATTATTACTAGCTAGCTGTTTCTGGAAGCTATCAATTTCTGAATCTTCTCTTTGAGGAGCATGATGAGAGATTAAGAAATTTTTTACTTCAATCTGACTAGCTATTTCAATACCCTGCTCTATACTTGAATGTCCCCATCCTTTTTTATTTACCATTTCACTTTCTAAATACATACCATCCCATATGACTGTATCGGAATTATTACAGAAGTTGATTAGTTTATCTTTTTGATTACTTTGAAATTCATTATCTAAAAGATAACAAAACTTTTTTTGATTACTAATAATGCTATATCCTGAACAAAGACCGGGATGATTTAATTGAATTGAATTAATTTTTAAATCTGTGAAATCACGAACAATATTGTTAAATTCATGAAACTCAAATTTGTTTATAATATCTAAAAATTTTATAGGAAAATAGGGTTTTGTATAATAATTAAATAAATTATTGTATGTAGTTTCTTTATCAGAATGAGCTGAAGTTATTATAATTTTTTTATCTGCTACTGAGCTATAATCATTAAAAGCTAAACCTTGAATATGATCGTGGTGAAAATGAGAAATGAATAGTATAGTTTGCAAATCATTATCGAAGTCAACTTTAGAAAAACCTGACCCACAATCAAAAATAAGTTGATATTTATTAGTTTTGATTTCAACACAAATAGTGTTTCCGCCATAACCGACTGTTTTACGGCTGGAGTTTGGAATTGAACCTCTAACACCATGATTCATTATCATTAGAGAATGATAAAATTTAAATGTAACATGTAAATAACTTTTTATAGAATTTTAGAAAAAAGACTAAAAACAACTCAATTTAAGGTAATAAGACCATCAACAGCCACAATCCCATTCTCACCCTCTTTAATTATAATTGGGTTAATTTCAGCTTCTTTTATTTCTCTGACACTAGCTAATTGAGAAATTTGAACAATAGCTTGAGCTAAAACTTTCATATCTGCTTTAGGCAATCCTCTAAAACCTTGAACACTGATAAGAGATTTAACTTCTTTTATCATCTCCATTGCATCAGATATTTCCACAGGGGCTATTCTTATAGATTTATCGTCAAAAATCTCGGACATAACACCACCAGAACCAATCATAACAATTGGACCCACTAATTCATCAATCCTGTAACCTAAAATTATTTCTGTTAAACCCTTTTCCATTTTTTGCATAAGAAACTTTTTTTCATTTTGTTTAATGTTTAAATTATTACTTATTTTAGAAAGTTTTTGGTAACTAGAAATCAAACTCTCCATTGAGCTAATATTTAATTCAACTCCACCTATTTCAGTTTTATGAAGAAATTCATTGGATAATATTTTCATTACCACTGGAAATCCAAAAATAGAAGCTAACGCTTTGGCTTGTTCTTCATTAGAAAACATTTTGGACTGAACAGTTTTAATACCTATCTCTTTAAAAATTTCCAGAGAGTTTTCTTCTGACAAATTCTTAATTGAACTATTTTTTAATTTTTTTGAAATATTTTTTAATTTAACATTTTGTTTAACTAAATTTTTTGGTTGTTTCGTATTTAAGTATACCCTGACAGCCTCACCGCAAGATTCAGGTGTCCTAAAAGCAGCAATATTATTCTCGTGAAGTAACTTTAGAGCTTCAGGAGCGTCTGGAGCAATATAAACAGCTAGAGGTTTTGTATATTTGGTGTATTTAATTAATGGCTCAACAGCTTGGTCAGGTCTGAATTTAGCTGAAGAACCAACAACCATGACAACCAAATCACAATTTTTATTCTCCATGAAGCTTTTGATAACATCACTTACAACATCAGCCTTTGTTCCAGCAATTGTTAAGTCAACAATTTTATTGTTATTGAAGGGAATATTATTTTTTTTCATTAATTTTGAAATTGATTGTCCAGGATCTATTACTTCAATATCTGGGTCCGACAAATTTTCTACTACCATTGCTCCACCACCTCCAGTTGTGGTAACTATTCCTATTCTCTTTCCTTTAGGCAGTATTTTGTTTTTAAAAAGATTGGGAATTTCAATAAGAGTTTCAAATATTTCTACTCTGGTTATTCCATGATGATTTATAAAAGCGTTAAATGCTTCATCTGAACCAGCAATAGCACCAGTATGAGATTTAGCTAGCTCTTTACCTAAATTAGATTTACCTAGCTTGTATGCAATAACCTTTTTGCCAGAGGAGTATGCTAAACGTGCCATTTCAGCGACTTGCTGACTATTTCTTAAAGTTTCTAAAAATAAAACAATCGTATTAGTATTTTTATCTTCTACTAGCATTTTTCCAATTTCGCCAACGGTCAAATCTGATTCATTTCCTACTGAAATAAGTTTAGAAAATCCTATACCTCTGGAATTACCGTGCGCCAGGAGTGCTCCGATTAAGCTTCCACTTTGAGATATAACACTCAAGCCTCCTTTTTTTAGACTTGGTAAGTCGAGCATCGCATTAGCACTTAAAATTACAGAGTCGGATATATTTATAATGCCAATACTATTGGGTCCTAAAATTCTTAAATTACTCTTTTTTGCAATTTTTAATATTTGATTTTCTAACTTAATACCTTCTGGTCCTGTTTCAGCAAATCCACCAGATAGTATAGTTGCACATTTAATATTAACTGAAACTGCATCTTGAACAGCATCTATAATTTTATTTCCATCTACAGCGATAAAAATGTGATCAATTTTATCTTTAATTTCTGTCAACCGTGAATAACATTTCAAACCAAAAATTTCTGATCTATTTGGATTTACTGGGAAAATTTTGCCTTTAAATTGATGTGAGGTTAAAAATCTTTGAATTCTTGAGCCTGTTTTTTGAGGGTCGGCAGAAGCTCCAATAATAGCTATTGATTTTGGTTTTAAAAAGGATTGAATTAAATCAGGATCTACACTCATAAATTTTTATTTTCACTA
>Ga0255758_10004304_pt1 | contig 12144 bp, 10 predicted proteins | sample 011ome_24_FD_179958 | JGI IMG/M metagenome (GOLD analysis project Ga0255758, IMG submission 179958) | Coastal salt marsh microbial communities from the Groves Creek Marsh, Skidaway Island, Georgia - 011513CT metaG (version 2) | ecosystem: Environmental > Aquatic > Marine > Intertidal zone >...
ACAACTGGCTGGAACAATGTGACTTACACACAGCTGCGTCCCATGCTCGTGGGCACAAGACACATGCCAAGAACTGACATCAATCAACCGTATTATACAGACATGCATGTACAAGACGTCCGCATCAGTAAAAAAGTAGTATACACAGACAACTTCACCCCGCCAACAAACTTGCTAGACAACCCCTGTTAAGGTGTAATACATAATATGTCAGAATCAACACAAAAAATGTTATCAGCAATAGCTGAGATGGCTAGATCGGTACAAACTTATGTACCAACAGGGCTTTTTCAATTAAAAGATACCCCAACAGGCTACCAAGGACACAGCGGAGATTATCTTGTAGTTAATGATGGTGAAACTGGCGTGCATTTCACAGGCATCGAAAAAATAGCTACTGACCTTACAGATTATGGATTTGGAACGATACCGAGCTACACAGATCTTCCAGACGTCACAGAAAACGATGGTAAAATAGTAGCATCTGGATGCGATCTTTATCATTCATGCAATGGAACATGGAATAAAATCGGTGGCGAATCGATACCTGCACCAGATGAAGCTCCAGGATGCGTAACAAATCTCGCAGAATACAACCAATACCAAGAGTACAAAGATGCATTTTTAGCGGATAATGTTAAATCTTATTTTGAAGCGGGACTGAATCAAAGTTTAAGTAATCTAATCCTTGATGTTTGTTTGTTTCCCGAATCAAACCTAGAAGACGAAAGAAATACGGTAGTTATTGATGAAACAACATACAAGTGGGGAATGTTTGCGAGCCCGCAAACAATAAATATTTCTGCTCAAGAATATTCTGATGGTCAAGGAAACGATTGTGTGTTTAGCGAGTGGACAAGTAGTAATGCAACCTTTGGCGATCCTAGTAGTGCGAATACCACTGTTTTTGTGGATACCGATTTATCGATCACTGGAAGTTTTGAGTGTTTGGTTGCTCCTAGTCAACCAAGTTGTGATCAAGTAGTTTTACATGTTCAACCAGCGGCTGGAGAAACTATCACCGACAAGAGCAGTAACGAGCATGCGATCACTGTCGTTGGCGATACAGTTGTAGACGACACTACCATACTATTTGCTGGCGGTACAATGAATTTTGATGGAAATGAGGATTACCTCAGAATACAACCAGGAGAATATTTGAATTTTGACAAAGACGGAGACTTTACTATTGAATGTTGGTTCAATTTGAGAGAATACGGGTACGGTGGTAATACAGCATTATTAGGAACCAGTCCAGTTAGCAACTGGTATTTTGATAGCGTTTACAATAATTCTTACACAACAACCAATCCAAGATACAATAGACTTGGTATAGAGACGAGTGAATCAGGAATAGTTTTTATGGCAGCTAGAATGTCCCGTAATGCTGATGATGGCGGAGATATACATATACAAAGTAATGATAACATACAACTGAACACATGGTATCATGTAGCCGCAGTGTATCATAAAGATCAACACACATTCAAACTGTATTTGAACGGTCAATTGGTCGGACAAGACAGCTGGTCGATCAACAGGCAACTTCAAATACATGATCATTATTTTGATATTGGCGGAAGAAAAAATTGGAGTGGTCATCCTGGGCAAGCATGGAACAGCTCACCAGATAGAATATCTCTCAACACATTTGGATCTATCCAGGATGTTCGCATCAGTAAAAAAGCGGTATACGCAAGCGACTTCGTCCCGCCAACAAACTTGCTCAATAACCCCCCTTGTTAAGGTATAATAAATATCATGTCAGAATCAACAAAAAAAATGTTAGAAGCTCTTCGAGAAATGGGTGCAGCCGTTTCTGAAAAGTTATATATCACAGGTTTATTTGACACCCCAACAGGTTATCAAGGGTACAGTGGAGATTATTTGGTAGTAAGCGACAACGAAAGCGGCGTACATTTTACAGGTATAGAAAAGATTGCCGCTGACCTTACGGGTTATGGATTTGGAGGAAGTTCTTCAACCAACACTCAAGAATTAACCGAACAAATCTCTCAAACTATAGTTAATGACAATTTAATTATATTAGACACAGATTATTCATTTCAAACTAAATATTTAAATGGATCTATTTCTTCTGATAGTAATATTACAGATTTAGAGTTTACAAATTTAACAATTGGAGATACTTATCGATTGAGTTCTACAGTTTCTATTAATAGTGATGGTACTGCGGGCGATAAAATTAAAGTAAATTATTATCATGATGGAAATAAAATCGCCGCAGTTTATAGTGACAATATTAGCCAATCAGTAAGTACATCTGTGTTGTTCAATGCTACAAGTAATAGTTTATCGGTTTCTGGGCAAAACTTGGATGCAAATAATTATATAGAAGGAAATCCAAACGAAATAACTTTCACACAAGTAGAGAAGATTAGTGATAATATGATCGCGCCAGAAATTATTGCTATCACAGACGGATCAACTCAAACATTTAACGGCGCTACAATGGCTGAGTATAATTACATCAAAATAGAAGGCGAAAATGTTTCAGCTACTATAGAAATTGATGGAGATTCATTCGTTGTTGCTCAAAGTGGAGATCAAATGGTTTGGGATCAAGGAGGAGCTGGAGAAACTACTTTAAATTTAGGAGAATCGCATTTAGTCACATTATCTAATGGTAGAGTAATTGAAATTAAATTTTACCGAACTGGATCTTTATATTTTGCGATCAATAAAAAAAGTGACCCGCCAGCCCCTGATCCTACTCCAACGGTTACGCCTACACCATCAGTCACTCCATCTTCGACACCCGCAGTTACACCAACGGTTACGCCTACACCATCAACAAGCCCTAACAACAATCAGACATATAGCACTTTTCCATCAAGTTTACCGTTTAAATTGAGATAGTTGGTGTATAATACTGCATGGATTGGTCTATTATACTATCATCTTGTATAGTTGCGGGAACCACAATTCTCAGCATCTTTATTAAAGAGCTTGTTCAAAGCAAAAACAATAAAAAACAAGCCTGTGTCGTAAGATATACGAAGAAAAACGAAAATGTACAAAAAGCTGTAGACTTTACTCGAAACTCGACACAAGCAGACAGAGCATATGTTTTTGAGTTTCATAACGGAGATTCTTTTTATAGCGGAAATCATCAACAAAAATTTAGCTGCACATACGAATCCTTAGATGCTGGCGTCAGTTCTGAAAACATGAAGCTGCAAGACTTAAGGGTCAGCACATTCAACGCTTTTATTAAAGATGTGCTTGGCATACATGGAGAAAAACTTTTCAGACTAGAAGATATCGAATCGATAGACAGCCCATTATTGAGAAATTGGCTGGACGAACGTGGCATTCGTTCTTGTTATGCTTTCCCAATAGAAACCTTAAATCACGGTGTTGTAGGAATTATTTGTATTGATTATACCAAAAAGAAAACAGAAATATACAAAAAAGACATCGACCTAATACAAAATCAAGCAAAAATAATTAGTGGTTATTTAATTTAATTTAAATTAGAATTAATTTAAATACATTTTTATTATGATAGTATGTTATCAACATATTGTCAAAGCTGCGGCGGAAAAAACGAATATACTGTAACCAAACCTAAATTTTGTTCTAGCTGTGGAACTCCATTAGCTCAGGATTTAGTTGAAGCTCGAGGTGCTACTCCATTAAAGAAAACATATTCAAAAGCACGACCAATCCAAAGAGAAGTGCATGATGAAGATGGTACAGATATTTATGAAGTTCCTGATATATCAAATTTAGAGTATGAGATAGAAGTATCTAATAGTAGTTTTACCTTGGGATCCATTATGCCCAGACAAACAATCGAACAAAACGATACTCCAACGAAACGCAAAAGAGGTAGACCGAGGAAAAATGGGTAGACCCAAAAAAATTATATATGAAGACCAAATAGACGTTATCAATGAAGAAATTCGTAAGCGTAGGCACAAGTGGTTTCTTGATTCTATGCCCTGGATAGCATTTGAAGATGTCGAGCAAATCATAAGATTACATATTTATCAAAAATGGGATCAGTGGGATCAAAAAAGAGAATTAAAGCCTTGGATAAATAAAATAATAACCAATCAATTCAAAAACATTTTAAGAAATTATTACTTAAACTTTGCTAAGCCTTGTAGTAATTGCCCTTTTGATAGTTCTGTTGGCGGAGAGAATTTATGTTCATTCACAAAGAGTGGATCTCAAGATAGTAGTTGCCCGCTTTATAAAAAATGGGAAAAAAGTAAAAAAAGTGCACACGATGTAAAGATTCCGCTTCGACTAGATGCTAAAGAATACGAGTCGACTGAATTCTCGGCAAATACATTCAATGTAGATCATGCTATCGTAGCCGTACAAAAACACCTAAAAGAAGACTTATCTGAAAGGCATTACAGAATATACGAAATGCTATTTATTGAAAATTTAGATGAAGACGTTGTTGCAAAAGAACTAGGATATAAAACAAATGAATCTGGAAGAAAAGCTGGATACAAGCAAATAAAAAATATGCGCAAATTCTTCAAAGAAAAAGTAATCAAAATAATCAAAAACAAGGATATCATATTATGAACTTAACTGAAGAACATAAAAAATTTATTGATGATAATTTTCACAAGATTCCAGATTTAATTGAATTAACGCGCGCTACATTTAAAGATGGAACGATTGATGGTAGATCAAAGCAAGGTAGAGCTGTTAGGCAGTATTTAGCTTCAAAAGAAATCAAGTATAAAACTTCAGCCCACGAAAATGTCAAACCAATAGTTTTAACAGAAGAGCAAAAGAATTTTATCGAACAATACTCTCAAGACGGAATGAGTAGCTATCAGATTGCGCAGCTATTGTTTCCTGATGATGAAGTGAAGAAATTAGGTAGAGAGCAAAGAACTGTAGGTAGCTACTTAGATGCTGTAAAGAAAAGAAAGAGGGAAGAGAATCGAGCTGAGCGCAACAAATATGATGAACCTAAAAATATAGCAGAATGCTTGGAGAAGGTAAATCTGTATACTGATGCAGGCCTAAAAGAAGGAGAGATGAAAGCTATGGAAAGAAAATCAATTGAATCTTTATTTCGTTTTTTAAAATCTCCAAGATTTACTCAGATTATAAGTAATTATCATAAAGAAGAAGATCAAGATTTATTTGAAGCAGAATTTATTCGAGCTACATGGGATAAGCCTGATTTAACTACCGATGAAGTTAATTTATATGTAAATGTATGTGTTGATTATATTAATTTAAAAAATATATCTTCACACATGGAAAAGCTAAATAGAATGTTTGACGAAGCTGATGAGCAACAAGAATTAACAGTTAGATTATCAGAGCTATTAAAAACAAAAAGCGAAGAGTATAATCAATGCGAGAAGAGGCAGGAATCATTAATACAAAGACTTGCCGGAGATAGATCAAAAAGAATATCTCAACGTCAAGACCAAAATGCATCTATATTATCATTAGTTGAAAGCTTTCAAAACGAGGAAGAAAGGAAGCTTATGGTAAAGATGGCAGAAATGCAAAAGAAAGCGATTAAAGAAGAAGCTGAACATCTAGAATCCATGAACGAATGGAAATCTAGAATAATGGGCATATCTAAGAGTGATGTCATCTAGCTTCAAATGTCAAGTGTGTCATGAAGAATTTGACACAGAAAAAGGGCTACATATCCACTTAAAGAAACATAAAATGGATTTGGCGACATACTATACAACTTATTATCCGCGTAATAATTTACTAACAGGCAAACCTTTGCCATTCAAGAAGAAAGAAGATTACTTTAATAACGATTTTTCTACTCGTAGTCAATTAATTAAATGGTGTATGTCTCAACCAAAAGAAGTTACAGCAGAATATGCGTTAAAGAAATTAAAACAAAGAATAGAACTAAAAGGTTTAAAATATGCGCCAAATCATTTAGAGTTAAAAATTAATAAGCTGCCAGATATAGATGTATACAAGTATGCTTTTGGATCTTACTCTCAAGCATGTAGAGAGGCAGGAGTAAGACCTTTACATAAAAGTAATATAGATCAAGATTTCTTTAAAGACGATAAGCATTTTGAGGGTCTTAAAATCTTTATCGATACTCGAGAACAAAAACCATTAACATTCAATGTCTCTGAAGACCTTAAACTTGACTTCGGAGATTATACCGTTGGTGGAGAAGATTATAACTATACATATGTAGATAGAAAGTCTGATTCAGATTTCAAAGGTACATTATCTGGTGGATTGGCTAGGTTTCGAAGAGAATTACAAAGAGTTCAAGAATTTGATTCATATTTATTTATAGTAGTAGAAAGCGATCTAAATAGATTGTATAAAAACAATATGTATGGATCTCATAAATCAAATTTAGATTTCGTATATCATAACATGAGATTAATCTCACATGAATTCGCAGGAAGCTGCCAATTTGTTTTTACTGGCACACGAGCAAACTCTCAATCAATTATTCCAAAAATATTAACTTTAGGTAAAAAATTATGGGATGTTGATTTACAATATTATATAGACAAACATGGCTTGGATTGAAGGTAATCAAAATCGTCGACCAAAAGAAGACATTAATAAAGAAATTCTTGAATTAGAAGGTTTTCTGGATGAAAAAGAAGCCAAGCAAAATCTTTACAAGTTTTTAAAGGATAATATTACATTTACCACTAGTTTAGTTGGAGGGGTAGATTTATTTCCGTTTCAACATATGGCTATTAAGGCTATGTTCGAAACAGATTATTTTATGGGAGTATGGAGTCGTGGTATGAGTAAATCATTTACCACTGGCGTGTATGCATTCCTGGATGCAATTCTTCACCAAGGGGTAGAGATTGGTATATTGGCGGCATCATTCAGGCAGTCAAAGCAAATATTCAAAAAGATAGAAGATATTGCAGCTAAACCAGAGGCTAAAATGTTAGCTAATTGTATCACAAAAAAATCAAAAAGCAATGATGAATGGTTGATGGAGATTGGTAGAAGTAGAATACGAGCTTTACCTTTAGGGGATGGTTCAAAACTTCGTGGTTTTCGATTTCATAGAATTATCATCGACGAGTTTCTTTTGATGCCAGAAAGAATTTATAATGAGGTTATCGTGCCGTTTTTGTCTGTAGTAGAAAACCCTACACAGAGAGAAGATTTATACAATCTAGAGACCAAGTTGATTGATCAAGGAAAAATGACCGAGGAAGAAAGATATATTTGGCCAAACAATAAACTAATTATGTTATCTTCAGCTAGTTATAAATTTGAGTATATGTATAAACTTTATAGTCAATTTGAGGGTTTAATTAATAATCAAACAGATAAAGCTACAAGATGTATTATGCAGTTTTCATATGACTGTGCCCCAAAACAGCTTTACGATCAAAACCTTATTACTCAAGCTAAAGCTACAATGAGTCAATCTCAGTTCGAGAGAGAGTTTGGAGCATTATTTACAGACGATAGTTCTGGTTACTTTAAAACTTCAAGAATGGCTGCTTGCACTGTACCAGATGGTGAAGATCCTCATGTAGAAATCAAAGGTCAACCAGAAGATGAGTATATATTAGCTTTCGACCCTTCTTGGTCTGAAAGTGAAAGTAGTGACGATTTTGCTATGCATGTATTAAAGTATCACAAAGACAAGGGAACTTCGACACTTATACACTCTTACGCTATGTCAGGAACCCCGCTCAGAGAGCATATATTTTACTTCCACTATTTAATAAAAAACTTTAATATTATAGCCATCGTGGGAGACTATAACGGAGGGGTTCAATTTATTAATGCTGTTAACGAAAGTGAATTGTTTAAGTCTAGTAATATAAAGTTAAAAGGAGTGGATGGTGATTTTGATAAAATGGATACTTATAAAGATGAACTACGCACAGCTAAAATGCAGTATAACAAAAAAGATTATAAGTATCTATTCTTAAGAAAGCCTACTTCCGATTGGATTCGTAGAGCGAATGAGTTATTGCAAGCTAATTTTGATCATAAAAGAATTTGGTTCGGTTCTCGAGCGATGGATGAGTCTTACAACAAGCAAAGGGCAAAAAAAATCCCAATTGATAAGTTAAAGTTTTTAAGGTTATCTGATGACGAACAAAAGCAAAGTGGTCAAGCAAAAATGATAGACTTTATAGAGCATCAATATGATATGATTAACATGACAAAAAATCAATGTGCATTAATTCAGATCACAACATCGCCACAAGGAACACAAACTTTTGGATTACCTTCAGAGCTTAGAAGGCAGACTGGGCCTGACAAAGCAAGGAAAGACTCGTACTCAGCTTTAGTACTTGGTAGTTGGATGGTTAAGATATTGCATGACATGAATAACACCAAATCTCAACAAGCTCATTCTACATTTGTGCCAATGTTTATAAGTTAACTTTTTAACTTTTATAGACTTTTGTGTAGACTTTGTGTATTATAGTTTGTGAAAGAAAAAAGAAAGTATACCAAAAGATCTGATTACTGGAATCAATTTACTCAGCACGATAAACCTATAGATGATTTATTAAAATTAAATCAATCGATAGAAACTTTACCAGAAACAGCTGGAGAAAGTTTTTATGTGCAATCCTCAATAGCGAATTCAACAAACTCTGTTAACCGTAGAGTTCAATACGGAGATCATACAACTTCCAGAAAAAATGCTATTCATAGCAATAATAAAGCTGAGAAATACATAAACATTAGAAGCGGAATGCTTCCCTATGATTACTCTGGAGACGGAGTAAATGTTCGAGATGCGATAGAGCTTTGTCAAAAAGCTTATGCTAATATCGCAATATTTAGAAATGCTATCGACATTATGGCTGAATTCTCTAATTCTCCAATATACCTAGAGGGAGAAAATGATAGGTCTAAAAAATTCATCGAAGGATGGATGAAAAAAATAGGAATATGGAAACTAAAGGATCAATACTTCAGGGAGTATTATCGATCTGGAAACATTTTCTTTTATAGGGTAGATGGTAAATTCTCAAACGATGACTTATTGAAGATGAATTACGTTTATGCATCTTCTCAGACATTAAAGCCTGGAGAAATACCAGTAAGATATATGCTTTTAAATCCATATGATATCGTTACAGATAAAGCTACCGCATTTCAAGATGGCATATATAAAAAAGTATTATCCGATTACGAACTAGAAAGATTAAGAGACCCAAAAACAGAAGAAGATAAAAAAGTATTTGATTCATTGGATCCTGAAACAAAAAAGAAGATTAAAGAGGGCTCGTTTACTCGTGATGGTTTAAAAATCGAATTAGATTCAGAAAAATTAATTTATTCATTTTATAAAAAACAAGATTATGAGCCTTTTGCTATTCCTTTTGGATTTCCTGTGTTGGATGATATCAATTGGAAGTTAGAGTTGAAGAAGATTGATCAAGCTATTTGTAGAACTGTAGAGAATGTAATACTTTTAATTACAATGGGAGCTGAGCCAGATAAAGGCGGAGTAAACCCAAATAATTTAAAAGCCATGCAGGAGCTATTTAAAAATGAAAGTGTTGGCCGCGCTTTGATTGCAGATTACACTACAAAAGCTCAATTTGTTATTCCTGATCTTAACAAAGTTCTTGGCTCTGAGAAATATAAGATTGTTAACGAAGATATTAAAGAAGGACTACAAAATATCATTGTTGGCAGCGAGAAGTTTTCTAACACACAAGTTAAAGCAGAGATCTTTTTGGAAAGATTAAAAGAATCGCGTAATGCATTTTTGAATGATTTCTTGCAGCCACAAATCAAGGAAGTTTGTCGCAACATGGGATTAAAGTCTTATCCTGTAGCCAAGTTTGAAGAGATTGATATTAAAGATGAAGTTCAATTTCATAGAGTTATTACTCGACTATTGGAAATCGGAATACTTACTCCAGAGCAAGGCATCAAGTCGATGCAAACTGGATTGTATCCAAATCCGCGCGAACTATCTCAAGTACAAGAAGCTTATATCGAACAGCGAGAGAAAGGTTACTACAATCCATTGGTTGGTGGTATACCTATGATCGAAAGTGTTCAGTCTGAAAAAGATAGAGAGATTGCAGAAGAGCAACTTGAAATTCAAAAAGAAGGAGTCGAGAATCAAAAGCAAGCCGTTCAGCAAAAAAGCAAAGAAACTCAAAATCAAACACAGAAATCTCCTGGTCGCCCAAATGGAACAAATCAAATTCCATTACAAGCTGCAGATTTTTATGGAAAAGATAATGTTCAAAAAACAATATATGATATAGAAGATTTACAATCTTATGCTATTGCTAATTTCCAGAAACATAAAAATTTAAAAGAATTGAATGACGGCCATAAAGATTTAATTGTTAAATTGTGCGAATCAGTCGTTTGCTCAAAAGAACAAAATCAATGGAAAAAAACTTTATTATCTTGTGTGAAGAATATAAATAATATTGAGAAATTAGATATTATGCCCGACATATTAGAGATATCTGCAAAGCATGAATTATCTGATTATCCTTCAGCTATATTATATCATAGTAAAAATCACAAAAAATAGTGTACTTATAATACATGAGTCAAAAATTTAAATACACTACAAACTTTTCTAATGTAATTTTAGCTTCAGGAGATATTGATTCTCCAGACCTTAATATTAGTAAGGCATCTCTAGACTCATTAAAAACTATTATACCTAGCGATGTAGATCTTGAAAAGAATATGGATTTACTCGCAGTAGCATTTAATGGAGCTGTAGTTAATTCATTTAACAAGAATGGTGATGGAATTGATGCGAAGTCTGCAGTACGTATCCTTGATCAATTTAAACACAAGCCCACAAACATTGAGCATCAAAAGCAAAAAGTAGTTGGACACATTGTATCTGCTGGATTTTCCAGCTTTATGGACAATGATTTATTGTCCCCAGAAGAAGTTGAAGATATGGACGAGCCATTTAATATTGCTCTTGCATCACTTATATATAGAACAGTTAATCCACAGTTTGCAAATCTTGTCGAACAATCTGTTGATCCAGAAAGCGAATTTTACCATCAAGTATCAGCCAGCTGGGAAATTGGATTCAATGATTTTGTATTAGCTGTTGGTAGTAACGACTTAAAAAATGCTGAAATCATCAATGATGAAAATATGATTGATGAATTAAAAGGTAATTTAAAAGCTCTTGGAGGAGAAGGAAAAATGAAAGATGGCTCTCCAATTCACCGATTAATTGTAGGAGAAATTTTTCCACTGGGAATTGGCTTTACATCGAATCCAGCCGCTAATGTAAAGGGATTAACAGTTAGTTCAAAAACAGAACAAGCACCAACTACAGAAAAAAAGGAAAAAAATATTTCACAAAACATCAATTCTGATGTAAATAACAAAAAAAGTATTATTATGGACAATAACGAAATTTTAAATAATCTAGTGTCAGCCCTAGAAGAAAAAGTTTCTGAAAAGAAATTTTCTGAAGAGGCAGTGGCTACTGTATCTAAAATTATTAATGACGCAATTCTTGAGCGTAACGAATCTTTCGTTCAAGAAAAAGAGCAACTTGAGACTGAAAAAGCTGAGTTGGCTAAAGCTGCAGAACAAAATGCAGAAGAAGTCAAACAGCTTCGTGAAGAACTCACAGCTGCTACTGACCGTGTTACAGAATTAGAGCAGCAGCATAAACAACAAGAGGCAGTTGCTCGTTTTGATGCGAGAATGTCCGTAATCGAAGATGCATACGAGCTCGACGAAGAAAGCCGCAAGGTTGTCGCTCACGAGCTTAAAGATCTTGATGAATCTGAAGAAGCTTTCGCAAGCTTCCAAGAAAAACTTCAAGTTGTACTTAAGCATCAAAATAAAGAATTTATCGCTAAGCAAGAAGAAGAATTCAATGCTAAGCTCGCCGAAGCAGTTGAGAAACGTTTGGCAGAACTTAAAAGCAGTGATTCTTCTGAGGAAGAAGTTGTTGAAGAAGCAATGGATAAGGTGGAAGCCGAAGAAGAAGTTGTTGCTAACAATAATGCTGAATCCTCAGAACAAGAGCTTTCCCTGAAGCAAAAATTTGAAAAAGCTTTCTCGGAAGACAATTTAACCATAAACTACTAAAATAAAGGAATAAAATAAAATGGCTATTAGACTATTACCGTTTCGTGATTACGATGAACATGATGTCGTAAATCTATTCAAAAGTGC
>Ga0255758_10004305_pt1 | contig 12143 bp, 10 predicted proteins | sample 011ome_24_FD_179958 | JGI IMG/M metagenome (GOLD analysis project Ga0255758, IMG submission 179958) | Coastal salt marsh microbial communities from the Groves Creek Marsh, Skidaway Island, Georgia - 011513CT metaG (version 2) | ecosystem: Environmental > Aquatic > Marine > Intertidal zone >...
TGTCGGGACAAAAGCATTTCGGTGAAAATTATGTTCAAGAGGCGACAAACAAAATCGATAAGTTGAGTGATTTGCCGTTGGAATGGCACTTTATCGGACCTATTCAGAGTAATAAGACCGGGCAAATCGCTACTAAATTCGATTGGGTGCATTCCGTGGATCGATTAAAGATCGCTCAACGTTTATCTCAAGCCAGGTCAGCGAGTGGGTCCTCGCTAAAGATTTGTCTTCAAGTGAATATCACTGAGGAAGAGTCAAAGCAAGGATGCAGTGTCGCCGATCTTGTTGAGCTTGCCCAATCGGTCGAGCGACTACCTAATTTAGAATTTCGTGGTCTTATGACTATGCCTCGAGCCAAAGCGAGCAATCAAGACATCGTTGATACATTTAGACGGCTGGCCGAATTAAAGAATGCGTTAAATCAAGAAGGTTTGAAGCTCGATGTATTATCAATGGGCATGTCTGATGATTTGGAGATAGGGATTCAAGAAGGGGCAACTTTTGTTCGGGTTGGACGAGGGATCTTCGGTAATCGTTAGTAAGGTTTAAAATTGAAAAGGTTGAATTGTTACGGAGTTGTATATACGGGGTGACCATAATATGAAAGTTGTCTTTATTGGTGGCGGGAACATGGCGTTGGCGCTGGTTAGCGGCCTTTTAGAACAAGGGGCGAAGCCGGGAGATCTTTCGGTGGTGGATATATCTGTGGAGGCAAGGGAAAAATTCGAAGTTATGGGCTTGAGTGTTTCATCCACTTTCAGCGATGTTAACTTTGTCCCGGATGTCGTTATCTTGGCCGTAAAACCACAACACTTGAAAGAGGCGGTTCATTCGCATGCTTCAAGCCTCAAGAATAGTTTAATTATCAGTATTGTCGCGGGCATTCCGGTTGCGTCAATTGCCGATTGGTTAGACGATCATGAAAGAATTGTACGAGTGATGCCTAATACACCAGCATTGATCCGCGCTGGCGTTTCGGGGATGTACAACGGGAGTAAAACTATCGGTGATCGTGAATTGGCCGAGGCTGTTGTGAGTTCCGTCGGTCAGTATGTGTGGTGCGAAACGGAATCGTTAATTGATGCCGTAACTGCCGTTTCGGGAAGTGGGCCGGCTTACGTATTTTATTTTATCGAAGCACTTGAGGCTGCAGCGTTAGAATTAGGTCTCACTAAAGACGCGGCTAGGCTACTTTCATTGGAAACTTTTTTAGGCGCTTCAAGGCTTGCCGCTCGATCGGAAGAGGCGCCGTCTGTTTTGCGTAATAGGGTAACCTCCAAAGGAGGAACAACTGCTGCCGCACTTGGTTCTTTTGAAATAGATAAGTTGAAGGAGATAATTGTCAAAGGTGTGAAGCGAGCTAATAGTCGGTCAACGGAATTAGCGCGAGATTATGGAGGTAAAAAAGCATGACTGAGGCTGGTATTTTTCTTTTCAAAACTGTTATAGGTATATTCTCTCTTGCATTTTTGCTTAGATTTTATCTTCAGGTTGTGCGCGCAACACCTCATAATCCATTGAGTGTTTTCGTCATTGCCATTACCGACTTTGCGGTAGTGCCGACCAGACGATTTGTACCAGGCTGGCGGGGTTACGACTTATCTACTTTCCTATTAGCGCTAATAGCCGAAGCATTGCTGTTGAGCTTGGCTCTTATTTTGAACGGCATTGATCTCAAGACTTCCACATTTACGACTATTTTAGCAATCGTTTGCTTGTCATCAGTAAGTTTGGCGAAAATGTTCGTTTACATAATTATTGTTGCCACATTTGTTCAGGCTATTTTGTCTTGGGTTAATCCCTATAGTCCAATAATGTCTTTGTTGGCGGCGATGTCCTCACCATTTTTAGATATTTTTAGAAGACGTTTCAACCCAGTCGGGGGAGTAGACCTTTCCCCGTTATTTTTACTGATTTTGTGCCAACTGATTTTGATTTGGCCTATTAATTCGGCTTACAACGCAATTTTATTAGTTCTGAGTTTGCCTTAGTTGAGCTGACAGCTTTAACCAAGGACAATGTCGTAATCCTGTTGCCCGTAAATTGTTTCCGCTTGTAGCAAAATGGTTTTCCCAATAAATTCCTCTGCCATAGCTATACTTTGAGATTCTTCGTCATGAAAAAAATCAACAACTTTTTTTGATGCGATTACCCGAAGACTTTTGGGATTATATTGACGAGACTCTCGGACTAATTCGCGTAATATTTGATAGCAAATTGTTGCAGTTGTTTTAATTTCTCCGCGACCTGAACACGTTGGACAAGTTTCACACAAGACGTGTGCCAATGATTCCCGAGTTCGTTTTCTCGTCATCTCGACCAAACCAAGTTGTGTAAAGCCGTTAATTGTCATTCGTGTTCGATCTAATGTAATCGACTTTTCAAGTTCTTCGAGAATGGATTGTTGATGGGTTTCATTATCCATATCAATAAAGTCGATTAGTATGATGCCACCAAGATTTCTTAAGCGCAGTTGTCGCGCGATAGCTTGTGATGCTTCCAGATTATTTTTAAAAATTGTTTCTTCAAAGTTCTTATCGCCGACAAATCCTCCCGTATTTACATCTACAGTAGTCAGTGCCTCAGTTTGATCAATAATAAGGTAACCACCAGACTTCAAGTTGACGCGCCGACTGAGTGCTTTCTCGATTTCTTCCTCGATGCCATAACGCTCGAATAGCGGCCGCTCACTTGTATAAACGTTGACACGATTCGCAAATTTCGGAATAAATGTTTTTGCAAAGGCTTCCATTTTTTGAAACGTCTCTCGGGAATCAACTAGGACTTGTTCCGATTCTTCGGATAAAAAATCTCTCAAAACACGCACACTTAAGTCTAGATCCTGATACACGACTGATGGGGCCTTACAAGTTTCCGCGCGAATTTTAACGTCCCCCCAAACCCTTCTTAAATATTCAATATCTGATTCAAAATCGCTATCGCTGGCCGTCTCGGCGAGCGTTCTGACTATAAAGCCTTGCTGGCAATTTTCACCCTTGAGACGTGTTAATCGTTCTTTCAAGTGCTCACGCTCGTCTTCGTTACCTATTTTTTGGGAGATACCTATATGATTTTCAAAAGGTAAGTAAACCAATAGTCGACCAGCAACGCTAATTTGTGTTGATAAGCGTGCTCCTTTTGTCCCGATAGGGTCTTTGACAACTTGAACAAGTAGTGTCTGTCCCTCACGGAGTAGGTTCTCGATCGGCATTTGATTGAGATTATCTCGGTCGTCAGAAAATATATCGGCTACATGTAAAAAGGCTGCTTTTTCCATACCGATGTCGATAAACGCAGATTGCATGCCTGGCAGTATTCTTTTTACTACGCCATTATAAATATTCCCGACCAGACCGCGGTGTGCCTCGCGTTCAATATGAAGTTCTTGCGTGACTCCGCGTTGAATGATCGCGACTCGCGTCTCCTGAGGAGTGACATTGATTAAGATTTCATTATTCATAAAAGTGAGAATCCGAATTTTTTAATGAGCTCTGACGTTTCATAAATCGGTAGACCAACGACACCGGAGTAACTGCCTGCAATATGACTGATGAAAATACTGGCTATACCTTGTATGCCATAGCCTCCGGCTTTGCCAAAAGGTTCGCCCGTACCAATATATGCCTCAATTTCATTATCTTCGAGCTTCTTCATTTTGACATCAGTAGTGGAAAGTTCCCGGACAACAGTATCGCCGAACTTCATCGTAACAGCAGTGAGTACTTGATGCGATCGTCCTGAAAGACGTCGTAACATTACGCGTGCGTGCGTGGCATCTTCTGGTTTACCTAGAATATTATTATTAACTGTTACCGTCGTATCTATGGCTAATACCGGTGCTTGCTCTAAATCATGACGCACGAGGTATTTCCAGCCGGCATCAGCTTTCAACAAAGCGGCTCTTCTAACGTAGTCGACCGGGTTCTCATTTTTGAGTGGTGTCTCGTCAAAGTCTGCTGCTGAGTTAGGCCCCTCAACTAATTTAAGCAGTTGATAGGGCGCACGCAACTGGTCAAGAATTTCTTTCCGTCTAGGGCTTTGAGAAGCCAGATAAAAAAATTTATTCATACCTTATGACGTAATTTAGTCGCGATGGTAGGGGTGTTTTTTGATAATACACTGAGCGCGATAGAGCTGTTCGATTAGAATTAAGCGAGCAAGGGCATGAGGGTACGTCATTAGGGATAGGGATAGTATTTTGTCAGCTTGATTTTTAATTTCAGGATCAAGACCATCGGCACCCCCAATAACGAAATCCAAATCTCTTCCCTCGGCCATCCAATTGGTCAGCAGCCGAGCCAGTTCATTAGTTGTTGTTTGAGTGCCGGCTTCATCTAATGCGATTAAGCGCGCATTTTTATTTAACTTCGTAAGAATACGACCCTTTTCCTTCGCTCTAGCCAAGTGGTTTTTATCTGTATCACTAACTCTAAACGCTGGTTTGAGTTCGGTTAGCACAATTGATAGGTCACGCTGAAATCGTTTAAGGTATTCTTTGCAGCCCTCTTCGGCCCATGTTGGAGGCTTGTGTCCAATCGAAATAATATTGATTTTCATATTTACGAAGCGCGCTTCTAGAAAACCGTCGCGAAGGCATCAATTAGTAACACGGCTCGATAATAACTCGGAGCTAATTAACTAGCTTGTTGTTGAGCGCTTTTCTGGGAGGATGGAATTTCCTGCCAAAGGTCTTCTAAATTATAGTAAGCCCTTATTTCAGGTTTCATCACGTGAACAATGATATCTCCAAGATCAATCAAAACCCATTCGCCAGATGCTTCTCCTTCGACGCTCAATATGGAGTATTTCGTTTCTTTTAAGCGTTCTTTGAGATTATTTACAAAAGCGCGCGCTTGTCTCGTTGAGTCGGCGCTCGCAATAATAATTTGGTCAAAAAGAGAGTTAGTTGAGGTGATATTGATTACAACGATATCTAGCGACTTTATCGCCTGTAGCTCATCTACCGCTAGATCACTTAGGTTTTGATTCAGAAGTCTTCTCCTTATACAGATTATGATTTTGGATATAGTTTATTACATTATCTGGTAGAAGGTACTTGAGACTTTGCTTATGCTGAATCCTTCTTCTTAATGATGTGCCCGATACCTCTAGTGACGTAAATTCGTAAGTAAATATTAGACCGTTCTTAGACGAGTGTAATAAGTCTCGATCATGTCTCTTTCTTGCCCCGTACTCCGAGGCCAATTTTTTTTCGAGGTTAGTCTCGAGTTCGCTGAGGGGTAGATTCGGTCGGGACGCTACAATAATATGGGCAAGCGAAAATAATTGCTGCCATTCATGCCACGTCATTAATTCAATAAAGGCGTCAGTGCCAAGGATAAGGCTAATCGACGCATTAGGGTGTTCGGTGCGAAGCTGTTTTAACGTGTCTACCATGTAGCTTTTGCCGACGCGGTTTAATTCGCGGCTATCAGGTACTAGTTTTTTGTTTTCCCTATCAAGGGCCAATTCCACCATTTTTAGTCGATCTTCAGCGGGGGCACTTGGTGTTATACGGTGCGGTGGATTCGCGGAGGGTATGAGCCGTACTGTATTCAGCATAAACGCTTCCGCGACCTCTTCTGCTAATCTAAGGTGTGCGAAATGAATCGGATCAAATGTCCCACCCAGAACGCCGATGCTTGATTTGATAGCCAAAATCTAATAGTTCGCGTAAAAGCGTCAGTTCGTTAAAAATCGGAGTGTTTAAATTAGAACTCTTCTAATGTCACTGAGAATCTGGTTAAGGTGTGTGATGAACCTAGCACCCTCTGCACCATCAATCACCCTGTGATCATATGATAGAGACAACGGTAATATCAGTCGTGGTGTAAATTCTGTTCCATCCCAAATTGGCTTTATCGTCGAGCGAGCAACCCCTAGGATGGCGACTTCGGGCGCATTGACGATAGGCGTGAAGTGGCTTCCGCCGATGCCACCCAAGCTGGAGATAGAAAATGTACCTCCAGACATATCGGCAGGCCCTAGTTTTCCATCTCGCGCTTTTGAACTCACTGTTCCCAGTTCTGCGGCGATTTCAAAAACCCCTTTTTTGTCAACATCCCGTATTACGGGTACGACTAGTCCTCCGGGTGTATCAACGGCAACACCTATATGAAAGTATTGTTTGATAAAAAGCGCGTCTCCCTCAGGAGTTAGGGATGAGTTAAATTCTGGAAATTTCTTTAGTGCCGCGACAGCCGCTTTCATGATAAGTGCTAGTGGTGTGATTTTAACTCCAGCTTTCTCAGCATCTTTAGCGAGTGATTTGCGAAACGCTTCAAGCTCCGTAATGTCCGCCTCATCATGTTGAGTGATGTGTGGGATCGTCACCCAGTTCCGGTGTAGGGCGGAGCCAGATATTTTCTTGATGCGTGACAGTTTTTTGGTTTCGACTGGACCAAATTTTTCGAAATCAACATTTGGCCAAGCGGGTAAATTAAAACCTAAACCAGATCCGGTCGATGTTCCTGCTTTGCTAGTTTGAATGGAACGTTTAACGAACGTTTGAACGTCTTCTTTCAGAATTCGGTTTTTAGGCCCAGTACCATCTACTAAACCAATCTCCACACCTAACTCTCTGGCGAAACGTCTCACGCCCGGACTCGCGTGAGCAGATACAGCAGATGCAGTAGGTGCCGCAGGTGCAGTAGGTGCCGCAGGTGCAGTAGGTGCCGCAGGTGCAGTAGGTGCCGCAGGTGCAGTAGGTGCCGCAGGTGCAGTAGGTGTGTCCTCATTCATCTGTGGTTCTCGTGACGGAGAGGCTTCCTCGAGACTTAATATGACTGTTCCCTCAGATACGTCATCCCCTACTTTCACCCGTAATTCTTTGATCACGCCATCGAATGGAGCGGGAACCTCCATTGTTGCCTTATCTGACTCAAGCGTAATTAGAGATTCCTCTGCTTTGACATGATCTCCAGGTTTCACCAATACCTCGATAACTGGGATATCTTTAAAGTCACCAATGTCAGGGACTAAAACGTCTTTAGGAGCGGCCATTTAAATTCCTTTGTATTACTTAATCTTATGAGTTGGTGAGAGATTAATCAGATGGTTGTCGGTTCGGGTTTGTTCGGATCGACCCCATATTTTTTTATTGCATCTACTATAGTTGCTTTAGGAATAGTCCCCTCCTCTGCCATTGCAGATAGGGTTGCTATAACGATGTATCTCCGGTCGACCTCGAAAAAATCTCTGAGTTTTTCTCTTGTGTCAGATCGTCCAAAACCGTCTGTACCAAGTACCACATAGTTTTTATTAGGGATGTAAGGCCTAATCTGATCGGCGAATATCCTCATATAATCTGTGGCCGCGACGATGGGTCCTTCCGTGTTTGAAAGACATTGTTCGACGTGACTGAGTCTCGGACTCTCCTCGGGATGCAGCATATTCCAGCGTGACGTGGATATTCCGTCGCGGCGAAGTTCATTGAAACTTGTGCAACTCCAAACTTGTGCAATAACGCCGAAATCAGATGCTAAAAGTGCCTGTGCCGCGATAACCTCAAGCAATATGGTACCGCTACCGAGTAGTTGAACTTTCGGAGCTTTTTTTAATTTCGTTTTAGGGTTAGGCAATTGATACATGCCGCGCACGATGCCTTCCTCCGCGTCTTTTGGTAACTCTGGATGTGCGTAATTTTCATTCATCACGGTGATGTAGTAGAAGACATCTTCCTGATCCTGATACATACGACGGAGACCGTCTTGAACGATGACGGCTAATTCATATGCGAAGGTCGGGTCGTAAGAAATACAATTCGGAATTGTGCTTGATAGCAAGTGACTATGTCCATCTTCATGCTGCAAACCTTCGCCGTTTAGCGTTGTGCGCCCTGCTGTTCCGCCTAATAAGAAGCCTCGCGCCCTTTGGTCGCCAGCGGCCCAAGCTAAATCTCCAACGCGTTGGAAGCCGAACATGGAATAGTAGATATAAAAAGGAATCATTGAGATTCCGTGTGTCGAGTAGGAGGTCGCCGCTGCAATCCATGAGGACATCGCTCCGGCTTCATTGATTCCTTCTTGTAGAATTTGACCCGTTTTATCTTCTTTGTAAAACATTAATTGATCGGCATCTTCAGGCGTATAGAGTTGACCTACTGATGACCAGATACCGAGTTGTCTAAACATGCCCTCCATCCCAAAAGTGCGTGACTCATCGGGTACAATGGGTACGACGCGTTTGCCGAGCGTTTTGTCTTTAACCAGGATTCCGAGAATTCGAACAAAGGCCATTGTTGTCGAGAACGTTCGATCACCAGAACTTTTTAATAACGCGTTGAATACAGAAACCTCTGGAGCGTTAAGCGTGTCACCTTTCATTCGTCGCGTAGGCAAATATCCACCCAGCGCTTCGCGACGCTCGTGCATATATTTCGCCTCTGGAGAGTCTTCCGGAAACGTAAGGTAAGGAATGTCGTCTATATCCTTGTCTTCAATGGGTAGCTTAAATCTATCCCGAAAATCTTTTAACGAGGTCGTCCCCATTTTTTTCTGTTGATGGGTTATGTTTTGAGCTTCTCCCGCAGTTCCCATACCGTACCCTTTGATTGTCTTTGCAAGGATGACAGTTGGCTGCCCGGTATGGTTTACGGCCGCGGAATATGCGGCGTAAATTTTATAAGGATCGTGTCCGCCTCGGTTGAGGCGCCACACATCGTCATCAGACATGTTGGAGACCAGTTCGCGTGTCTCGGGATATTTGCCGAAGAAATGTTCTCTGACGTACGCGCCGTCTTTGGCCTTATATGTTTGATATTCACCATCGACCGTTTCATCCATGAGCTTGAGTAACATGCCATTTGTATCTCGTGCAATTAAGGAGTCCCAGTACGAGCCCCACACGAGTTTTATCACGTTCCAACCTGAGCCTCGGTAGTCAGCCTCAAGTTCTTGAATAATTTTCCCATTTCCGCGAACCGGGCCATCAAGTCGTTGTAAATTACAATTGACAACGAAGATCAGGTTATCCAATTTTTCTCGAGCGGCGACACCGATTGCGCCAAGGGTTTCAGGTTCGTCACTTTCTCCGTCACCAATAAAGCACCAAACTTTCCTACCCTCCGTGTTTGCAAGCCCCCTGTCTTGGAGGTACTTCATAAACCGAGCTTGGTAGATTGCCATTATGGGACCTAGTCCCATCGATACTGTAGGAAATTGCCAAAAATCCGGCATGAGCCAAGGATGAGGGTAAGACGATAGGCCGTCTCCATCAACTTCTTGACGATATTTATCCATTTGTGCTGCAGTCAGGCGGCCGAGCATAAATGCTCGCGCATATACCCCGGTCGCAGAGTGCCCTTGCGCAAAAATTAAGTCGCCACCATGAGTATCCGAGGGAGAGTGCCAAAAGTGATTAAAACCAACATCATAAAGTGTTGCTGCAGAGGCGAAACTCGCAATATGTCCACCGACATTTGTGTCTTTGTTGGCCCTTAATACCATTGCCGCAGCATTCCACCGAACGAAGTTACGAATTCTGCCCTCAATTTCGTGGTCGCCGGGCGATTTGTCCTCTTTAGAGGGCGGGATAGTGTTGATGTAGGCGGTATTTGCGGTGTACGGTAGAAATGCCCCGGAACGACGAGCTTTTTCAATTAGCTGTTCCAGCAAAAAATGCGCTCTCTCGGGCCCTTCAGTATTTAGGATACCTTCTAGCGCATCAAGCCATTCTCGGGTTTCTTGGGGATCTTGGTCGTATGACGCCATTTAGTTTCCTTCTGTTATTTATTCAGCCCGAAGATGTCTTTCGTCTAAATTTACGTTTCCATATTAAGAAATTATACAAGATCAACTAGATTGTTACGGAATATACGTCATATATATTCCATTAAAGAATATATATGACGTATATTTTGGAATAAATTTGATTTTTTATTAGTTTTAACTCTTAGTCTGTCGACCCATTGAGTAAAACTCATTATTAGCGCGCATTTCGATAAGATGAGCCATCCTGTTGGATAACGCAAAAAAAGCCGTTATTGCACCAATATCCCATATTTCATCTTTATCAAAACCATGATCCTGTAATAATTTGTGATCGGAAGGAGTTATAGTTTCCGGATTACGCGCTAGCTTTACTGCGAAACTAAGCATCACTTTCTGTTTGTCCGTGATATCCGCCTTATTATGATCAATAGCAATTTGATCCGAGATCAGAGGATCCTTTTGGTAGATGCGTAAAATCGCGCCATGTGCGACAACACAATACATACAATGATTAACGCCACTGGTCGCAACAACAATCATTTCACGCTCTGCCTTACTCAGCTTGCTGTCTCTCAACATAAGCGCGTCATGGTAAGCAAAAAAAGCTCGAAATTCTTCAGGCCGATGAGCTAGCGTTAAAAATACGTTAGGTATGAACCCAGCTTTATCTTGGACTTCGAGGATCTTTTCCTGCACATCTTTCGGAAGCGTATCAAGCTCGGGGACGGGATAGGAGCTTATAGGTCTATCTGTCATCATTTGACCTCTCGAGGCTTAATTTGAAATCTGAATTTAATCATACTTCCTCCGGTCATCGATAACCTTCCCATCGCGTGCCAGTGAATTGGTCGGTACATAGACAACTTCCCCACGAAGTTTAGTGAGATCTCTAAGAGTTGAAACAATTGCGGCCATTAACTCTCCATTATCCGCGCTGATTTCGCACTCGAGCGTCATCACGTCGTTATGCTTTTCATCATGATCTACATTCAGACGGGCATATTGAATTTCAGGATGTCTCTTGACTACAGCATTAATTTGCTCTGGATGAACGAACATACCTTTTACCTTCGTCGTTTGATCAGCTCTTCCCATCCAGCCCTTTAGACGTCGATTTGTTCTTCCACATGGGCTCTGCCCAGGGATAAACATCGACAGATCCCCTGTACCAAAACGTATTAATGGATAAATATCCGAGAAAACTGTGACCACGACCTCCCCAACTTCCCCTTCACCTACCGCATCATCACTTCCTGGACGTACAATTTCGACGAGGACATCTTCGTCAATAATTAGCCCTTGATCTGGCAGTGTTTCGTAAGCAATTAAACCAACATCAGCCGTGGCATAAGTTTGGCAAATTTCAATATTATTATCTTGAAAAAATTTTCTCGCGCTTGGCAGAAGCGCCTCACCTCCAACAATACCTCGTTTGAGACTGCTCAGATCAAGTCCAAGTTCGCTTCCTTTTTCTAAAAGGATTTTCAGAAACGAAGGGGTTCCGGTGTAAATATCCGGTCGAATCTCAGCAATCGTTTGTACTTGCAACTCGGTCTGTCCGATCCCTGCTGGGAAAACTGCGCATCCTAGCGCTCGAGCGCCGTAATCTGCCATGAATCCTGCTGGCGTAAAGTGATATGAAAATGTGTTGTAGACCAAGCTTCCACACCTAGCTCCAACTGAATAAAGCGCACGTTTGAACCGCCAAAAGTCCTCATTAGTCGCTTGGGGTTCATAAATCGGGCCGGGCGAGGAAAATACACGCGCGAGACTACTCACCGGTGATGTTGTTAAACCGCCAAACGGTGGAGCCTTAGCTTGAATGGCTTTCAGATCGGTTTTCCGAGTGACTGGGATTTGGCAAAGCGAACTTCTGTCCACGATGGAGTCAGGATTGATATGTTTGAGGTGCTCTTTAAAATAATCCGAGCTTGTTTGGGCATGTTGTACTTGTTTTCTAAATCGTTGGATTAGATCTGCTTCGCGTTCGACACCTGAACGTGTTTCAGATGAATCCATGAACGAGTTTGCGTCACTCATGAGTACTCCTTAATCTAATGGGTTTGCGCGGTAATAATGCGCGGGCGATTTGAAATTTATAATCTTAGGCAAGCCATCGTTTCCGACGTCTGTAGTGTTTTCCATCTCGAAAGCTCTTGCGTCCGGCACCTGATATACCAAGATAAAATTCTTTCACATCTTCATTGCTGGCTAACTCGTTTGCTGGACCGTCCATGACAATTCGTCCGTTCTCGAGAATATAACCGTAGTCTGCGTGACGTAGTGCGACAGTGGTATTTTGTTCTGCGAGAAGAAAGCTGACATTTTCTTTCTTATTCAGGTCTTCAACAATTTCAAAAATTTCCGATACGATTTGTGGCGCAAGACCCATTGAAGGCTCATCAAGCAGAATCATTTTTGGTTTTGCCATCA
>Ga0255758_10004314_pt1 | contig 12131 bp, 9 predicted proteins | sample 011ome_24_FD_179958 | JGI IMG/M metagenome (GOLD analysis project Ga0255758, IMG submission 179958) | Coastal salt marsh microbial communities from the Groves Creek Marsh, Skidaway Island, Georgia - 011513CT metaG (version 2) | ecosystem: Environmental > Aquatic > Marine > Intertidal zone > Salt...
TAGAGCCTAACCCGCTAATGTTTGCTCCCATGCTATTTAGCATTTTACAGAGTTGCTGGATATATGGTTCGCATGCTGCGTTGTATATAGTAGTTTTTCCTTCAGCCAAAACAGCAGCCATAATAATATTCGCTGTCCCTGTTACAGAAGCCTCATCAAGAAGCATATAGCAGCCTTTTAATCTTTTAGCTTCGGCTTTGTAGAAGTTCGTTTTTGCATCGTAATTAAAATTAGCTCCAAGTCTTTCAAAACCAATGAAATGAGTGTCAATTCTCCTTCTTCCAATTTTATCTCCGCCTGGCTTCGGTATATATCCTTTTCCAAATCTAGCTAATAAAGGACCTACAACCATTATAGACCCTCTCAGACCTCCCCCTTTTTCTTTAAATTCTTGTGTCATCATGAAGTCAACATCTACTTCATCTGATTGAAAACTGTATTTTCCTTTGTCTAGTTTTTCAATTTTTACTCCTAATGATTTTAATAAATTGATTAATTTATTAACATCTATAATATCTGGGATATTATCAATAATGATTTTTTCAGGGGTTAAAAGTACAGCGTTTATTACCTGTAATGCTTCATTTTTAGCTCCCTGAGGAATTAAATTTCCTTTTAACTTATTACCTCCATGAATTTCAAAAGCTCCCATTTTTTTAGCGTCGTTTTATCGGTTATTTCTTTTGTGATTTTTGTGCCTCCCTTTATTGTTATTATTGTTTTTCGACCTATTGTTATTTGATTTTTTTGATTTTGAAAATGAAGTATCTTTAGGAACAGTCTTACTTTTCATGGCCCGTAATATCTCAGCAGTATCTTGCAATGCCGTTATATCAACCGTTAGTTTTCCTTTTGATAATTCTTCAAGTTGTTTAATAATGGTGTTGTCGTTTACAGTGTCTCTGTTCCAAAGTAGGTATGATGTTTTTAAGAGGTTTGCAACGCGAATAGTTAAGTACTTTTTTTCATCTCCTTCCGGATATTTTACTGCGGCAGTAATCATTTCTTCTAAAACTTTACCGTAATGGCCGTATTTAATCTTTTTGTGCGGATAATCAACTTTTTCTGGCTTTGAGTTAAATGATTCTTTGTTTGGTATTGGGTAAGGAGAATCAACATCTAATTTAAAATCTGCCATGATGAATAGGTGCGCCCATAGTTTGTGCGTAAAGTCTTCCACATCTCTAAGTTGAGGTTTTAATTGTCCCATAACCTTGATGATTGCTTGTGCACACTTATTTCTTTCTTCTTTGTCTGTAATTGAAACGCAGTGATCAATCATGTTTTGAACGTTTCTTCCGTATTCTGGAATAATCATTTTTTCACGACTGGTGTTGTAATCTAATTCTAATGTTTCTAACATGATTTGTATTAATGTTCTTTTGTTTAAATTGTTTCCGATAGGTAATAAAATGGAACAATTATACTTTCTTTCTACTTGATGATTCAAAAGTAGTAATAATATTATTAAATCTCCAAAACAGGTGAATGATTCTATATAGAATGCTGATTTATCTAAGATTCATGAAACTACTCTTTAAAACAATTTTTCATTTCATTTGCGGAAATTCCGTTAACATTTATCCGATTACATTGAGTTTTGCATATTTAAGTAAAAGTTGTTTTTGCCCTTTCTCAGGAAAGAAAACAGTTGCTTTGACATTTGGAGGAGTTCCTTCAATATTTATTACTTTTCCTTTTCCAAATCTTTCATGAGATACTTTTGCTCCAACTACAATTCTTTTTACATCTACTTCTGATCCTTCTTTATTTTCAACGCTTTCAATACGCTTTAAGTTTTTCTTATTATATGTGCTGGAAGTAGTTATTGTGGGGATAGCTTTCTTCGTTGTATATGCACTAGTTCCTTTTTTTGAACTAAATCCAGAACCGTTGTTTGCTGGCATTCCAAAAGGCAAGTCATTCTTTTCTTCATTTCTTGAAAATACCCGCTCCATATTGAGAAACTTACTGTCAACTTCCTCGATGAAACGGCTCATTTCACATTGAACCAACTGTCCCCATCGGTAGCGGCTTGTAGCAAATGATAAAGTTGCTTTTTTCTTGGCTCGCGTTATGGCAACATAAAACAATCTTCTCTCCTCTTCCAGTTCCGATCGGGTGTTTAATGCCATTTGAGATGGGAATAAGTTTTCCTCTAATCCCACAACGTAAACATATTGGAATTCAAGCCCTTTTGCAGCGTGAACAGTCATTAGACTTATTTTGTTTTTATCATCAGGGTCGTCATTGTCGGCATCAGTAAGTAAGGCTACGTCTATTAGAAAATCCGGAAGTGTTACAATTTGTTCTTCACTTGTTTTCTGCGTTTCAACAAACCCTTTTATACCATTTAACAACTCCTGAATATTATCATATTTAGCTACTCCCTCAGGAGTTTTGTCAGTGTAAAGTTCCTTGAGTATTCCGCTATTTACTGCTATTTCGTTACATAAATCAAAAGCAGACTCTGTGGATATTTTGGTAGCAAAACTTTTTATCATAGTGACAAATTCCCCTATTTTATTTTGAGTTCCGGTATTTAATTTCAGCCCATTTTGAACAGGGTTTTCCAAAACCTCCCAGAGGCTTTTGTCATTTTCGTTAGCGCAAATTCTAGCTTTGTCAATTGTTGTAAGACCAATCCCTCTTTTGGGGTAATTGATTACTCTCTTTAAAGCTTCTTCATCGTTATGATTCGCAGTTAATCGGAAGTATGCCAATGTATCTTTGATTTCTTTTCGCTGATAAAAAGATAACCCACCAAAAATTCTATAAGGAATATTAAGTTTTCTTAAAGATTCTTCGAAGGAACGGGACTGAGCATTTGTTCTATACAGAATAGCGAAATCAGAGTTTAAAGCTTGCTCGTTGCTTTTTATGTCAAAAATGTCATTTGAGATTAATTTTCCTTCTTCATTATCTGAATAGGTTTTTAAGACCTTTATTTTTTCTCCTTCACTATTAGAAGTCCAGACATTTTTCTTTATCTGGTTTTTGTTGTTAGATATTATACTATTTGCGGCGTCCACAATTACTTTTGTAGAACGATAGTTTTGTTCCAATTTGTATAAAGTATAATCAGGATAGTCTTTTTTAAAATTTAATATGTTTTGAATATTGGCACCCCTGAATGCATAGATGCTTTGAGCATCATCTCCAACTACACAGATGTTTTCATGTCTTGCTGCTAATCTTTTTACAATTAAATATTGTGAATAATTAGTATCTTGGTATTCGTCCACTAAAACGTATTTGAATTTCTCTTGATATTTTAATAAAACATCCGGGTAATTTTTAAGTAAAATATTTGTTTTAAAAAGCAGATCGTCAAAATCCATTGCATGGGCTTTGAAACATCTTTTTTCATATTCAATGTATACTTCATGCAATCGCGGTCTTCCGGTAGATCTGTCATCAGCCATAATACTTGTGTCATCCATGTAAGCACGAGCAGAAATAAGGTTGTTTTTTGCCGACGAGATTCTAGAATAAACAATACCTGGTTTGTAAAGCTTGTCGTCCAAACCAAGTTCTTTAACGATGGTCTTTATTAAACTTTTTGTGTCCTGCGTGTCGTAAATTGTAAAGTTATTGGGATATCCAATCTTTTCACTTTCAACTCTTAGTATTCTCGCAAAAACAGAGTGGAATGTTCCCATCCAAATGCTCCTTCCACTATCAGTACCAATAATTGTGGAAATACGTTCTTTCATTTCCTTGGCAGCTTTATTGGTAAAAGTAAGTGCTAGAATATTAAATGGATCAACTCCATTATCTATTAAATGAGCTATTCGATAGGTTAAAACCCTCGTTTTTCCAGATCCTGCACCCGCAATAACCATTAACGGCCCTTGTATGTGCGTGGTGGCAACTCTCTGTGCTTCATTCAATTCTTTCAAGTACTCCATACTGGCAAAAGTAACAAAATGATAGGTTTGAATTTCATAAATTCAAATTGAATCACTAATTATTCTGCGAATAGCAATTATTACTACCTCAATGAGATTGTATTACTGTTTATATTCATATTTTTATCGAATGAGTGCGAAGGGCAAAAAAAAGAAAGTTGAAACATCTCTAGGTCAAAAGAGAAAAGGGCTTCCAATTATTGCGCTAATAATTATTGTCTTTGTTTACTATGGAAACACTTTAAAAAATGGTTACTCACTTGATGATGATTTAGTAACTACTACAGATAATAGTGTTCATGAAAGGGTTGAAAAAGGTATTTCAGCTATTCCAGACATATTTAGAACTCGTTATGTTCATACTGAAAAGCAAAAGTATGAGTATAGACCAGTAACAACTTCGAGTTTTGCACTTGAATATAGTTTTTTTGGAGACAAAACACTTGCTGAAAGGGCTACGATAAGTCATTTGATAAGTGTGATGCTTTATGCACTTTTAGTGGTTTTGATTTATTTGTTGATTTTTAAACTTTTTCCAGATAAAGGGTGGATCTTTCCATTCCTAGTATCGATGCTGTTTTTAATTCATCCTATTCATTCAGAGGTTGTGAATAATATCAAGTGTAGAGACGAACTATTTGTTATGATTTTTGGAATTATGGGATTGTTTTCTTTCCTAAAATACTTGGATTTTGAACAGAAAAAGAAGCGTTATCTTTTGTTAGGTGTTCTAATGGTTATTCTGAGCATTTTATCAAAAAAAGTAGGTATTGCTTTTGTTGTGCTTATCCCTCTTACTTTATACTATTTTAGGGATATTAAGGTAAAGAAGCTCTTGATCTTGTTTGGGTTAATGTTCGCTGGAATATTTGTTTTTTATTTCTTAAAAAAGACCGCGTTATCGGACTCAGTGGTAAGGGAAAAAATGTTTTTTGAAAATCCACTTTATTTTGCAGAATCCAATTTGGAAAGAATACCTATGTTTTTTTATAGCATCATGTATTACCTAAAGATGATGGTTTTTCCAGCACCATTGGTGTATTATTACGGTTATGATCAAATTGAAATAGTCGGATGGAGTAATCCATTTGTATGGGTTGGAGTGTTGTTTGTTTTTTCAGGAGTGTTTTTTGCTATCAAAAGAATTCGGAAAAAGGAAATGTGGGCATTTGGATTTCTCTTTTTTATGTTTGGAGTTGGTGGTGGAGCTAATTTGTTATTTCCTGCTGTTGGGATTGTTGCAGAAAGGTTTGTTTTTACGGGTTCCTTTGGTTTAATATTTCTTGCCGTATATTATGGTTTTATGTTTTATGAAAAAAAGAAATGGGCTAAGCAGAAATTGTTCTTTTATGGGGTAGGTGGTGGAATAATATTGCTGTCTTTTTCGCAAGTAGTGGCTAGAAATAAAGATTGGAATAGTCGATTTTCACTCTATAAAAACGATATAGAAAATCTGTCGATGTCCGCCAAAGCTCACAGTTTGTTGGGGACTGAGTATGTTCGTTTGGCTGACTCAATTTTAAGGACGCCAAACACAACATATGCAACCTATCTCAATTATGTTGATACAGCAATAATGGAATTCATTGCCTGTACAGAAATTTATCCAGGGTATCATAACGCATCGAATAATGCAGGAGCATTATATTTTACAAGAAAGAAAAACCATTATAAAGCGAAGCCATTGTTTTTAAAGGCTATTCATTCCAGACCTGATTATGTAGAGGCATTATTTAACTATGGTAATTGTTTGCAATATGATCTCAAAGGGGTTAAAGAGTTGCAAATGATTATTGGAGATATTGGCTTAGACAGCACTAATAAAGATGAAATCATTATTAAAACTCAAGATTACAAGGAAGAATTGAGGTCTGCTTTTGCCATAAATTTTATAAAAACCGAAATACGCAAAATCTTGGGTGAAATTAAAATCAATCAACTAAACTGGAAAGAAATTGCGATGGATAAAATTCTGTTATCAATTAATACATTTTTAAATGTCGAAGCAGGTGAATTGAGAGCTCGCTTTAATCAAATTGAATACAATGCAAAGTTATCAAGCTATTTTAATAGTGTGAATTCCGAAAACGGTTTGAATTCTTTAAAAGAATTTATGTCCTACACTGAGATGTATTTTTCAAACCTAATAAAAGAGTCATTGATAAAGCAATTTCGACTTGACTCTAATTATTTTGATCTACTTAAGTTGAATTTATTAAAACAAGAAAAAGAGACTTATGACTCGATACAGTATTATTGGAATGAAGCCCTGACTATAGATAAGTCATACTATTATTGTTATAAGTCGTTAGCTGACCTATATCTTAAGGCATCAGACTTTGATCGGTTTATTGAGATTAATAAAAAAGCAATATTATATGGCGAATTTGAAACGAATACGGAGTTTTATTTAAATATCGGCAATGCTTATAATGCGCAAAGTAATTTTTCTGAGGCTATTGTTTATATGGAAAAAGCAGTTGGTGAAATTGATGAAACCTATATACAGCTATATAATAGAAATTTAGAAAATAGCCAATCAAGATTAATGGGTTTGTTAAATCAGAAAAAGCAAATATTAGGTTTTATATCCAACATTTATTATACGACCGGAGACCATGAAAAAGCTGTTAAATATCAAAAAATACTTGAGCAAATATAATGGAAGCTACAATCAAAAATATTACTTATTACTTGCCTCCTAAAATTATTTCTAATAAGGATTTGGCAATAGAGTTTCCTGAATTTTCTGCTAGTCAGATATTAAAAAAAACAGGAATTAATATAAGAACACGTACAACACCTGAAGTGATAGGTTCAGACATGGCTTTTCACGCAGCAGAAAAATTGTTTGATGATTCGGAGTTAGATAAGAATGATGTTGATTTTATTGTATATGTAACCGAAGGCTTGGATTATAAAGCACCTGCAACTGCTGTAATATTGCAAGACCGGTTAGGGTTGCCAATTAATATTGGTGCAATTGATGTTCCTCTCGGTTGCTCAGGTTTTACGCACGCTCTAGGTATTGCAAAAATGATTGTTTCAAGTGGTCAAGGTGAAAATGTGCTGCTTTTGTTTGGAGATACACCAAGTTTTGTTTCTCATCCTAATGATTTTGCTTTAAGGAGTTTGTTTAGTGATGCTGGTGCTGCAGTATGGGTTAGTGGCAGTGATAAAAAATCAATAGGGAACTTTATTTATGGGGCTGATGGAAGCGGCGCAAAAAACTTATTCGTAGACCAAAGTAGTACAAGGAACCCATTAGATCAAAAATGGCTGGATTCAAATAGTGATGCCAATGGAATGCTGTATGGGCAGATGAAAATGAATGGTTTAGAAATCTTTACATTTTCCTTACAAAGAGTTCCCGAATTAGTCGCTGACATTCTGAAAAAGAATGATTTGTCCATGGAAAATATTGATCTATTTGTGTTTCATCAAGCCAGTAATATTATTTTGAAATCAATCCAGAGGAAATTAAGAATACCAGAAGAAAAGATGGCTTATTATCTTGAACACTTTGGGAATACTGTATCCATATCGATTCCAATAGCGTTGTCAGAATCCATTAAAGAAGGTAGGGTGAAAAAAGGGTCAAAGGTTTTAGTTGCCGGATTTGGTATTGGATATTCATGGAGCGGAACAGTACTTTATTATTAATGTGTATATTTAACATTGTGAAAATAGAAGATTTAATAGAAAAACTAGAAGAGGAATTTGATGATGTAGAACAAGGTGTTTTAAATCCTGAATTTAATATAAAAGATATTGAAGGCTGGGGGTCTATGCATGTTTTGGTTGTTATAGCATTAATCGATTCAGAATATGATGTTTTATTAAGTGGAAGTGATTTAACGAATACGGAGACTATTTCGGATCTTTTTGAAGTTGTTCAAAAGAAAATGATAAAGTAATGGCTTTATTTTCTGTTAATAATGTTAAAATTAAAGGGATTTCTGCAACTGTCCCTGAAGAGGTTTATTCTAATAAAAGTTATGAATGGATTTCGAAGAAAGAAAGAGATATGCTCATTAAAATGACAGGAGTTAATGAAAGGCATGTTGCAAAATTTGGTATGACTACGGCGGATCTTTGTGAATCCGCTACAGAAAAATTGATAGAAGAGTTAAATTGGGCTAAAGAAGATATAGATGTATTAATTTTCGTATCTCAATCGAGAGATTATCTCATTCCAGCTACGGCATGTATCTTACAAAACAAATTGGGGCTTTCGAACAATTGTTTAGCATTTGACGTTAATATGGGTTGCTCAGGTTACGTTTACGGGTTGTCTATAATTTCTGGAATGATGTCATCTGGACAAATAAAAAAAGGATTACTACTTGTTGGCGATATATCCACATTGAATACTTCATACAACGATAAAAGTACTTATCCTTTATTTGGTGATGCAGGCACCTGTACAGCATTAGAATATTCAAATGAAGCCAAAATGAGTTTTAATTTGCAAACAGACGGAGCTGGTTACGAAGCTATCATTATTAGAGATGGTGGGTGTCGAAATTATGCGTCAAAAGAGTCGTTTGACAAGGTTAAACATGCTGAAGGAATTGAAAGGAATCGGGTGCAGTTAGAATTGCAAGGAGTAGATGTGTTTAATTTTTCTCTGAAAGAAGTGAAGCCAAATGTATCCAGAATTCTTGATGAGCATGGAGTTCAAATAGATGAAGTTGATTATTTTGTGTTTCATCAAGCTAATAAACTCATCAATGAAAGTATTCGTAAGAAACTAAGAATACCACCAGAAAAGGTGCCTTATTCTTTAGATAGGTACGGTAATACTAGCTTGGCATCGATTCCCCTAACAATAGTTTCTGAATTAAAAGAAAAGGTTAGTAAGGGTGAAAATAAGTTGCTAATTTCTGGTTTTGGTGTTGGCTTGTCATGGGGATCGACATTAATAGACTTGGAGGATTTGGTATGTCCTGATATAATTGAAATTAAATTAAATTGAAGAGAGTATTAATCATAGGCGCAACTTCTGGTATTGGAAGTAAACTTTCAACGGATCTAATTGATGATTTTGATCTGATTGTAACAGGAAGAGATACACAAAAATTGGAGCCACTTGAAATAGCGGATTCAAAAAAAATATTTTTAGACTTGGAAGATGACGCATCCTTCGATTCTTTAATTGATAAATTACCAGAGTTACATGGGGTCGTTTATTGTGCTGGATTAACACATCATACTCCAGTTAAGTTTCTCAAAAAGGAACACCTTTATACAATGTTTAATGTAAACGTTTTTGCTGCGATTTCAATCATTTCTAAGTTATTAAAACAAAAGAAGATAAGCGATAGCGGCTCAGTAGTTTTATTAAGTTCTATTGCTACTCAATATCCTTATTTTGGAGGGTCTTTGTATGTTGCGTCTAAACTTGCATTGGAAGGGTTTGCTAAATCATTAGCTATTGAATTAAGCAATAAAAAAATAAGAGTAAACTGTGTTGCTCCGTCATTTGTTAAAACCAATATGGTTAAATCAATGGAAGAATTTTCTTCAGAAGATGCTTTGGGTATTTTTTCAAAGAAGCATCCTATGGGTGTGGTTGAGGTGAACGACGTAACTAACTTAATTAATTACCTTTTGTCCGATCAAAGTAAATTGATTTCAGGACAAATAATGAATGTTGGGAATTTTAATACAGGTTTGTCTAGTTAAAAATGGGAAAAACAGGTTCAAATATTAGTTACTCAGTTGTTATACCTGCATATAATTGCAAGGGCACAATAAAGCAGTTATGTACAGAAATTCTAGAAACATTCAATGAGGTTTCTGAAACTGTTGAAATTGTAATTGTTAATGATGGAGGGGATATAGATGCTTGGACTGAGATACAGGGGGTGTATGATCATTTTGAGGAGAAAATAACTGTAATTAGGTTCACAAAGAATTATGGACAGCACAATGCAACTCTTTGCGGGGTTGACAATTCCGTTGGAGAGTTCATTATTACTATAGATGATGACTTACAGATTAGACCTAAAGAGATTTTGAAACTAATTGAAGAATCTAAAAACTCTAACCTTGACCTTATATATGGGGTTTACAAAAAGAAACATCACTCTTTGCTAAAAAACTTAGGTTCTAGTTATGTAAAAAAAGTGTCAAAAATAGTGTTAAAGTCTCCTGGGAATGGGTCTTCTTTTAGGTTAATTACTAGAAAGCTAGCTATTGAAATATTGCAGCATAGTCAGAGTTTTGTGTTTATTGATGAATTGTTATTATGGTACACTGATAGTATTGGATTTGTTGTTGTGGAACATGAAACAAGAAAGGATTCTAAATCTGGATATTCACCGTTAAAACTTTTTAACATTACTTTTAATATTACAACACACTATACGGCCATTCCCTTAAAAATAATGACCTATGCAGGGATTGTTGTTTCTTTTTTCTCTTTTTTGTTGGGGCTATATTTTATATACCGAAAATTATTTAAAGATGTTCCTCTTGGTTACACTTCTGTCATTGTAACTGTATTATTCTCGACAAGTATTATATTATTGTCTTTGGGCATTGTTGGACAGTATTTGTATAAGCTATATCAAGCCCAGAATAAAAAACCCTCATATACAATCAAGAAAAAGCTACGTAAATGATTATCGAGAAATATGGTATTCTGCTTAAGAGAATTTCTCAGAATGATATAGAACTTATCCGAGAAAAGAGAAATTCATACGCAATTTCTTCGAAAATGATTTACCAGAAAATGATTACAACCATTGAGCAAATAAAGTGGTTCGAATCAGTAGATAATTTTCACAATTTTTATTACCTTATTTCCTATAATAATGAGCCTATAGGTATGATTAACGATAAGAATGTTGACTGGAATGAAAAGGTTTCAGAAGCTGGGTTGTTTATCTGGGAAAAAAGATATTTGAATACAATTGTTCCTTCTTTAGCTTCCTTATGTTTGTTGGAGGTAGGTTTTGAAATATTAGATTGGAATGAAACCTCAATTGAGGTGTTGAAATCAAACTCAGATGCGATTATTTTTAATAAGCAGGTTGGTTTTATTGAGGTTGAAAATGGGCAAAAGAAGGTGGCGCGATTTAAATTGTCGAGACAGAGGTATGATGCCAAAGCTCGAAACCTTATATTAGCAATGACAAAACTGAATGACAAAAAAACACTGAAATTGTTTTTATCGAAAGAAGATATTGATTCTGGATTGACGAGTCAAATTGAAAATGTTATTCAAAATTCAAAAAGGAATATAAAGGAATTAAATTGTGATGCTGGGAAAGGATATGAGTATTCCATTCTCTGATTTTTAGTGAGCTATTTTCGCTTAAAAAGTTTAAAATATAATCTAGACATTAATTGTCTATTTTTCTTGAATTTATTGGGGACGATACTGTCGTAAATCCCTTTGTAAAATAACCAGAGTTTAGAATGAAGGATGTCTGGCAGTACTGCTATTTTATACCAAATTTTATCTCTTTTTAAAACTCTTTCGTAACCTGCTATTTCGCCTGATTTACCTACAGTTGAATCTGCCATCTCAATTTGTTTTTGGCTGAGCTTTTGTTTCCATCCAAAGACATAATCTGCTGAAATAGGTTTAAACAAGCTTCTGTGATATTTCATTACTTCTTCTTTAGGGTAGATCGCTAAAACTTTATCCTTGATAGTGTAGTAGTGTATCATACTTTCACAGTATTCAATTTTCAAAAAGTCACATATTTTAGTAACTTCCTCTTTTGGGTTTTGAACAAGGTCTTCATATCGAATGAAATAGTAGTTCTTTTGGCGACTCTCCATAAGTTTCGTGACTTGAACAAAGGAATACTTCCACCTGTAGCAGACCAGTGATAAGTGATTTCCTTCAAAATCTACCTTTTGCATAGAGAGAAAATGATCTCGATAATCTCGGGTGAGATGAATGATTTTGGATTGAGGAAATAGCTTTAACAAAAGTTTAAAACTTTTCATATTGTATGAATACCCCGGGTTTTTATCTCCTATTAAAATAATTTCTCTTTTGTCGAAAAAAGAAACATAATTGAGATATAAAAGTTTAATTAGTCTTGTAAAGGTTGCATTTGGCCCTAGTTTTAAAATGTCCTCTTTAAGCTGTTTTTTGTTAATAATCCAGTAGTCAATTTTTGCTTGTGTGAAAATGTCATAATAGAATTCTAGTAGCTTGCTATTGTTCCAATTCTCTATTTTTCCGTATTTAAAATG
>Ga0255758_10004323_pt1 | contig 12111 bp, 8 predicted proteins | sample 011ome_24_FD_179958 | JGI IMG/M metagenome (GOLD analysis project Ga0255758, IMG submission 179958) | Coastal salt marsh microbial communities from the Groves Creek Marsh, Skidaway Island, Georgia - 011513CT metaG (version 2) | ecosystem: Environmental > Aquatic > Marine > Intertidal zone > Salt...
TTCTCAAGTCCAATCATTAGCGTCGATGAATCGCTAGTGTGAGGTGAAACAGTGAGGGCCGAAATATTTGAATTTATTGAACTATTACTAATTTTTCGCTTAGGTGCATTTGAACTAACATCGTTAATATCAAAATCATCCCAGTCATAATATGCAACAACCTCTGCCTGAACAGCACTTGTGTAGTTGGAATAAATAATTCCAAATTTTGAATCAAGAGCTTGAACGTTAATAAAGTCACCCCTAGAGGAGGATTCAAAATTTATCTGGAATAATTCCATTGATTTAAAATCAAAAACATCAACATATCTATTATAAACATAGTTTGTAACAAAATATGGTTTATTTACGTCTTGAGAAAACATTGATGCTGCTCCATCTCCTCCTGAAACATCAATACTTCTTGTTATTAAATCTTCATTATCAGTTTGAATTTGAGTTCCGTTGTCTTGCATTCCAGAAAGAAAAACATCGCTTTTACCGGAGAAAGTTAACGTTTTTCTTCTGTAGTCTGCAAGGTCTCTAGCGGTTATAGAATTATTTAAATTAATAAACATTTCTGATGGAGCAACTCCTATTGTATAAATTTGAGAGGTTACAAAGTTGTTATTTCTGTGAGCTATTTCATCGCTTAATCCTTGTGTTTTACCAAAATATATTCCACCGTCATTTCCAAATACTTTCTTTGAAGAATCGTAATTCCCAAAAGCCATGTTATGTTGATCTGCATGAGTATATTGAAATCCATAATTTCTGGTCCAATGAGATATTTGAGACCAAGCTGCTTCACCAGTAGCACCTTCACCACCAGAGTTGGATCTAAACAAATCTATACCTCCAACATAAATTACATTAGGGTCGTTTGGATCAGAATCAATTGTTAAATCGTATGAACCTTGATTTCTAGTAAAATCATTTGCAGGAATTCCAGTGTCAGCATCTATTGGAAGTGCTAATTGTTTGTGAGTAGCAAACTCATCTGTTGATTTTAATATTACAGTTGGATCAGAACTGCTTTTTACATCTCCTAGAACAAAAATATTTCCATTTTTAGTTATTTCAAGTTCTGTTCTGTCTCCAGATAATATAGTGTGTTTCAAAGTAAAAGCTGTTATGTCAGAATTGGCTACATAAATTGCACCACCACCATTACCATAAACATCATCAACTGTTGAAACCCAAAGTTTATTACTGTCGGGTGCTATTTCTAAATCCATTGGTTGATGGCTATCAGAGGTTCCATTAATTAAAAGTGGAACTTTGTCCCATGAACTTCCTGCGTCAGTTGATTTCCATATACCATAATCATCTGCACCAAAAATATGATTATTATCATCTCTGTGGATTGAAGTTCCAGCAGCAATGACAACTTCAGAGACACCTCCATTGTTTCTTACTACAACATCGTTTACATAAAATATTCCAGGACTAACTGTTGCACCAGTTGGAGCAGTTGAATTAATTATTCTAAGTTTTACGTTAACATTATTGCCGTCTAATAATTCATTTTTTAAAGCATTACCATCATCAGTTGAGATCATAACACTTTGAATTGTAATATCATCAAAATTTGAACCACCCATTACTGAAGGAGCTTGATCCCAGTTTTGTTGAGAACCATCATCTCGATTAACAACAATTACTGCTGTTGCACCAGCTTGTTGTGCTCTTCTGACTTTTTCTACATATGAACAATCACCTCTTTCAATAACAGCAATTTTTCCGTTTATATCAGATGAATTTTGTAATTCTGAACAGGCGTCGTAAATAGATCCTTCAATAGAATCAGTCCCTCCCCAAGAAGTGTCTCCAGTTGCACCCTCATCATTTTCATCATTAGCTAAAATTAAATTTCCTGTAATTGTTGAAGTTTCAATTTCAGGACTAAATGCAGAGACAATAAATTGGTATGGACCAAGTTCAATATTTGTAACTTCTAACTCGTATGTTCCAGCTCTATATACAGCGTCGGTATTTCCTCCAAATACATTAGTCCAGGTTTGGCCCGCGTCGGTAGATTTCCAAAGACCATTTCCAAGGGCTTCAGCTCCAGTGTAAGACTCACCAGTTCCAACATAAAAAGTATTGAGATCATTTGGATCGTATACAATTGAAGAAACAGGAATATTTTCTGGTATCCCATATGTGATATGTTCCCACTCTGAATCTGGATTTGAAATATTTGTGTTTTTAAAAAGACCACCACTTACACCACCAGAGAAAACGGTCTCATCATTTTCATCATTAGGATCAAACATGAGGCCTTTTGTCCTTCCTCCAATATTGTAAGGTCCTCTACTTATCCATTTCATTTCTTCTGATTCACCAGGAACTAAAAATTTTTTTATTTTTGACATTCTTGATTCTCTCAATTCATTTTGTAACTTAAATAATTTATCTATTTCAGTCTTTCCTGTCATTGGGTTCATAGATAGCTCCCATATTTTTTCTTGATATTTATTTGGTGGAAGCCCAATGTCTCTCCTTTCAGATTTTGTTAAATTATAAGTAGATTTTACCGGACTATTTTTTAAATTATAGCTGTGAACCAATCTTTTATATTGGTAATTGATAGTCTTGAAGTTAAATCCAATGCCTAATAATAACACCAGACTTAATATTGCCAATTTATTTTTATTGAATATCAAAGTAAAAGTTTTTTAATTAATACCAATTTTTATGCCATTGTTCTCATTTTGAGAACATAAAATCGAATTTTAGAACATTTAATATATTAAATAATTCGCAATAAAATATAATATTTATTATCAAAAAACATTCTTTTAAGTAGGTTTGTTATGATTATAATCAGTATTTACTTATTAAACAGCTACTTTTCCCTTAATGTGAGGATGTGGATCATAATTTAAAATTTCAAAGTCATCAAAAGAAAAGTCATTAATATTATCTGTCTCATTTAAAATTTTGAGTCGAGGTAATTTTTTTGGTTTTCTTGAAATTTGAAGTTTTAATTGGTCGATGTGATTGTTGTAAATGTGAGCATCACCAAAAGTATGAACAAAATCACCAGCTTCAAATCCACAAACATGTGCTATCATTTCTGTTAATAGGGCATAAGATGCGATGTTAAATGGTACTCCCAAAAAAATATCTGCACTTCTTTGATAAAGTTGACATGACAGTTTATTGTTGTGTACATAAAATTGAAAAAAAGCATGGCATGGTGGTAAAGCAGCTTTTCCATTTTTTACGTTTTCGCTAAAACTTTTACTTGTGTCGGGCAGAACACCGGGATTCCAAGCAGTAACTAGCATTCTTCTACTGTCTGGATTAGTTTTAAGAGTATTAATCAATTCACTAATTTGATCAACTCCATCACTATTCCAGTTCCTCCATTGATGACCATATACTGGTCCTAAATTTCCATTTTTATCAGCCCACTCATCCCATATTTTAACACCATTATTTTTTAAGTATTCAATATTAGTTTCTCCTTTAATAAACCATAAAAGTTCATAAATAATAGATTTCAAATGAAGTTTTTTGGTTGTTACCATAGGAAACCCCTCCGATAAATCAAATCTCATTTGGTATCCAAAAACACTTTTTGTTCCTGTTCCAGTTCTGTCTGACTTTTCATTCCCATTTTCAAGAACGTGCCTTACTAAATCTAAATACTGTTTCATATAAAAAATCAAAAATATAAATTAATAAAATTTGTTTGAAAAAAAATTCTTGAACTTATTAATAGATATTAACCAACTATCATTCCTGCAATTGTAGCAGATAATAATGATGCTAAAGTTCCTCCAAGTACAGCAGTCATTCCAAATTTTGACAGATTAATTCTTTGGTTTGGAGCCAAAGATCCAATTCCGCCAATTTGTATTCCTATTGATGCAAAATTTGCAAACCCACATAACATATAAGTAGCCATCAAAATTGATTTTTCGTATTTAAGATGTACTAAGTTAGTTATGTCTTTTAGTTCAGCAAGTTGCATATAACCAATAAATTCACTTGCAGCTAATTTGATTCCTAGTAATTGACCCATTAGTGCCATATCCTCTTTAGCAACACCAATTATCCACATAATTGGAGAAAATACATATCCTAAAATAAATTCAATAGATAAAAAATCATAGGTGGTGTTATTACTAATCCATGAATTTAAGGATGAAATAGATCCAATCTTTTCAAAACCAAAATTAATCATAGCTATAAAAGCAATAAAAACCAAAAGCATGGCTCCAACATTTGCAGCCAATTTTAATCCTTCAGTAGTTCCATTAGCTATAGCATCAAGTAGGTTTGAACCAATTTTTTCCTGAGATACAGTAACGTCGTTATTTATCACATTAACTTGTGGATACAATATTTTAGATATAACTATTGCTCCAGGTGCAGCCATTACAGATGCAGTCAATAAATGCTTCGCGTAGTAAAGTTTAAGAGCCTCATTTTCACCTCCTAAAAAACCAATGTAGGCTGCTAAAACTCCTCCTGCAACAGTTGCCATTCCACCAATCATAACTAGCAGAATTTCTGATTTAGTCATTTTTTCTAAATAAGCTTTTATCATTAATGGGGCTTCGGTTTGTCCTAAAAAAATATTTCCAGCAACACTTAAGCTTTCGGCTCCTGAAATATTTAAAAGTTTACTTAAGCTAAGTGCTAATATTTTTACAACTTTTTGGATAATTCCCAAATAAAATAAAACAGATGTTAAGGCTGAGAAAAATATTATAGTTGGAAGAACTTGAAACAAAAAAACATACCCAAAACTCTCAACATTTACCATGTCACCTAGTAAAAACTTACTGCCCTCCATTGTAAAATCCAAAGTTTTAACGAAAATCTTTCCAAAAAACTCAAAAATATTTTGAACAAACTCTACCCTAAGAATTAAAATAGCCATTATAAGTTGTGTAGCTAGCCCTAAAAAAGTTGTTTTCCAATTTATTTTGTTTTTGTTTGCACTAAAAAAATAAGCTATAATGACCAGAGAAATCATCCCAATAATTCCCCTGTAAAAACTTTCAAATGAAAAGCCTTGGCTTAAAATTATTTCATTATTAACAAGATCACTTGTTTGTATGTATAAAAAGAAGTTATTCATTTTTCTTATTTAATTCATCTCTTAATTTTGCTGCTAGCTCATAATCTTCATTTTTTACAGCTATTTCAATTGCCTTTTTAATTTGATTTTTTGACATTTTATTGAACTCAAAGTTTTCAGCTTTTGAAGATTTAACAACAGATTTTTTAGTATTTGGTTTAAGAACAATTCCAGCTGTTTCTAAAACACTCTCATAAGTAAATATGGGCGAATTAAATCTTATGGCAAGAGCTATAGCATCAGAGGTTCTGGAATCAATAATTTCTTCAATTTTATCTCTAACACATATAAGGCTAGAAAAAAAAACTCCATCAACTATTTTATGAATAATTACTTGTTTTAAATTTATTTCGAAACAATCAGAAAAATTTTTGAATAAATCATGAGTAAGAGGTCTGGGTGGTTTAATTTCTTTTTCTAAAGCAACTGCAATTGACTGAGCTTCAAACCCTCCTATTACAATTGGAAGTTTTCTTTTTCCTCCCTTTTCGTTTAGCAATAATGCATAAGCACCATTAGTGTTTTGACTGTATGAAATTCTGTCAATTGTCAAACGAATTAAGCTCATTTATTAGACGTTAGTAATAACTTCTAAAGTATTAAAAATTTATGAGTTTTGCGCTTTAAATTCTTTTAGTTTTTCATTCAATCTTGGTACGACATCAAAGGCATCTCCAACAATACCATAGTCAGCAGCCTTGAAGAAGGGAGCTTCAGGATCATTATTTATAACAACCTTTATTTTTGAAGAATTTATTCCAGCAAGATGTTGGATTGCACCTGAAATACCAATTGCAATATAAAGGTTTGTTGCTACAGGTTTACCAGTTTGACCAACGTGCTCACTGTGAGGTCTCCATCCCATGTCAGAAACAGGTTTTGAGCAAGCGGTTGCTGCTCCTAAAGTATTGGCTAGATCTTCAATTAAGTTCCAATTTTCAGGACCTTTCATTCCTCTTCCTGCAGAAACTACAATATCAGCATCTGCGATGGATATTTTCCCTGAAACTTTCTCAGAGGATTCAACAGAAAGGGAAGAATCAGCGACAGAAACTAGAAAATCTTCTTCAGTAAGTGAGGTTTTATTTTCTTGAATTCCATATGAATTGTTGGATAATCCAATAATTATTTTACTTGAACTGGTACTAGTATCGCTGTATGCTTTATTGGTAAATACTGTACGTTTTACTGTGAAAGGACTTAAACTTGATGGTAAACTTGTTACATTATTTATATACGCCGAGTTGTTTTGGGCTGATAAAATAGGAGCTAAATATTTTGAATCTAAACTACTGCTCAATACAACAATATTAGCATCAACACTGTTCATTGCTTGAGAAATAACATCGGCATATTGTTTTGCATTAAATTCAGAGAGTGAATCGTTATTCACTTTAAGAACTTTCGATATTCCATAATTACTAAGTTCAGTATTATCCAAAGCATTTATTGTTATTGCTACTGCATCTGTATTTAGAAGTTTTGCAAGTTCATGGCTGTAAGAAGCAAGTTCAAAACCATTTTTTTTAATTTTTCCGTTTGAGGATTCTATATATGTTAGTACTGGCATAATTTATAAAACTTTAGCTTCTGTATGTAAAAGGTTAATTAATTCGTCTAAATTGTCTTGGTCAACAAGTTTAACGGCTTGTTTTGGTTCTGGTTTGTAAAATTTTAAGACGTTTGTATTGGCTGAAAAATTATATGGTTCAATAACATCTAAAGGCTTTTGTCTTGCTTGCATTATACCTCTCATGTTAGGAATTCTTAAATCACTCTCTTCAACAAGACCCTTTTGACCACCAATTATCAGTGGAAGTTCAGATTCTAAAATTTCTTTTCCACCATCAATTTCACGTTCCAATACAACTTTTCCCTTGTCAATCTCAAGTTTTGTACAATTTGTAACAAAATTTATATTTAAAAATCCAGAAATTAATCCTGGTACCATTGCTCCATTGTAATCAATGGATTCTCTTCCTGCGATAATTAGGTCATAGGGATTATTTTTAATGTATTCTGAAATTTGTTTTGCTACTAAAAACCCATCGGTTGGTTCAGTGTTTATTCTAATAGCTCTATCTGCCCCAATAGCAAGTGTCTTTCTTAAAGTAGATTCTGAAGATTGATTTCCAACATTAATCACATCAATCGACGCACCTTCTTTTTCCTTCAACCACATTGCTCTTGTTAAACCAAATTCATCATTTGGATTAATAACAAATTGAACACCTTGAACATCAAATTTTGTATCACTATCAGTGAAATTTATTTTTGATGTTGTATCAGGAACATGGCTTATACAAACTAATATTTTCATGTAAAAACTTTTGTTAAATTATTATAGTATCAAATATATAAAAATAAACAAAAATACTATGCATGCATAGTATTTTTTTTAAAAATAAAAACATTAAAATCTTTAAATATTATATATTTTTGCAGCAAATTTTAATTCTTATGAGAGTTATTCAGTTTAGAGAAGCTATCTGTGAAGCTATGTCTGAAGAAATGAGACTAGACGAATCGATTTATTTGATGGGCGAGGAAGTTGCAGAATACAACGGTGCGTATAAAGCATCTAAAGGTATGCTTGATGAATTTGGAGATAAAAGAGTTATTGATACTCCAATTTCTGAACTTGGTTTCGCAGGAATAGGAGTCGGTTCAACTATGACTGGAAATCGTCCTATCATTGAATTTATGACTTTCAATTTTGCACTTGTTGGAATTGATCAAATTATTAACAACGCAGCTAAAATTCGACAAATGTCTGGAGGTCAATTTCCTTGTCCAATTGTATTTCGCGGACCAACTGCTTCTGCAGGACAATTAGCTGCTACTCACTCCCAAGCATTTGAAAGTTGGTATGCAAATTGTCCAGGGTTGAAGGTTATTGTTCCATCCAATCCCTATGACGCTAAAGGTCTTTTAAAATCAGCAATAAGAGATAATGATCCAGTAATATTTATGGAATCTGAACAAATGTATGGAGACAAAGGTGAAGTTCCTGAAGAAGAATATTTAATTCCGATTGGAAAAGCAGAAGTTAAAATTACTGGTAAAGATGTGACTTTAGTTTCTTTTGGAAAAATTTTAAAACAAGCACAGTTAGCTGCAGAAAAGTTAAAAGGTGAAGGTATTGAAGTTGAATTAATTGATTTAAGAACCATCAGACCGCTCGATATTAATACTATTCTTGAATCTGTTAAAAAAACCAATAGATTAGTTATTCTTGAGGAATCTTGGCCATTTGGAAATATTTCAACAGAAATTACATATCAAGTTCAAAATCAAATTTTTGATTATTTAGATGCTCCAATTGAAAAAATAAATACAGCTGATACTCCTGCTCCTTATTCACCAGTTCTTCTTGCTGAATGGCTTCCAAACAGTGAAGATGTAATTAAGAGTATAAAGAAGGTTATGTATAAATAGAATACAGTTTTGTAATTCAGTGTATTTAACTACTTTTGCCATCAAATTTTAAAACAAACATTAATAAAATATAATATGGAATCATTTGCAATTTATATGCCTATAATCCTGGCTTTAATTGGGTTAGCTTACATGCTTTACAAAAAATCTTGGGTAATGAAACAAGATGCGGGAGATGGAAAAATGAAAGAAATTTCTGACCATATCTATGAAGGAGCATTAGCGTTTTTAAATGCTGAGTATAAATTATTATCTGTTTTTGTTGTAATAGTCAGTTTAGCATTGGCCGGAGTTTCATTTGTAGTTCCAACTACTCATTGGCTTATAACAATAGCATTTGTTTTTGGTGCAGTTTTTTCTGCATGGGCTGGAAATATGGGTATGAAAATTGCTACAAAAACCAACGTAAGAACTACTCAGGCAGCTAGAACTAGTCTTCCAAATGCTCTAAAAATTTCATTTGGAGGTGGAACTGTAATGGGACTTGGTGTAGCAGGTCTAGCTGTACTTGGATTAACAGCATTTTTCATATTATTCTTTCACTTTTTTATGGACGGTGCTTGGACAAGTACATCAGATATGACAATTGTTTTAGAAACTTTAGCAGGATTTTCATTAGGTGCTGAATCTATTGCATTGTTTGCTAGAGTTGGTGGAGGTATATATACCAAGGCTGCTGATGTTGGAGCTGACCTAGTAGGAAAAGTTGAAGCAGGTATCCCTGAAGATGATCCAAGAAATCCTGCTACAATTGCTGATAATGTTGGTGATAATGTAGGAGATGTTGCAGGTATGGGAGCTGATTTGTTCGGATCTTATGTTGCAACTGTACTTGCTGCCATGGTTTTAGGTAATTATGTTATTGAAGACATGGGTGGAAGTATTTCAGATGCATTTGGGGGTATTGGACCAATTATTTTACCAGTAGCTATAGCTGGTGCAGGTATCATTATTTCAATAATAGGTACTCTTTTAGTTAGTGTTAAAACTAATGATGCTAAAGAAAATGAAGTGATGAATGCGCTTAATAAAGGAAACTGGACTTCAATAGGTTTGGTTGCTGTTTCATGTTATGTGCTTTGTATTTGGATGTTACCAGAAACTATGAAAATGGAATTTTTTGGTGAAGGATTAAAAGATGTTTCTTCGATGGATGTATTCTATGCTACTATTGTAGGTTTAATAGTTGGAGCTGTAATATCATCTGTGACTGAATACTATACTGGTCTTGGTAAAGCACCTACTTTAAAAATTGTTCAACAATCAAGTACTGGAGCTGGAACTAATATTATCGCTGGTCTTGCAACTGGAATGATTTCTACATTCCCCTCAGTGATTTTATTTGCCTTAGCTATATGGGCGTCTTATTTCTTTGCAGGTTTTTATGGAGTTGCTTTATCAGCTTCTGCCATGATGGCTACAACTGCTATGCAACTTGCAATTGACGCTTTTGGACCAATATCAGACAATGCAGGAGGTATTGCAGAAATGAGTGAACAAGATCCAATTGTAAGAGAAAGAACTGATATATTAGATTCAGTTGGAAATACAACCGCAGCTACCGGAAAAGGTTTTGCGATCGCATCTGCTGCTTTAACCTCACTAGCACTTTTTGCTGCTTACGTAACATTTACTGGAATTGATGGTATTAACATTTTTAAAGCCCCAGTACTAGCGATGCTATTTGTTGGAGGTATGGTTCCTGTAGTTTTTTCTGCTTTAGCTATGAATGCTGTTGGTAAGGCTGCAATGGAAATGGTGCATGAGGTTAGAAGACAGTTTAAAGACATTCCTGGAATTATGAAAGGTAAAGGTAAACCTGAATATGACAAATGTGTTGCTATTTCAACACAAGCCTCTCTTAAAGAAATGATGGCACCTGGACTATTAACTATTGGTTTTCCTCTTGGAATTGCCTTTATCCCAATGATTTTTGGAATGGATAATTTAGCAATTGCTGAAATGCTTGGAGGATACATGGCCGGAGTTACAGTTAGTGGAGTATTATGGGCAATTTTTCAAAATAATGCTGGTGGTGCTTGGGACAATGCTAAAAAATCATTTGAAGCTGGTGTTGAAATTAATGGTGAGATGACCTACAAAGGTTCTGATGCTCACAAAGCTGCTGTAACTGGAGATACTGTTGGAGATCCTTTTAAAGATACATCAGGCCCATCCATGAACATACTTATAAAACTTACTTGTTTAATTGGTTTGGTTGTCGCTCCAATTTTGGGAGGACATGCTTCACACTCAGATCATTCAACTTCTAATCTAGAAGTTAAAAAGGAGGTAATTGTAAAGGTTGATGGTGATGATTGGGCTATGACAGTCACAACAAATGAAAATGACAATGGAGAAGTTACTAGTTCTACAGAAACTTTAACAGGAACTCAAGAAGAAGTTATGTCTGCTTTAAAACAACATAATGTTGATGAAATTAAAGAAATTGCCATAGGTGCAATGGGACAAATAGATAAAAAATAAACTATAAAATAGTTTACCTTTTAAAGACCTTTTAAACTATCATCAATTTTGTCGGTAATAGTTTGAAGGTCTTTTTTATTTTCAACAAAATCTAAATTGTCTACGTCAATAATAAGAAGCTTTCCTTTGTCGTAAGTTTGAATCCAGGCCTCATACCTTTCGTTCAATCTACTCAAGTAATCTATACTTATGGAGCTTTCATAGTCTCTTCCTCTTTTGTGAATTTGGTCTACTAAATTAGGTATTTGGCTTCTGAGATAAATTAAAAGATCTGGAGGTTTAACAAAAGATTCCATCAAATTGAAAATAGATTTATAATTTTCAAAGTCTCGGTGTGTCATAAGACCCATCGCCTTCAAATTTGGAGCAAAAATAAAGGCATCTTCATATATTGTTCTATCCTGAACAATGTTTTTACCTTCTTTGTTGAAATCTAAGATTTGTCTAAATCTACTATTTAAAAAATAGATCTGTAGATTAAAAGACCATCTTTCCATTTCTTCATAAAAATCATCCAAATATGGGTTTTTAAGAACATCTTCGTAATGTCCTTCGAATTTATATTTTTTAGAAAGTAATTTGGTAAGAGTTGTTTTTCCAGCCCCAATGTTTCCGGCAATAGCTATATGCATAACACAAAATTTAAATATGATCTCTAATTTATAATTTAATTTGATATAAATAAACACCATTAAACTTTCTGGCTCAATTATTGTCATATAAATAAAGAATTAAAAAAAATATTATGAAAAAACTAATCATTTTAATACTCTTTTTCAGCTTTGAAGGTTTTTCACAGGAATTTCTTGGAAAGGCATATTACATGTCAAAAAGTACAGTCAATATGGACTGGATGAACAATATGTCACCAGAAAGAGCAAAATATATAAAAGCTAGAATGAAGACTGCATTAGAAAAGAATTACATATTAGATTTCGATAGCAAATCCTCATATTTTAAAGAAGAGGTTACATTAGATGCAGGAGGTTCTGGTGGTGGAGGATTTAATTGGATGCAATTTGTTGTTGGACCAGATCAGGGAGATATTTACAAAGATGTACAAGAAAAAATGTACATCAATAAAAGAGAACTTTTTGGTAAGGTTT
>Ga0255758_10004325_pt1 | contig 12100 bp, 12 predicted proteins | sample 011ome_24_FD_179958 | JGI IMG/M metagenome (GOLD analysis project Ga0255758, IMG submission 179958) | Coastal salt marsh microbial communities from the Groves Creek Marsh, Skidaway Island, Georgia - 011513CT metaG (version 2) | ecosystem: Environmental > Aquatic > Marine > Intertidal zone >...
CCCAAATTTACTTTTGAAGGTTAAACGCTCAGCAAATGTAAAATTGCAATGGCTGCAGTTTTTTTGGGTTGGTAAGTGATCTAAAATAGGATTGGTAGCGGAGGAGGCTACCATATAATTGTTTCTTATAGTCCAATAAGGTCCGATTAAATAAGTTTTAATCAATAAAAACATATTTTTATTGACTTTATTGTCCATTGCTGTCTTTTGTAATCCTTTGATTTATGTGGGGCTGATTGTGGGACTGTAATGGCAATTCTTAGTGATCTCAAAGCACGAAACATCAAACCGAATACTCCCCCAGTTGCGGACGGCACAATCACTGGGCTTCGCCTTGAGCCAGGAAAGACTAAAGGACACGGCAAGTGGACGCTGCGGTTTGTCTCTCCGGTAAGCACTAAACGACGGGACATGGGACTTGGTAGATATCCGGATGTTGCTATTAGTGAAGCACGCGAACTAGCTTCTGCTGCTCGCGACCTTATCCGAAGGGGGAAAGACCCCATCGACGAACGAGAGGCCGGGAAGCGCGAGAGGTCCGTTAGCTCACAGATTTATACTTTCCGAGATGCTGCTGTGCTTTTTCATGAAAGCTCGAAGGCGGGCTGGAGTAGCGAACGGCATTCCGAAAATTGGATTTCATCGCTGGAGATGTATGTATTTCCACGTCTAGGCTGCCGTAAAGTCAACGAATTGAAAGCCAAAGATTTTGCTGAAGCTTTGCGTCCGATATGGGTTCAGAAGGCTGACACTGCTTCGCGGGTCAAACAGCGGTGTAGTGCGATCATGGACTGGTGCGTTGCCCGGGAAGTTTCAGAAGACAATCCAGTTGGCGTTGTCAACAAACTGCTTCCAAAACAGCCAGGGTCCCGGGAGCGCGTTCAGCATCATCCAGCAATGCCGTGGAGGGATATACCTCACTTCGTGAAAAGCATATTACATACAGGCAAGCCATCACTGAGCAAATTGATGCTGGAATTCTTGATCCTTACCGCCGCTCGATCAGGAGAGGTTCGTTGCATGAGCTGGGCCGAGATCGATTTTGAAACCTCAACGTGGACCGTACCAGCAAGCCGCATGAAGGCGAAGACCGATCACCGTGTTCCTTTGTCGGCTCGCGCGATGGAGATACTCGCTCACCAAAAAGAAACCATCAACGGCGAAGAAGTCGTATTTCCATCTGTCCGCGGAAAGGTCCCAAGCGACGCGATGCTCAGCAAGTTCCTTCGAGACAACCGTGTGAAAAGCAGTGACCCAAACCGTACTGCTACACCTCATGGTTTTCGTTCAAGCTTCCGGGACTGGGCTTCCGAAAATGAATACCCCCGTGACTTTGCCGAACGGGCATTAGCTCACACTATTAAGAACGCCGCAGAAGCTGCATATCACCGAACTGACCTGTTGGATCAGCGCCGCAACATGATGGATGCATGGGCCACTTTCGTGTGTGGCTTAGGCGTAAAAACCAATGTGATTTCCATTAGGGGGCATTGATGTGTCTGAGCGAAAAGAGGGGGCGTGGGAGACCGAGAAAGCCCACAGAGCCGCCTAATAGGTGGTATGAAAGTGATATTGGATATGACGAACTTAGAAAGCTACAAGGCGCTATCGCCTGCAATCTCGATGACGTAAGTGAGGATACGGCGCGCGCATTAGCACATATTGCTGCATCCTATGCTCCGCTTGCGCAACTCAGGCGGGACGCTCCATTAAAGAACCCAAGGCGAGGAAATCGACCGCACATTGAAGTTGCGGTCTTAATGCGTGAATGCGCTGACCTGTATGAACAGGAGACTGGCAATATTGCCAAGTCTGAGTTGGCGAAGATAGGCGGGTGGACCGAAGAGGCAGGTCAAACCCACCCAATATTGGACCGGACCAAGGCCGTTCTTTCGGCCTTGGGAGTGCCATGCCATTCCTCCCTTCGTCGCCAAGCTCGAAATGCTATGGAAATTAAGAGGCAAACAATAAAATAATTTCCTGCTATTTTCGTGCCGTGATCGCATAGGACAGAATCGGCCAGTATCTACCCTATCTTCCAACAGATAGGAAATGACTGATGTCACTTATACCTAAACACAAAAGTGGATTTGTCCGCGAAAAACATATACTTCAATTAATCCCCGTAGCCCATAGCACACTCTGGGAATGGGTTAATTCTGGGAAATTCCCTGCCCCGCTCAAACTATCGAAGCGCGTAACCGTCTGGAGGCGCGCGGACGTAGAAGAATTTATCGCTAAGCAGGGGGGTGCGTCATGAAGCCCCGGGTATATTTTGGCGGCAAGATCAGCAAAAGCGATTGGCGTCACTCCTTTGTTCCGGGCCTACGCAACGCTGAATGGGGCACCCGTCGCCTTGAAGCTTCAAGTTTCACGTACACTGGACCGTTTTTTGTTTCATGCGATCATGGCTGTCGCCATTTTTCGATCGGTCATGGAGCAGTAGGCGACGTATGTGGTCCCGAAGTTACACGGAAGGATGTGATCGCCAACAATAATCGCGGCTTAGAAGCTGCCGATTTACTTTTCGTATATGTGACATCTCCTGATTGTTACGGCACTCTTGTCGAAATTGGTCATGCCCTCAAAGCGCAAAAGCGAGTGGTTATCTGCTTTGCAACAGGCATTTTCATTGATGAATTCTGGTATGCACGAGACCAAGCGGATGCTGTGCATATCAGCGTCACGGAGGAAAAGCTCTACGAGATATTTGCATCTGAACTTGAGCGATTTTTGGCTATCGCCACCAAGGAGGACGCTTGATGTCTATCAACTATTCCCGAGGTCGCAACAAGTTCGACAACAAGCCAGATCAGCGCCAGTGCGCCGATTTTGAAACATTTGAACAGGCTGTCCTCAACGACATATCACAAGCGAAGGGGCAGGCCTTCATCTGCTCGCCGCTAGCGTTAGGCCACCACTACCAGAAGCCAAACGAATATCCTGGCATAGACCATTGGCGGTTGAAAGATTACAGCCTACCGCGCAAGTTCTTCGCCTTTGACTTAGATGGCTTCTCAGATCCATCCGTTTTGCAGCAAGTGAAAGGATTTGCCAGCCAGTATCGGTGTTTCGGATACACAACGGCGAGCCATACCGATGACGCCCCACGGGCCAGGCTAATCATGGAGACTAATCGGCCCATGACGCGTGACGAATGTGAGACGGCATCGGTGACGTTGGAACAAGCAATCGCACTTGCCGTCATCCCTGGCAAAGTAGCTTTTGACCAGTCAGTTTATCGAGGCGAACAACCAATCTACACGCCGGTAGTTGGAGCCGATACATTTCACTTCGACGGAGCACCTGTCGATGTGGATATGATTTTGGGGGTGGCATCCAGGCTCAACCGCACACAGACCCTTAATTTGGGTAGCGGGTCTGGCTTCACATTGCCCTCCTCTGTTGCCGACGGCGAAGGCCGTGAAAGCACCATCCTAAGTTACGCCGGGAAACTCCGGGCCAGCGGTTTCGATCAACAATCTATCGACCGCGCGTGCTTGGACTACAACCGCTGCAATATCACGCCACCACTAGACAATGATGAGGTTTTAGATCGGGCCCGTCGGTACGAAGAGGATACAACAGGGGCTACCATTGCCGGTGACACATATGGCTGGACTGATCCAGAACCCATTAAAGACACACTGCCTCCTGTCCTGCCCTTCCATTGCGGACTACTGCCAAAGGGTGTTCGAGACCATGTAGTGGATGTAGCAGACCGGATGTGCTGCCCTGTTGAGTTCCCAGCAGTTGGAGCAATGGTGACTTTGGCGGCCGCTATCGGCTCCAGGGTGTATTGCAAACCTTATGAGAAAGATAATTGGATGGTTCCCGCCGGTGCATGGGGGATGCTTATTGCCCGCCCGAGCCAACTGAAGACACCACCATTGTCGGAGATGTTGCGACCGCTAAAGATTTTGGATGCCGAGGCCGCAGATCAGTTCAAGTTGGTTGAAGAGCAGTACAAGTTCGACAAGGCGGTCTACGACAACAAGTTCCGGGCTGCTGCTAAAAAAGGGCTGACTAACCCTGGTGTGCCCGTTCCAGTTGAGCCTAAGCGGCTCCAATTTATTGTAAATGACACTTCGTATGAACAGATGATCGTGATCGCTGGGGCCAATCCCAACGGAGTTCTAATGTACCGCGATGAGCTTGTTGGTTGGCTGCACTCCTTGAACAAAGACAATCAAAAAGAGGCTAAGGGCATGTACCTGACTGGGTGGACAGGGACCGAAGGCTATAACACCGACCGCATTGGTCGCGGCCATGTGCGCGCTGAACATCTGAATATCTCAGTGCTGGGAACGATCCAGCCCGGCGTGCTAAAGACCATTGTGAACAGCGCTTTCGCCGGTGGAGATGGCGATGATGGTTTGATCCAGCGGTTTCAATTCGCAGTCTACCCCGATCAAGTCGCTAAGTTCGTGAAGGTCGACCGTTACCCTAATTTCCAAGCCCAACAAGTTTACGAAGACCAGGTAAAAGCGCTGACCGCTCTTGACCTCCAGGCTGTTGGAGCACAATTCACGCCCGACGGCAAAGCCTACCTTCACTTTGATGACGAAGGGCAGCAGGTCTTTGAAGATTGGCGTCAGGAATTGGAAGACCGCCTGCGTGACCCGAATAGTGATGAAACCCCGACAATGTTGGCCCACTTGGGCAAGTACCGCTCCCTATTCCCAAAAATTGCGTTGGTGTTGCACTTGGCTGAAGGCGGGGTTGGTCCAATCGGAAAACGGTGTGCGGTGAGGGCTAAAGCTTGGACCATGCTACTAGAGCGCCATGCGCGTCGCATGTACCACACGGCGACCAACCGGGTTCTGCAGTCTGCAGGTTCCCTTGCCAATAAAATCAAGGCGGCGAAATTGAAGGACGGTTTCACGCGGTCCGATGTCATGCTCAAGCAATGGGCCAGCCTTCGTACAGCTGATGAGGTTCGCAGTGCCCTGGATGTTCTCGTGGACCTGAACTGGTTGAAGTCGGTCGAGGACAAGAGCACGGGCGGTCGGCCCACGCAGCGTTACTTGATCAACGCGAAGTTATCAGCGGAGGGTGCTGATGCGGCGTAAAGATATGGACTTCTTTCCCTTTCTTAGGGGGTGGTTAGTGCATGTTTTGGAAAGCCATATGTAGACACGCGGTCTCAAACGCTCAGCACCCTCCCCCAAAGAAGGGTAAAGAACCTGAAACTTTGCGCCACCACCACTGGTGACAGGCGCGCAAATAGATGGAGGCGCATCCAATGCGGAACTATATCGCGCAACTTTACAAACACCTTGAGGACGAAGATGCGAAGCACAAAGCCGCTCGACAACAAACCGCGACAACGAGACTGATTATTAAGCCACTGGAGACGCAACTTATCGAGTTATTCCGATCACTGCCCGAAGCAAAACTTCGCCGCCCTTGGCTAATGCAGGAACTAGCATCCCATCTGGACGGCCGTTACCGAGCCTACCCAAGCCCACAGAAAATTGGCGAAGCGTTACGCAAACTCGGCTGGCGCCGCGTTCGGATTTATGGACAGTGGGGCGGGCGTCGGTATTGGCTGCCGAAGTCCGACGTTGGGAGCTAAGCGGACCTGGAGGAAGTGTCTGCCCAATGGCCGAAACTGACCCGTTGCCGTCATCGCTACCTTTCTCATTTCGCATCGCACCATCAGGTCGCCTCGCTATAAGCGGACCTAAGCAAGCGCAACCTCACCCAGCCGCGTGACCGGCGCGATGATCAATTTGGCAGACGATGGCATGCAATCAATTTGCGATGAGATCTTGGCAAGGACTGGGTGCCGACATTGCTCCACTCTTGAATGTCGCGGGCACGTCGCACAATGTCGTCAGATTCGCCGCTTGAGGGCGTTGGCGAGTTGCACCGCACTTGACTGAATAGAGTCTTCGTCGAAACCGGCATAGCCAAGGACCAATCCTTGCTGGGTGGGTCTTCCTGCAAAGTAGGTCGATAGCGCAGAAACGCTGATGCCGACGGCATTTATGCGCTCTGCCACCTCAATATCAGTCATTTTATCGACAAGCTTAGGGGCCAATTCGGCGACGATGTGCATGCCGCCCGAGGCCGGTTCAATTCGGAGCAACCCCTTCGCGTGATGTTGAAGGGCTGCAACCAACGTTTTTTGGCGTTGAGCGTAGAGGCGCCGCATTCGGCGAATATGCGTTGCAAAACCACCGGTCTCTATGAACTGCTGCAGAGGTGGCTGGGCGAGAAACGAAGTGCGAGGTCCTGTTGAACCCATGACATCGCGGGCATTGGAGATGAGCCGCTTTGGAAAGACAACAAACCCAAGGCGTAAGGTTGGCAAAAGTACCTTGGAAAAGCTCCCGACATAGATCACGCATTCCTGGTCATCTAAGCTCATGAGCGCCGGTAGTGGCTGCCCGACGTAGCGATATTCGCTATCGAAGTCGTCTTCGATGATCAGGCCCTTGGTACGTACCGCCCATTCCAGGAGTTCGAGACGTCGTGCCAGTGGCAAGGTCATTCCAAGCGGATACTGTCGGGACGGCGTCACGAAGACAGCCCGGGCATTGCGGCATAGCTTGGCGCTGGCCTGGATATTGAAGCCATTCTCGTCCACAGGGACTGGCTTGCAGACCAGCCGATTGGCTAATAGCGCGTTTCGAAGGACACGGTGTCCAGGATCCTCCACCATGACGGTATCGCCGGCAGCTAAAGCGGCTTTTGTAGTCAGCTCAACAGCTTCGACCAAACCCGATGTGATGACGATTTGCGATGGTGCGCACTGCACGCCGCGCCAATCATTTAGGTGTGATGCGATGGCCCTGCGCAATGGCCCCCAACCAAATAGGTCGGGTTTCGCCAAAAGGGACGGTTCCGGTGAACGCCAAACCTGATCAACGATGCGCGCCCATTCGCGGTGCGGAAAATTCTGAAGGTCTGGAGCCGAGGTCTCGAAAGGGATCGGCAGTTTCGGCACGGGCAGACCGTCATCATTGATCGCGCCATGGCTCCCACGATCCGAACTGAAGGTGTAGCCGGGAAGATCGGCAGCGACGTAGACGCCTGAGCCCTGCCGTCCCTCGGCATATCCTTCGCTAATCAACTGATCGAAAGCCGTCGTCACCGTAACCCTGGAAATAGATAGCTCGTCTGCCAACATTCGACTGGACGGAAGACGTTCCGCGGCCTCGAAGCGGCGATCGAGGATCAGTCGGCGCAAGTGGCCGGCAAGCTGAGCGTGCAGCGGCTCTTTTAGATTTCGATCAAGCGAGATCGAAAGCAGAGCAGCGCTAGAAGTGGACTGAACCATTTTTCCAGAATTGGATATTTTTTCATGCCAGTCAATGCGGTATTGATTGGCATGACACCTCACCAATCAAAGCAGGGTAGCCGGGGTAAGACGATGCTTTCTCCTGAAATGAAACAGCTCATTGTCAGTCACACGGCCGGCATGGTTGGTACCGTTGATGATGCGGGCAAACCTGCCGTATCGCCTAAGGCGACATTCTTCATCGTGGACGATGCAACGATTGCTTATGGAGACATCAGGTCCCCGGGCACTAGGCGAAACATAGCGAAAAGACCGGCAGTCGAAGTCAATTTCATCGACGTTGTCTACCGCAAGGCCGTCCGAGTGACAGGAACGGCGACATTCATCGCAAAGTCGGACGCGGACGTAACACTGCTGGAGAAGTTCTCTGCCGAATGGCCGAACCTTGTCTCCGTCGTATCCGGGTTCGTCAAGATCAAAATCCATGCAGCACAGATGATCGTTTCGCCGGCTTACGATCGCGGTGTAACGGCCGAAGAACTCCGTGTGGCAAACCTGGCCAAATTGAATGCGCTTTAGTCAGACCGCAAACCAGATCTAGGCCGTGTAAGCGGCTACGAACCCCAAAAACGCAGCGCCTAAGACTTAGAGGAATTCAGCTATGACCGCGCAGATCATTCAGGATATCCGCCCAAGTGTCTGCCCCTTGGATTGTCCCGACACTTGCAGCCTTTCAGTGACCGTCGAAGGTGACCGGATCATCGAAGTTAAGGGATCGCGCACCAACCCTTATACGAACGGCGCCATTTGCAGCAAAGTCGCCCGCAGCTATCCGGAAATGATTCACGGCGATGACCGGCTCCGACGTCCACTTCGCCGGACGGGCATGCGCGGCGAGCGAAAATTCGAACGCATCTCCTGGGAAGACGCGTTGGAAATTGTCCATGAAGGCTTCTCCGCCGCGATCGAAAAATATGGTCCGCAATCTGTCTTACCGTTCAACTATTCCGGACCGCACGGTCAGCTTGCTGGTGGTTCGATGGACCGGCGGTTCTTCCACAAGATGGGAGCGTCGCTGTTATCGCGCGCGCCATTGTGTGGTGCAGTCAAGTGAACGGCCTACGCATCCCTCTATGGAACTTCACCGGTAAGCTAAAAACTTACTTGATAAGAGAACTTAATCCGCAGCAAGGAAGTTGAAGATTATGAGTGAATTGAACCCTAAGATAGCCGAATCTGATGATGAAATAGAAAATTGCTTCGATGTCATGGCGGAGCTAAGAACCCATTTGAAGCGCGATCAATTCTTAGAAACCGTCAGGGAGATGGAAAAGCAAGGATTCAAGCTTGCTTTTCTCAAGGACGGCGAGAATATAGTAGCTGTCGCTGGTTATCGTATTGCTACGAATCTATTTTTGGGGAAGCACCTCTACATCGACGATTTGGTCACTTCGCAGAATATAAGATCCCAGGGGTACGGAAAAATACTCTACAACTGGCTGAGAGACGTGGCTAAAACTACGGGATGCAGTTACATTCATTTGGATTCCGCTGTTCACCGCGGCCCCACCCATCGTTTCTATTTCAGAGAGGGACTGGCAATATCAAGCTTTCATTTTAGAGAGAAGCTGGATTAGTGATATCGATTCATAACAATCTATACAAAAAATCGGACTCACATCCTTGGCACACACTCCAAAAATGTCCGCTCTTGGCTATGAGCAGAATTGCTTCTCCCGTCTTTAAAGTTTCTCCTCTGCCCACCAAAGCAGACAGCTGTCGCAAACTAAAACTTTACGCCTTCCTAAATCACCCTGCGCAGTGAGAGGCTATCCTATACAGGGGCGGGGATGATTTTCCCAGTCCATGTGCCGGGGGTCCAACCCAAGACACCAGAATCGCCAACTTTATCGCAAACGTCATCAATCTGACGCTTGGCTTAACAAAGCGGCCAACGTGTAACGGTAGCAGAAGCGCGATAGCAATGTGGGGCTACGTGTGGGTCTGATATACACACAAAAGAAAAACCCATTTTAAATCTGTGGCTTATTTCATAAAATGGTAGCGGAGGAGGGACTTGAACCCCCGACACGCGGATTATGATTCCGCTGCTCTAACCAACTGAGCTACTCCGCCGACGAGGGTCCGTTTAGGGGTTTTGACACTTGGCGTCAAGAGCATGAAATGCGAAATTGCGAAAATTTATGTAGGGGGCCAAACGCGTTTATGGGCAATGATTTCACCATCTCCTTTGGATCGGATACGGGGTATCGCCTCATCAATGCGTTCCAAAGTCACCGCCATGTGGTGGGCATTCGCATGCAGAATATGCCTCTCATCATAGACCCATGCCACATGCCCACGCCAAAACAAAAGATCGTTTCGAACATAATTCCCCGTTTGGACAGGGTCGCCCAGATTGCGCATTTGCTGGTCGCTGTCCGCAGGTGCCGCATATCCACACAGTTTGAGCGCGATGTTCACCAATCCAGAACAGTCAATGCCAAAGCTGCTATTGCCGCCCCACAGATACGGGGTGCCAAGCAGTTTTTCCGCAACCCCGACGGGGTCATCGGCACACTCAGAAATGGGTCGAACATGTTGGTCCGCGATCCAACCCAAATCACAGCGCATATATCCTTTGGCTTCTGACGATACGGTGACCTGCGCCCCAAGTGGCAATAGGCCACAATCGGGTGATTTGAAATCTGGGTCCGTGTAGAGCGTGGCAAAGCGGGATGTCACCCAATGGGTATGGGATTTAACGCCGTCCAACCCATCGGATTTAACGTAGCCTACATATCCATCATGCACACTTCGGACAAAGGACCAGCCCCCGCGCGCATCATATTCGGTGACCAGATCGCCCAACACCAATTGCCGGTCGCGACGCCCCCCCGGCGCATCACATAAATCGCACAGGACGTGACCTACCTTGCGCGGCACGCCCGCGACATAAGTATGGTGCTCTAGAACGTCGCGAAGCGTTTCGCAGGCGACATGTTCATTGGCGGGACGCTCACGCCTGTCCATGAGATCCAAGCCACGCATCAAGCGCTTTGACAAGCGCCCGTGGCCCTTGCAACGCACCACCCTTGGGGCGCGCGGGCTGGGCGGTTCCATTCCATCCATAAATATCAAAATGCACATAACGATCCATATCAGACACAAACCGTCGCAAGAACAGCGCAGCCGTGATAGATCCCGCTTGCCCCCCTGATGGCGCGTTATCCAGATCCGCAATACCCGGTTCGATCATTTTGTCATAGGGATCCCAAAACGGCATTTCCCAAACCGGATCTTGGGCTGCACCAGCCGCACGTTTGAGCGCATCTGTGAACTCAGGATGTCCTGAATAAAACGGCGACAAATCTGGACCAACCGCCACACGCGCGGCCCCTGTCAGGGTCGCCATTGAAATCAACAAATCTGGGCTGTCTTCGCAGGCATATGTCAGCGCATCGGCCAAAACCAATCGACCTTCGGCATCGGTGTTGTTGATTTCAACCGAAAGACCTTTGCGAGACGGCAAAATATCACCCGGACGAAATGCGTTTCCTGATACCGAATTTTCAACCGCCGGAATTAACAGTCGTAATTGAATATTCAACCCCGCGCCCATCATCATCGCCGCAAGGGCCAGTGTATTCGCCGCCCCGCCCATATCCTTTTTCATCAAACCCATGCTCGAACTTGGTTTCAGGTTCAAACCACCAGTGTCAAAGCAGACACCCTTGCCCACCAGCGTAACCTTTGGCCCATGGGTTCCCCAACGCAGATCGATCAAACGCGGTGCGCGCGTTGAGGCGCGTCCCACCGCATGGATCAAAGGAAAGTTTTGGGTGACAAGATCTTGGCCTTCGATCACGGAAATCTGCGCGTCATGTTGGGCGGCCAACGTACGCGCCGCCGCTTCCAATTCGGGTGAGCCCATATCATTTGCAGGCGTATTGATCAGGTCACGGCACAGATATTCGGCAGATACCATCTGTGCCACCCAATCCGCATCAATCCCGTCAGGCAAAACCAAATGCCGTTCAGGCTTTGATGACTTGGCATATCGATCGAAACTATATTGACCCAAGAACCAGCCCAAAATTTCGTACTCTGGGTGATCTGTCGGAATATCCGTCACCAATCGATAGGTTGCATCGGGTAATTTTTGCGCCCCATTTGCCAAATGAAATCGCCCACGTTTGCGTGTCGCAGCCGTTCCAAATCCAATCACCGCAACATAACCGCCTGCACCGTCAGGCGCAAATACAGCCTGACCCAAGGCGCCTTTGAACCCTTGCACCTTGGCAAATTGTGCTGCTGTTTCTGGCAACGTCGTCAGCACATCCTGCGCTGTGTCAGATGTCACAATATAAAGTGGGATTGCGTCGGATGAGGAAGGTGCAAACATGATCAAGAGGTCCAAGATTTTTCGATATCTTGGCCCATGGATCAAGACACTTCAAGGGGTTACACAAATTGTTCGGGTAAATCCCAAATCGCATACAACGATTTTTCACCAATCCTTAAAAGGCGATGTACTGTTGCACTAACGGCTACCGCATCATTGCGCTGAACGGCGTGTGACACGTCACCGGCAACCGTGCGCACAGAAATAAACCCGCACATTTCGGCAAGCGTCGCAATCTTTTGCACGGTCGATACAAGTCGATCAAAGCGGTTGTTCAAAAAATTGGTTTCCGCCTCGCCTAATGCTTGTGCCATTGTATCGGCCAGATGAAACACATGATCCGACACGTCCTGTTCGACCGATCGTTTCAAATGATGTCCTAATCGATTGGTGTCTATGTGGATCGCTTCGATCGGTTCACGAATAGTTAAAACGTTCATTGTTAG
>Ga0255758_10004327_pt1 | contig 12099 bp, 10 predicted proteins | sample 011ome_24_FD_179958 | JGI IMG/M metagenome (GOLD analysis project Ga0255758, IMG submission 179958) | Coastal salt marsh microbial communities from the Groves Creek Marsh, Skidaway Island, Georgia - 011513CT metaG (version 2) | ecosystem: Environmental > Aquatic > Marine > Intertidal zone >...
ATAGAAGTGAGATTGCTAGAAAAAAAATAAAATTTAATTACCAGGTTTCCATTTGTCATAGTCTAAATCTCGAGCAGACTTCTTTCTGTTAAAACTTGATGATTTAGGTGAATATGCATTAATTGTTCCTGTTTGATTGGATGTATGCCTAAGTTGCCATTTAAAACGAGTAGATTCTTCAGAAGGGATATCATCAGAGGTAAATCTTAACCAATTATTCCACTCAGGAGTTACCTTCGAAGCCTCTACTTCACCACTATACACAACCCATCTGCGGTTTTGGTTTTTATTAGTGTAATACCGGTTATTAAATTCATCTTTTGCAACAAGTTTGCCACTAAAATATGTCCATAACCTGACACCTACGGTTTGGCTATTCCACCATGTAAATATTTCTTTTAGCATTAGATCCTGTATTTAGTTTGAATGCACAGTTTTTTCAACAACTTTACCATCATAGTTTTATTGTAAATATCTGAATTTATTGACTTTATCAAAATTAATAACATATTAAGGCACTCCATCTTGTGTCTCAATATATTTTTTATACTACATATTGACTTCATAATTCAAATACTAAATTATAAGATATCTAGAAAGAATTTAATAAATTTCTGGCGCTACCGGTCGAAGGTCATCTACTTGCGAGTTAAAATCCTGTGATCAGTTTGATGTTGTTTTGAAAATATATACAGAAAGAAGATAAATGAAAATACAAAGACATTTTACTGAAGATAATCAATCTCCCTACAATGGAATAAATTTTAAAAAAGTAACCAGTGAAATAAAAAACCCTGATGGGTCATTAGTGTTTAAATTAGATGATCTAGAAGTTCCAGAATCTTGGAGTCAGGTGGCAAGTGATATAATAGCACAAAAATATTTTAGAAAAGCTGGGGTGCCAAGTAAGTTAAAAAGAAAAAATGAAAAACACGTACCCTCTTGGCTTTCGCCTCGTGAGGCAGACGAAGAGGCAGAAGATTTAACTTATTCATCTGAAAAAACATCTCAGCAAGTCTTTGATCGTCTTGCGGGTGCTTGGACCTACTGGGGATGGAAAGGAAACTATTTTTCAAACGAAGAGGATGCAAAAGCTTTCTTTGATGAAGTAAGGTTTATGCTTGCTACTCAAATGATTGCGCCAAATAGTCCTCAATGGTTTAATACAGGATTAAACTGGGCCTATGGGATTGATGGTCCATCTCAAGGACACTTCTATGTAGATAATGAAACCGGAAAACTGACTCGATCAAATAGCTCATATGAAAGACCTCAACCTCATGCTTGCTTTATTCAAAGTATTGACGATGACTTAGTTAATGATGGCGGTATCATGGATCTTTGGGTTCGTGAAGCAAGACTATTTAAATACGGCTCTGGAACAGGAACAAACTTCTCAAATCTAAGAGGTTCCAGCGAAGGCTTGTCAGGCGGCGGTAAATCATCTGGGCTAATGAGCTTCTTAAAAATTGGGGATCGTGCCGCTGGTGCAATTAAATCAGGTGGAACTACAAGAAGAGCAGCCAAAATGGTAGTAGTCGATATAGATCATCCAGATATTGAAGAGTTTATCAAATGGAAAGTTACTGAAGAACAGAAGGTTGCTGCATTAGTAACTGGTTCAAAAATATGTTCCTCACATCTTAAAAAAATTATGTCTGCATGTCATAATTGTGAGGCTGACGGTGAAAGTTGTTTTGATCCAAAAATGAATCCAGCTTTAAAAAGAGAAATTTTAGCAGCTAAAAATAATCAAGTACCTGATAACTATATACAAAGAATTATCCACTTTGCAAAACAAGGTTACAAAAACATTGAATTTGAAACATACAATACTGATTGGGACTCTGAGGCTTACGTTACTGTTTCTGGGCAAAACTCAAATAATTCTATAAGAGTAACAGACGATTTCATTCATGCTGTTCAAGAAGATAAGGACTGGAGTCTAATAAATAGAACAGATGGATCAATTAATAAAACAATTAAAGCAAGAGATCTTTGGGATCAGGTAGGTTATTCTGCTTGGGCTTGTGCTGATCCAGGTATTCAATTTCATACAACAATAAATGATTGGCATACATGTCCTGAAAGCGGAGAGATTAAAGCTTCAAACCCATGTTCAGAATATATGTTCCTTGATAATACAGCCTGTAATCTTGCATCTTTGAACTTAATGACCTTCATGGATGAAAATAAATCACTTGATACAAATGCATTTAAGCACGCTGTTAGGTTATGGACTTTAATTTTAGAAATATCAGTTATGATGGCTCAATTTCCGTCAAAAGAAATCGCAAAGCTTTCATATGAATATAGAACGCTTGGACTAGGTTATGCCAATTTAGGTGGTTTCTTAATGTCCAAAGGTGTTCCTTACGACAGTGATGAAGGCCGATCCATATGTGGTGCAATAACCGCCCTAATGACTGGAATGTCTTATGCAACTTCTGCTGAGATAGCATCTGAACTTGGCCCTTTTCCTGGATATCAACAAAACTCAAAAAATATGTTGAGAGTGATTAGAAATCATCGCCGTGCAGCATATGGTCATGAAGATGGCTATGAAGACTTGAATATTAACCCCGTCCCTCTTGTGATTGAAAATATAAGGGATACTAATCTCGGAATTGAAGCACAAAAAGCATGGGATTTAGCTTACCAAGAGGGCCAAAAACACGGGTATAGAAATGCACAAACAACAGTAATTGCTCCGACCGGTACAATTGGTTTAGTTATGGATTGTGACACAACTGGAATTGAACCTGATTTTGCCATGGTTAAGTTTAAAAAACTTGCTGGAGGAGGATATTTCAAAATAATTAACCAAACAGTACCAAAAGCATTAAGTGAATTGCAATACACTAATGAGGAAGTAAAAGACATCATTAATTATGCAGTTGGACACGGTACATTGAAGGATGCACCAGGTATCAATCATGAATTTCTAAAAGAAAAAGGTTTCACCGATGAAATTTTAGACATACTCGAAACAAATTTAGAAAGTGCGTTTGATATTAAATTTGCATTCAACGAATTTACTATTGGTAGAGAGTTTTGTCTCAATACTCTCGGTGTATCTGAAGAGCAGTTAAGTGACTTCAGTTTCAATATGCTTGATTTCCTTGGTTTTAGTTCAGTTGAAATTGAAGAAGCAAATACTTATTGCTGTGGAACTATGACTCTTGAGCGGTCGCCTCACTTAAAAGAAGAGCACTTAAGTGTTTTTGACTGTGCAAACCCTTGTGGACGCATTGGAAAAAGGGCTCTTTCAGTTGAAAGTCATATAAGAATGATGGCCGCTGCGCAGCCATTTATCTCTGGCGCAATCTCAAAAACAATTAATATGCCAAACAATGCTAATGTCGAAGAATGCAATGAAGCATATTTACTATCATGGAAACTTGGAACCAAAGCAAATGCTCTCTATAGAGATGGGTCTAAACTCAGTCAACCACTTGCTTCGAAACTTGTAGAGGATGATGATGTAACCGATTCTGAAATTATCTCGGATCCTGTGAATCCTGTTGAAAAAACAATTAATGTTGCACAAGAAGCAGCAAACTCAATTGTTTATGGTTCAAGAAATAAAGTTCCTGATAGAAGAAAAGGCTATATACAAAAGGCAATCGTTGGTGGCCATAAAGTATACCTTCATACTGGTGAATATGAAGATGGTTCTCTGGGAGAGATTTTCATAGATATGCATAAGGAAGGTGCTTTTTTAAGAAGTTTGATGAACAATTTTGCGATCGCTATTTCAATTGGACTTCAATATGGTGTTCCTCTTGAAGAATATGTTGAAGCCTATACATTTACTAGATTTGATCCAGCTGGTGTTGTACAAGGCAACAATAGAATAAAAAATGCAACATCAATCTTAGATTATGTGTTCAGAGAGCTTGCTGTTTCATATTTAGGAAGAAACGACTTAGCACATGCAGATGACACGGATGTAGATTTTGCTCTTGGAACAGGAGCAGATGAAGGTACTCTCAAAAATAATGAGATACCCTGGAAATTAGTCAAAAAAATGTCTAGTCAGGGTTTTCTAAGAGGGAAAGGAACCGATAATCTAATGGTGGTTAATTCATCAGAATCGTATTCTGCAAATAGTGATATTTCTAATCAAACTCAAGTTGCAGATGCTGTTATTAGCACAACAAACACTGACGAAAGAATGAATCAGATTAAGAATGCAAGAATGATGGGTTATGAAGGGGATGCGTGTCCAGAGTGTAGTTCTTTTACCCTTGTTAGAAATGGAACATGTCTTAAATGTGATACGTGTGGTGCAACTACAGGGTGCTCTTAATCTTCTTTGATATTCTTTATTAAAGAGAGCTCGTCCAGTGCATCATCAGGTATCTCTGCTGGTGCATTCATCATTAAATCTTGAGCCTGCTGATTCATAGGAAATAATATAATTTCTCTGATGTTTTTAACTCCAGCTAATAGCATTACAATTCTGTCTATTCCAGGTGCTATGCCACCGTGTGGAGGTACACCATAAGAAAAGGCATTGACCATGCCACCAAATTTTTCTATTACATCTTCTTTTTGATAACCAGCAATCTCAAAGGCTTTAAACATAATTTCTGGTACATGATTCCTAATGGCCCCTGATGAAAGCTCAACTCCATTACAAACAATATCATATTGAAAACCTAGAATATCCAATGGATCTTTTTCTTCAAGTGCCTTAAGACCTCCTTGAGGCATCGAAAATGGATTATGACTAAAATCTAATTTGTTTGTTTCTTCATTAATTTCAAACATAGGAAAATCTACAATCCAACAGAATTTAAATTTATTTTTTTCAATTAAATTAAGCTGTTCTCCAATTAATTCTCTGGCAGATGATGCCAATTTGTAAGCATCTTTTTCATTTGAACATGAGAAAAATAATGCATCGCCAGATTTAACACCACTTTTTTTTGCCATTGAGTCTAAAATTTGAGATGGAATAAATTTTGATATAGGCCCCTTGCCTTCAAGAGATCCGTTATTATCAATAAAGGTAATATAGCCAAGCCCTGCTGCACCCATTTCTTTTCTAGCCCAATTATTTAAGTTGTCGTAGAAACTCCTTGGCTTGTCTATGACACTTGGAGCTGGTATACCAATTACTTTCCCACCTTTTGATATAATTTTTTTAAATGCTTCAAACGAAACTTCATCATTAGAGAATTCTTCAGTTAAATCAGATAAAGTGAGAGGGTTTCTTAAATCAGGTTTATCTGTTCCATATTTTTTTATTGCTTCTTTATATGTAAGTCTTGGGAATGGATATTCAGTAACTTCAAAATTTGAAAACTCATTGAATACATTATACATTACTGGCTCTATGGCAGAAAATACATCATCTTGTTCTACAAAAGACATTTCCATATCTAATTGATAAAACTCTCCAGGACTTCTATCTGCTCTAGCATCCTCATCTCTAAAGCAAGGTGCAATTTGAAAATATTTGTCAAAACCTCCTGCCATAATTAGCTGCTTAAATTGCTGAGGCGCCTGGGGGAGAGCATAAAATTTCCCAGGATGTAGACGGCTTGGAACAAGGTAATCTCTTGCTCCTTCAGGACTAGATGCAGTTAATATAGGTGTTTGCATTTCAAGGAAGCCAGAATCTGTCATTAATTTTCTGATAAGGGAGATTACCTTTGAACGTAAAATTAAGTTTCTATGGAGCTCATCTCTTCTTATATCCAAAAATCGATATTTTAATCTTATATCCTCAGGATATTCTTGATCACCGAATACTGGCATTGGTAATTCATTAGCACTCGATAATATATCGATTTTTTCTATAGAAACTTCAATTTTACCAGTATCGAGACTTTCATTAATTGTCTCTTTGTCTCTTAAAACTACATGCCCAGATATAGAAACAACAGACTCACTCCTTAATTTTTCAGCAACAATCAATAAATCTTCATTACTCTTATCGATAACACATTGTGTAATTCCATAATGATCTCTAAGATCAATAAATAGAAGATTTCCATGATCTCTTTTACGATGTATCCATCCAGAAATCGAAACAGAAGAACCTGAGTCGCTTTCATTGAGCTGATTACAAAAATGGGATCTATATTTATTCATGATAATAATTTAAGTTCATATATAGTAGGATTTATGGAAATAGTCCAAGATAATAAATCTTACGAGAAAGCCTGTAAATTAATAAAAAAACAGAAAATTTTATATTTGGATACGGAATTTCTTAGAGACAAAACGTATTGGCCACTTCTTTGTATTTTACAAATTAAAACTGCAAGAAAAACATTTATATTCGATTTTTTGAAAAAAGATACATTTGATTTATCAAAATTAAAGAAAATATTTGAGAACAAAAAAATATTAAAAGTAATTCACTCATGCAAGCAGGATTTAGAAGTTATCTTTTTAAATTTTAATAGCATTATTAATCCAGTTTTTGATACTCAAATAGCTTATTCTCTAATATCAGAAAAAGAAAATGTTGGATACACATCTCTTGTAAAAACAGTTACAAGAATATCATTAAACAAAGATTATCAAGTTTCGAATTGGAAACAAAGGCCACTTACTAACATGCAGCTACAATATGCTGTTAATGATGTAAAATATTTATCACAAATCTATAATTTCTTATCAAAAGAACTTATCAAAAAAAAGAAAAAGAAAGTCTTTAATGAGGAAATTAAAAGACTTAATGAAATAAAAAATATATACAAAATTGAAAATGCCTGGAAAAAGATAAAGATAAAAAAAAGAAAAAGTATTGATTTACAATTATTAAAAAATTGCGCCAAATGGAGAGAAAAAAAAGCTCAATCACTCAATTTGCCTCGCAACTGGATCGTATCGGATAAAATAATTATAAAAGCAGCTAAAAAGATAAATACATCTGAATTAAGAGAATTCTCAAAAAATAAAAAAATAAATTCTTATTTAAAAGACTTTGTTTTATTTTTAAAAACTAAAAAATTTGTTTAAAAATGGTATTGAGATTTTCGACTTATGTTTTATTGATAAGTCGTTTAACTTGGATAGAAAGATCTGTAGGTTAAAAAAATTTCTATCTATTCTGTTTAAAATAAAATTTATCACCTCTGGTGTAACGTTTATCTGATTATCATAAAAAAACTTTAAAATGATTGCATGGATTAAGGGATCATCTGGATCAGTAATTTCTGCAGAATTTAAAGCCAGGATTCTTGATCTAAGATCATCTAATTTAATAGAAAACTCATTCTTGTCTAAAAGAATTAAAATAAATTTTTTATTATTTATTATATCATTATAAGTTTGAAATATAGACTTTTCATTATCAACTGATAGTGAATTGAAATTATCAAAGATACAGTTATTAAAAGTATCAATTGAATTAATGTCTAAATCACTTTCAAAGTTATATAAATTAGCTCTTGCAACAGATTTCCATATATGTGCTAAATGTGTTTTACCAGATTTTTTCGGGCCGTAAATGACTATTCCATTATTATGCCAGTTTGGAAAAAGATTAATAAGTTTCACTGCATCACTGTTGGATGAGCTTACAAAAAAATCTCTAGATTTAAAATTCTTTAAAGTTGGTAAATCAAAAATAAGCTGACCAGACATTATAGAACCTGTTCTCTTAACCAATTGTTAATATAAATGATGAAAGATATTATAGTAGTAAAAATAACAGCATAAGAAAGTAAGGTAATTAATGAGCTGTGCTCAAAGTAGTAGAAATTAACTTCACATAAACTTAATAAGATGAAAAGTATTAATGACATTTGCATAAAAGTATTGATTTTGCTAATGATCGTAGGCTTAAGTTCTAATTTATTTCCAGTTAAAAACGACAAAATATAAGAGCCAGAAATAAAAATATCCCTAAATATTACAATAAAAATAATATATATAGGCAAGAGCATTTTTAAACCAATTATTGAATATAAAGAAAAAATGAAAAATTTATCTGCTATTGCATCTAAGTAAAAACCTAAATTTGTCTCACTATTCATTTTACGAGCAAGAAATCCATCTGCCATATCGGAAAAAGCAGCTATACAACATAAAATTAAAGATAATAAAAATAATTCCTGAACTATGAATAGTAAAATAAAAGGGACTAAAAAAATCCTTAAAATACTTAATAAGTTTGGCAATGATTTAATCATTCAAAATTTGCAATACATGAATCGATCCTAGATCTGTAGCATTGATGCGATTTTCATTTAAAATTAATCTTAATTTATTTGCATCACCGTTGAATTCGATTGTACCCTCTATCTTGTTGCTTGAAATTCCATTAATATAAAACGATGCAATAGAATTAATACTTTCCAAAATTTCTTTTATTACAATCCAATCATTAAATTTTTCTGAATTAAATTGAAATTTATAAACTTTTAATTCTTCAGAATGAGATGTTGATTTAACCCAATGATTATAGATATTATCCTCTAAAGTAATAATTATACCATCTAAGTATTTCGCCTCGTTAATTGTAAATTCTTCAATAAAATTATTACTGATGATTTTTGTTGAATTATTTATTATAATTTTTGAAATTATATTTAATTCAATTTTATTTCCATTTATCTTGGGATCACACCAAATTAAAATTATATTATCACTATCAAAATTTTTATTATCAGCTATAAAGTCCAGGCTTAAAAATTGAGGAAGAGAAAGAGTATTCTTTTGTTCACGAGATAATGGAATATAGTTAATATTTAGTGCAGAATGTTTACCAATTCTTTGGCTCCATTTTGTCCTCCAAGATCTATCAACATTATAAAATTCTTGGTGATTAGAAAATATAGCATAGAGGGGAATTTCATTCGATTTTACTTCACTGAAAATAAGATTATGTGCCTGGAAAAATTCTCTAACTCTTTTCTGATTAAATCGTATATTCAAAATAGCCTCGTAAGACTCATTTGTAATAATTTCATCTACAAATTCTAAGCCTTCAACAAGATAATTTGCATCAATCTCATTAATTTGATTAAATTTTATATAGTCATTAGTTGTAAGTAGTTTTTTAGCCAATAATTTGATTCCACTAATTTCAGCATCTTGAATAGCAATATTTCTTACATTGTTTGAATTATTTGCATCTAAATAAATTTTAATATTATTTATCTGAAAGTTATTTTCAGCATGAATATGAGGCATATAAAGAAATAATATAAATAGATAACTTATATATTTTAAATATGTATTAAATTTAGTTTTCATTATATAAATGTATCTCAGTGAAAAAATATTCTTACTCAAAATCCGGCGTTAGCATTGGCAAAGGTAATAAATTTGTATCTGAGATTAAAAATATTTTAAACAAAAATAATAAGATTAAAACTCAAAATATTGGCGGTTTTGCTGGCTTATTTCCTATCAATAAAAAAATAAAAAATCCGATATTAGTTGCGGCGACTGATGGTGTTGGTACAAAATTAGAAATAGCTGATCAAATTAATAAGCATGACACTATTGGAATAGACCTGGTTGCAATGTGTGTAAATGATATTGTAGTCACTAAAGCAAAACCATTGTTTTTTTTAGACTATTTGGCAACAGGAAAATTAAATATAAAAATTGGAAAATCTGTCATTAAAGGAATTGTAAAAGGATGTAGTGAAGCCGGGTGTGTACTTTTAGGGGGCGAAACCGCTGAACACCCAGGTGTTTATCCAAATAACAAATACGACTTAGCAGGTTTTTCAGTTGGAGTGATCGACAAGAAAAATATAAATAAAAAAATAAAAATGAAAGAAGGTGATTTACTTATCGGAATAGAGTCATCAGGATTTCATTCTAACGGCTATTCACTAATACGTAAAATAATAAAAGATAAAAAAATTAGTTTAAATAGTTACTTGCCAAACTCAAAACAAACAATCGGCAAACTTCTCATTAAGCCAACAAAAATATATGTAAACCCAATCCTAGATCTTTATCAAAAAAATATCTTAAAATCTTGTGCTCATATAACTGGTGGTGGAATAACAGAAAATCTTCCAAGAGTAATTCCAAAAAATCTTTATCCAGTAATTAATTTAAATAGTTGGCAATTATCTCCATTATTTAAATGGATTATGTCTTTAGGTGTATCACAAAAAGAAATGCTTAAAACTTTCAATTGTGGACATGGGATGATCGCAATAATTGATAAGAAAAATTTATCTAAATTTAATTCAAATTTCAAAAAATATAAATTAAAGACTGTCGTAATTGGAGAATTAAAACTAAAAAAGAAAAAAGATACTAAAAATATAATTTACACAGGTTCATTGTGAAAAAAAAACAATGTGCTGTCTTTATTTCTGGTCGTGGCTCTAACTTAGAGTCATTGATTAAAGGGTCTAAAGAACAAAATTTCCCAATTGAAATTAGATTAATTATTTCTGATAACTTGGAAGCTAAGGGATTAATTTTTTCTGAGACTTATAATATAGAAAGTATTCCAATTAATTTTACAAATTATGAAAATCAACAAAAATTTGAAGAAGATATTATACAAATTTTAAAAGATAAGAAGATAGAGATAGTTTGCCTTGCTGGATTTATGAGAATTTTATCTCCTTTTTTTATAAATTCATTTAGTGGCCCTATATTGAACATACATCCTTCATTGTTGCCAAAGTATAAAGGGTTAAATACTCATCAAAGAGCATTAGACAACAATGACTCTATTGCAGGATGCACAGTTCATTTTGTAAACGAAGATATTGATTCTGGTAAAATAATCTTACAAAAAACTCTCAATATAAATAAGGATGAAACAGCAGACACATTGCAGAAAAGAGTTTTAAAGCTTGAGCATCAAGCTTATCCTGAAGCAATCAAGCGGATATTTAATTAAGAAAAAATCTCTTCTTCTCTAAAGAATTGATCGATTTCAATCTTTGCATTCTCTAAGCTATCAGAACCATGAACAGAGTTTTTCTCTAATGAGATGGCATATTTTTTTCTTATTGTGCCTTCATCAGCTTCTTCAGGATTTGTAGCTCCCATAACTTCTCTGTTCTTGAGGACTGCATTCTCCCCCTCTAAAACTTGAACAACTATTGGCCCTGAACACATAAAATCGCAGAGACTTTTGAAAAAAGGTCTTTCTGAATGCACCGCATAAAACTGAGCAGCTTTTTCAGAAGTCATTCTAGTTCGTCTTGAAGCAACTATTTTAAGTCCATTTTTTTCAAGAATTGCACAAATCTCACCTGTTAAATTTCGTTCAGTCGCATCAGGTTTAATTATTGAAAATGTTCTTTCAATGGTCATTATTATTTTCCTTCATAATATTTATTAACAAATCGATTTAGCAACTTAACTCCGTAAGCTGTTGCACCTTTAGGTGATGTAGGAAGTGCCGTCTTTGTCCAGGTAGTTCCTGCTATATCTAAATGTGCCCATGGAACTTTATTGACAAATCTTTGTAAAAACTGGGCTGCTGTTATAGAGCCTGGTCCTCTCCCATTAGTAATATTCTGCATATCTGCTATTGGTGAATTAAGCATCTTGTCATATTTCTCATTCAATGGAAGTCTCCACAGTTTTTCATCCTCAATTACTCCACTTGCTTCGAGCTGTTTACTTAACTTGTCATTATTAGAAAATAATCCAGCATACTCATCTCCTAATGCAACAATTATAGCACCAGTTAACGTAGCAAGGTCAATCATCAATTCGGGCTTGTATTGTTCTTGGGTGTACCAAAGAGCGTCGGCGAGCACTAGTCTGCCCTCTGCGTCAGTATTAAGCACTTCAATAGTTTGCCCTGAATATGATTTAACAACATCACTTGGTCTCTGAGCATTGCTGCCAATATGGTTTTCAACTAATCCAACAACCCCTATCGCATTAACTTTAGCTTTTCGCATTGCTAGTGTTTTCATAAGGCCAATAACAACCCCAGAACCACCCATATCATATTTCATTTCTTCCATTCCGTTGGATGGCTTAAGTGACACACCGCCTGTATCAAAAGAGACTCCTTTTCCAATAAATGCTATAGGCTTCTTTTTTTTATTTCTATTACCGGTCCATTTCATGATTACCAACTGAGATTCATGAATGCTTCCCTGTCCAACACCAAGAAGTGATCCCATGCCTAGT
>Ga0255758_10004347_pt1 | contig 12066 bp, 8 predicted proteins | sample 011ome_24_FD_179958 | JGI IMG/M metagenome (GOLD analysis project Ga0255758, IMG submission 179958) | Coastal salt marsh microbial communities from the Groves Creek Marsh, Skidaway Island, Georgia - 011513CT metaG (version 2) | ecosystem: Environmental > Aquatic > Marine > Intertidal zone > Salt...
TTGAATTTTTGTCAAGAAGCAAATTTTACTTGAGTCTGGCCCCTTAGACCACTCGGGCATCCCAGCTCTAACTCCAAGACATAAATTAATGTAAATAAACGCAAATATAAAATTTTGAAACACTAAATAGTGAAAAAGCTGAGGCACGAAAGTAAAGTGTGTGCAAAATCTATTGAAGCTCGAGTAGAGCATTTTTACTACAAGAAAGCAATGGTTTAGTAGAACAAACTTCCGAAGCTGATATGTTTTCTATGTCTTCTATGCTCTTATCACTAAGCTTCGTAAATTTTTTGTGGATTTTATCCTTCCGAACGGATCTGATACTTTCCTGGTGAGTTGAAGAACTTAATATATCAATCGCAAAGTTAGTTCATATTGATTAACTTACCACAAGATCGTACACCTGATTCCAGTCCGTCATATCTTCACGGGCATGCTTGCACATCGAATGCGCAACTTCAATGTAATGGAAATCAATTTTCTTTTGAAAAGATGAGTACGTTTCTACTTTCAATGCACAATCTACATACCTGTAACTCTTTCTCTCGACGTTCAGCCTTCAAAATCGAGTCTAACTTTTCAGTTTTTAACCAGTCTGGTGTGGTGATTGTACATTTGCTCCGCTTCTTTAAGCTCAGAGCAAGCCAAAGCGGAACACGTTTGCGACTTTGGGATTCGAAGAATGAGATCTGCGATTAGCGGTTAGCATAAGCGTGTAAAATTCAACGCAAAGAAAGTCTAAGGTGCAGTAAGTTCCTACATTTTTGAATAATAAAACTTTGACCTGAGAGAAAAATCTTTAGTGTTTTTATTTCAACATTTCGTGAAGGACACACTTTGCGTTGATTAGCTGAAGTAAAGTTCGGAGTGATTTCAATCTCTATATCCTCAGCGATAAATTCAGCTTCCTGAGAGAAATAGATGGATTATTTCTGCAGCTCGAGTACATATTTGAATACGAAAACCTGGTGCATGTCGCTTTTCATAAAATTTTAAAATGTATCGTGCAAAATTCCGTATGTTCTGCGTTTCCGCAGAGTAGAATAATTGCGCAAATCTACCTTACTTACTTGAGTGAGTGATAGTAGAGAAATTTTCGGAAGTAATACGATGATACAAATCGAGTTTGGTAAACTATATTTATTCTTAGCCTTAGTGTGGTGCTTCCGTTTCAATAATTTAAAAAGTATGCATTTCAGTACGAGTCATATGATTTTTTTGTAAAACTTAAATTTGACGAAGAGTTTACGTACATAAAGTGGTATTTTGTCAAGTTGTTTCATGACGATTTTTTTTAAATATAGCAAGGGGGGAACAACGAGTTAAAAAAAGTCCACGAGGGACTGGACGGTGAAAGTCCGCCGATAAGAAAATAGCGAGGGAGAGAGGCATTTTCGTAGGATAACGAATGCTACTTTGCGCTTAAAGATATTGGTAGTGTGCTACCATATCTTGTTGTGCTTTTGGTAGCACTGAAAAAAATGCATTTGTATTTAAAAAGTGAAGAAGAGTTATTTCATGTGCACACAAAGTGCGTGAGAGAAGCACGTTTAGGAACAGATCTGCGAAAGAAATTGAAAAGTAAATGTCCCTCCATACTTGTTGTGAGTACAGTTCAGAAACATATGCATTGGAGTTACCCGTATTGAATTGGAGCTCTTGACTCGAAAACTTTGAGCTCATTCTAATATACCTATACCTTCTATTACCTTTTATTTCTTTTTTGTAGAATACAGAACTTCTTTTGTTCATGATTACCTCAGAGTGTATATTCAATTGTGTTTCCGAGCGGCTTCTAACAACAGAAATTCTGTTGGGGAATTATATTTAAGCATCGGAACAAGAAATGTCCGCATCAACCTGTAAGAGTTGCTCAAATTCATTCGCAATATTTCTGAACGTCTCCTTGCTGTCCCAATTCACCAACTCTGCACAGTCCGGGTGTTCAAATTCTTCGAATTCCAAATCTATTTTAAGTAACTCGTATGTCTTGCCAGCTTCCTTTGGATTGAACCTGTGGATTTTTACATCCTCAATACCATATTTCTTTTTCAAATATTTTTTCAGCATCACCAGATAATTTACTGCACAACATGCTTCCATTTTATTTTTGTACTCCTTAGGAAGAGGTAAACTTGTTAGCTGCACTGATTCTTTCAGGGGGCAGGTCATTCTTTTAACACTTTCTTGTAAGGATCCACAAGTTGAAGACATGAATCGATTAATTTCATAAATGATGAACAAAATTTCGTCAACTGTTTTGTATGGAAGCCTCACTATTACTAGGGAAAAGAACTTTAAAAACAGCAGGACTGAATTTTCTTTTGGAGCAAAAATCTGCTGTAAAAGGCTACTTAGAAACTTGTATTTGTCCTTTCGGCTTGTACCAACTAAATTATAAAGTTTCATAAATCCATTTTGAATCTGATCAGGCAAAGATTTTAAATTGGTATGGCACTTGTGAACTCTAACAGCTATTCCCTCAAAGTAAATGAAAGCATTTTCAAATCCAGCTGAAAGTTGATGAATGAAGAACTCGTGATATCTTCTTTGCTGATACTTCAGAACTTGAAATGCGAGCTTTTTTATGGCTGGTTCTACTTCGATCTGAAGCATAATTAAAATTGGGAACGCACTCATGGGATGAACCAAACCTTGTCGTAATATCACTTCACATAACTGCAGTGATTTGAAACGAACTTGAGCATCACAATTCATGCATAACCCAAGAACTTGACTCCAACAACGTTGTGCAATAGCACTTGATATATTACTAGTATCAGTTTGTCCATTCACTTCTTGAACACTGATATTGATCTTCTTGCCCTCACCTCCTCCAAAATTCTCATCTTTTCGAAAGAAATCGTTTAAATTTTGTAAACTTTGTAACTTTAATTGGCTGTCTGAAGCTTCATGCAACGTTTCATGCAAGATTAAGTCTAGAGGCCAGTCGTTTGCAGCTGACGTGTTACACATGTAATCTGCCCTAGAACTAAAAAGATGTCCACACGCTTTCAGCGATGCTTTTCTAACTTCAATTTCGAGAGAATCTCGGTGAAGATATGATAAGAAAATTTCAAATATTCTCTCAATCGTTAAAATCTCGCATGTGTTGTTTGAAGCATTTATATTAGCTTGTTCAATGATATCAGCACCATGTTTAAGGATACTCCCGAGCACAAACAGGGCGCGGCTTGAATATGCTGTTTCTTCTCGATCAAGAATTATTTTATCCTTATTTGTGTCCAACAAGCACCAAAGTTTGCGAACAATTAAAGATATTCCATTCTGATTATTATCTCGCTTTCTTGCAATTGTGCATAGGCATTTTGTTGCTAAAAAGAGTACTCCTTGAAATTTGCTGCGCAAAATTAAGATTTTTAAATCGTTTTCAAGTTCTTGAGATAATATTGAGCCTAGATTTTTGTTATTCGTAATTATTGTATCAATTATGCAAATGCAGCATCTTAGTTTGCCAACATCTTCAATTTGATTATTTCTTTTTAAATATGGTTGTAGCGCCATGATGATGTGTGTTGGATCATCTACTGGTATACATAAATGTGGATCAACGATAGAAATGGCATGAATCCCTAGAGCATATCTCGCTGAAGTATTAATTCCATCTCTATCCGAAACATTCTTTCTATTTGACATACTTTGAATTTCTTCTGTCTTAATCATTCCATCAACCAGACCATAAAGTATACATCTAAAAACATTTTTTAAGTCTTTTGAACTGTAATCTGAATTTAGGAGCTCATCTTCGCTCGAATTCAATATCTTTCTCAGAATTAAAATTATTGGGAAAGAAGACGTCAATGGCAATGTCGCATTTCCATTTTTATTGGTTATATAGTATACCTCCCAAAGAACTGTGACAAATAAATTAACGCAGTCAGATACCACTTCTAACTTGCATGTCTCTAGACTATCAAAGTTTAGAAAGTATTTTTGTTGAAGTAGCGGGGTGAACCAAATTTCCAGAAAAAGTTTTGCGACAAGCTGTTGTACACCATCATCCTCATCAAGAATCTTGAATGCCAATTTTTTCAAAGCATTTATTCTGTCGTACATATCAGAATTTTTTACCAGGTCACGAACTATTGTGATCGCACGTTTTCGCACACTCACACCTACATCATTGAGGCGATCTAAGATGATTTGATAGTATTCCACTGCTAAAGTTGAATTCACAGCAATTATCTGTCCCATGACATCAAGAGTTGTAGTTCGAACCATGGTTCCTGCATCAGTGACCCTCTCTTTCAATGCTATTTTCAAAAGAGGAAAATCAATAATATTTGGATCCACGTAGAGTACGCTGCCAATCGCACGAACCCCAGAAGCACGGACAGAGATTGAAGAATCATCTAACATTCCTAACAATCTTCGTATCAATGTTCCTACTTGTTGCGATAAAGTTCGTTCCTGATTGAGATGTCTGACGAGGGACTTTGCCACTTCCCTCGGGAGTAAATCTTCTTTTGGGGAGGATCGACGATTATTTTGGATTTCTCTGATCTTCGAATACAAGTGGTTTAAACTTGCTGTTGATATGTTACTGTGCTTCCTTCTTTTATGAACTCTCATAAACTGAATGATATGAAACGAAATTGCATCATAAGCAAAGCCTTCACGTAATTTAATTAAAGCAGATGAAGATCTCGAGAGTGGCTTACTGTTCTCGGATAGATAGCGTAATAAGATAGCCTCCAACAAAAATCCGTTAAAGTATTCTCCATGGAACCCTTCTAAATTTCCAAATTTGAATGTGTCTAATACATCATCACAGCCAATGATTAGGGCTTTCTGGCATGATGAATTCAGGCCTTTATTGATTTTAGAAAGAATTTCAGAACCGGACATCCCTTCTGTTGTTGAAAGAGGTCCAAGTTCCCAAGTATTGTCCTTTTTTGATTTTATCTCATCTGACTTCAACTTAGTCGTAATTTGGCCAATAACATCAATCGCGAACTCTCTCATTTTTGCTTCATTTGACTGAATACCCGAACTAACCAATAGTTGAGCGCAGAGGCTCAAGATGATTACAGAAGCACATGGCCATTCAGGAATGTTCAAACAAAGTAGCAGATCCGAAACAAAATTTTGAATCAACGATTTAACTTCAACCTCAGATGTTTTGCTACTTGGCCAGCCTTTCAAAATTTCTTTCCAAAAATATGATGCCCAAGAAAATGAAAATCCACATTCTCCACTTGTCGGATCCTGACAAATACTTGAATTGGAGGAGGGTGCAACACTGGCTACCGATTGCAAACACTTCATAGTAAGTGCGCTCATACTTTGAATTTTAATTCCTTCCTCGTGAGGCAAACTGAAGTTTCTCAAGTTTCTTCCACTTCCGGAAATTTTCTTTAAGGAGCTTATAGCAATATCAATAATAGAATATCTATGTTCTGGGTAAATTTTAAAAATATTTGCAATAGCATTTACACAATTAACGTGCATGTCACTTAGCTCAGGAACCGTCATTGGGAGAAAGAAGCATTTCAAAAGTGTATGAATTTTGCTATCTGGTAGTTTCAGAACTGATGTCATAAAAGAAATTTGCTCAATAGCCAAGCCCAGGTTTACAGCAATAGAAAGCACAACACTCGCAAATCTTTGAGTTGAAACACCCAGAATATCACATGATTCTCCGAGCGTATCTTTTCTGAAGCGATCTACAATGTTATGCGAATTTTGACCATTTGATGAATTCATCTTATGACGCTCAACAGAAATATCACAATTTTTCTTTCCCATGTTTTTACCATGAGGTTCGTACCATATCATCACATTGTTAACAAGTTGGCCTCTTAGTAATTCCGCAATTTTCAAAACATTATCTTCTACGTACAATTTTCTTGGCATATTCCGAGAGGTTAATAGGCGCAAAACTATAATGGCTGCTTCGATACCCGTTGTTATTTCTATGAAGTTCGTGCTGCGCTCAGAATCTTTCTCATGAATAAATTTACCTTCTATACTTTGAGCCGTGCTCATCAATACATTGAGTAAGTGTGACAATCCATCCACCGGAAGTGATTGAAAACTACTCATATAATCAAATTTATTGAGAATAGATGTTAATTTAGCGAGCTCATATTGAGCGAGGATTTGGCTTTCCCCTCCAATTTTAGTAGAAAGATCTTGACTTCCGCAGGAGTATGAATTCTGAGATAGACCACTTAAGAATTCTTCAAAATCCTCCGAAAGAGACCTCTTGTCAGAATCTGTATGAGCAATGCAACTTTGATCTTCATTTTGATCCAGGAGATAGTTTTTGTCAAAAGTTTCCTGGAAGCTCTGTAAATGTTTTGCATATGCACCATATTCTTTATTGACTTTTTTTGAAAACTTAGAGAATGGAATAGTAACTATATTTTCATTTTAGGTAAGAAGGCAACATGAAGAATAGCGGGACACTCACCATGCACGAGCTGGCTTCGTAGGAAAATTTCTAACTTTTCGTACAACACTGTTTGATCAATGAAAATTCTGTCAAATGTACCTGACCTGTGAGGGAAATGTTAGAGAAACGATTCACACGTTGGAACTAGCTTACTTACAGGTAAGAAATATTTGTGGTGTTGAAAAGCTCAATTATTTTTGACGTATCTGAAGTATGACGAGGACTTTCATATAATGAGAGCTGTACAATATGAGCTATTTCGTGGAAAGAATATGAGTATGCAGCATTTTCTACCTTATTAACGGTAGATATGCGCATGCCTTTCTTTTCCGGTTTCCGAGTAAATTACGAAACTCTCCAAGTAAACGTTTGAATTTATGACTTGCTATTTCCACATTTTCAAGGAGTTCATATGCGATGTAGACTTCAATAATTCGAAACTGATATAATTCTGTGTTCTTTTCCGATGTTCTGCACTACTTAGTAGCGTTGGTACAAACTTTATGAATTGTGGTGTACTGAAGAAGATGGTCTTTTTTTGTTTGAAATAATAAGTTGTTTTGAAAAACGAGACCGGAGTTTTTTTAGGGTTCCTGACGGTGACTGTCGGGAGAGTCCTTCTTGCGTTTTTTTACAAGACAGATTTTTTTTTTGTGTCCGCAGTTCTGTCATTTATCGTCTGCGTCTGAATAGTGTGTGGAGCTGCCGGGCACTATAAATTATAATTCAGAAAGTTCTTTTGTGGCTCTCTTTGATCTTTAACGTTCAGTTTCTGAACACTTCAACGAATTCTTTTAAAATTCAGAAACAAGCATATGATTATCTTATGTAATAGACTTACTCATAGAGCGCCAGATATTGGACCTCGTAATCCACGAGTCAGAAGCAGAGCTGAAAAAGCATTTCAAAAAGTTACAGTTACATCGAATGTTCTGAATGGAAAAGGGGCGACTTCTATTCTTTCCAAGACTCAAGTTCCAGATATGAGATTTTATCGATTGAAATTAAGCGTTGAGCCTAAACAAGCGAGAAAGAGAAGCGACGCTTTCAAAGCTTTGAATTATGATGAAGGGAACGTGTATAGTGATTCATTTTTGAAGGTCAGAATCGGAGTTTTCTTAAGCATTCTATTAGGATATTCTTGTTACTACTTGACTAGAAATAGTCTCACCTTTACAGCTCCTGCCATGGTAGCAACTCCAGGTCTTGGCCTCGATATTACCTCTATTGGTGTTATAACATCTATCTTTCCCTTATGCTATGGATGTAGTAAATTTGTGAGTGGAGTTGTTGGGGATGTTTTGTCACCAAGTATAATGCTTGGGGGAGGGCTTATAGCGACAGGTTTGGTGAATCTAGCTTTTGGAGCCAGCTCTACCTTACCTTTTTTTTGTGTATTGTGGGCAATGAACGGAATATTGCAAGGTTTTGGCGCTCCAAGTTGTGCAAAGATTCTCACATCCTGGTTTGCAGCAAAGGAACGAGGAACATACTGGGGTATGTGGAATATTGCCCATAATTTGGGGGGATTTGTCGCACCAATACTTGCAGGCACGGCGGCAAGGACTCTTGGTTGGAACTGGGGTCTCTGGACTCCGGGACTAATCGCTCTTTTTGTTGGTACAGTTATCGTTTTGACTTTGAAAGACTCTCCTGAGGAACGTGGATTTGAACCAGTTGAAGTTGTTACACTAAAAGTTCAAGAAAATGAAGAAGGTGCAAAAACTAACTTGATACAAAACTTGTTGTATAACGTCTTGTCTAATCCATTTATTTGGGGATTGGCTTTCACGTATTTCTGCGTTTATGTTGTTCGACAAGGTATTACATCGTGGTCTGTTTTCTACCTCATTAAGGAAAAAGGTGTAATTGATGCAGGTGCTGCTGCAGTTCGTGTCTCTGGTCTTGAACTTGGCGGCCTCTTGGGTAGTTTAATAGCAGGACGAATCAGCGACTGGTATATTGCTACATCCTCCGGAGGTTCTGTTGGTAAAAGAGTACAAATTGTGATGGCTTATCTTGTAGGAGTTGCCTTCATGCTTCTGTCTTTTCGAGCGATTCCTGCAGGGCATCCTGTTATTCAAGCTATAATTGTATTTATGATTGGATTTTTCCTCTATGGACCACAAATGTTGATTGGGCTTTGTGGTGCCGAGATAGTCGGACGACGCTCTGTAGGCGCAAGCGAAGGTTTTCTTGGCTGGATTGCATATCTCGGTGCAGCTAATGCTGGAGTTCCTCTATCTCTTTTGGTCCAGTCATATGGGTGGGATGCTTTTTTTGCAGCACTTATTTCAGCTTGTGTACTGGCAATACTTCTTCTAGCACCCATTACAGGTGCTAAGAGTTATTTGCAGAGGATTGAATAAGTTAACCTACATGTAACTCATATTTTTATGAATGTTTTTCATTTGACACAAATATTCTTCTAATTTTATCTGAATAATTCGAGACTTGTGTACCTCTTATCGGGCAATTCCCATATCTTAGCAAGTGTGAAGATATGCAATCAAAACAAAATATATACCTGTGAAATATAAATATTTAATAGAAGATAACTTTCTTCCCCAATAAACTTACCCACTAACAGTCAGTACCGAAGGGTTCACCAGTTTTTTCCGACATAGCGGACAGTTTGAAGTTTGCGACTTAAACTGAACTCTGGCAAAGTCCCTTTCAATCATGGGCGATAATGGTAAAATGAGGCGATCTTCCCAAATTCTCAACCTTGATCTATCTCTATTTAACCAAAAGCTCACAAACTTAAATCCCACCGCACCAACACTTAGACATAAGTTTTGGCGCAAAGTGCTACTTGCATCAGACCGAATAAGCTGAATACGGAGAGCTCTATTGACTACACCATAGAACTTACTCTCCTTCAAAACAAATTTCAATATTTCAATGAACTGCATTCCTTCATATAGGCACGAAAAAATTGGGTATGAGAGAACGAAAAACTTCATCTTTGAAGTACTGATGTTGTTTGGGCACTTGTGCAATACATGTGAGGAAGTAGGCATTGGTAAAAGGTTGCCGAGAGCATGCATTTCTTTCGCTTTCAAATATGTTCCATGTATCTTCGATTGCAGGTATGGAAGTACAGCAGAGAATAATAGTGAAAATTTAACTCCCAGAAGTGGAAGCTCTCGCTCTGAAATCACATTAACTTTTGAGGAATTGATGTTTTCTGAATTTAAAATCCTTTTAATCCCATAAAACATTTCGGTCAAGGACGAAACATTTGACACTAGTAGCTGAGATAGCACCATGACAACAGCTGATAACTCAGCTTCCCATGAAACTAAATTTCTGAAACAGCTTGTCCTCTGCAGAGAAACCTGGAATTTGAAAGAGAAGACACTTTATTTTCTTGGGGAAATTGAAGCTAGGCACTTACTCTGAGTGCGAGATTAGAACTCGATAATAACTCACTCGCTAAATTATTAGCAGCTATTATTTCGTATATCGTTACTCCTTCTCTGTCATTCATTTTTATGAAATTTAAGTGCTCAACTACCTATTCTTGCTGTGCTTTTTCGACAAGCCGAGTTCTAGTTCGATTTCAGTTATATCTTGATCAACTTCGACACTTTTTAATTGAAGAACAAAAGTATCTCCTTTGGGTCCCCTTGCCCTGGCGAGAGGTGCAAAACTTCCGTCTTCGTTCCATTTTGCAACATTTCTGCGGAGAAACCCAGGATATACTAGCATATCGTATTCGTCAATTAGATTCGTCATCTCTTCCAAGTTCCGTAGATTGAAAGTATATTATTATGTTTTTGTGCACTAATTTTGATGGGCTCGAAAGGCTAACTTTCGATGTTTCGTAGTTTCCTTCAGGAGAAGCTTTTCCTTATTTGTGATCTTTCTTTCGCTTTCTTTGAGACACAAAAGTGTTTTTAGAGTTATAATGATGTGGGGACCGTTGATCCAATATATTCATTTTTTTTTTTTTCCTTGTTAGCTGCAGTGCTCTTGTCTAGCATGTGCAAATCAACTTTTAAACAAGAAAAGTTTTTGGCTGTTGTGCTGTGTCCTATGCATAGCTGTAAAAACTATAACGTTAATTACGAGTACCTCAATTTTACTATTTTAGTATCGGTGTCTCACCAAGTCCCTCAGATAGTCAAACTGCACACTTATATAGTGTGAAGTGTCAAGTATTATTTAAACCTATTTCAGCATATATCGAACTGATATCTTTGCAACATTGCCTTGTGATCTGTGAGCAGAATCACGTTCAAAAGACGCACTGGAAGTTTGACTATCCGTTTTTGCCATTCATCGTATCGTAGATACCTTCGAAACAGTGCCTTGTGATCTGTACGCAAGAATTGCGTTTAATATCATCAATAGTCTCATTAGAAATTTTGACTATCTAGTGTTGAATCCACGAAAGATAGTATACTTCAATTCTCTTAATCGTAGTATGGCTGATTTTCACTCGAATATAAAAAAAGAGGGCGAAAGCAGCGGTGTTGAACTTAGATTTTGTCCGAATAGCAACGATTTACTTTATCCGAAGGAAGATAGAGCGCGGAAGAAGTTAATTTTCGTTTGTAGAAACTGTGATTATAGCACGGATGCTGCAGATCACTGTGTTTATCGAAACAATATTATGCACTCTTCAGATGAAAAAACAAGTGTAATTCAGGACGTGCGAATAGATCCAACCCTACCAAGATCCCGAGATATTCGATGTGCTAGATGCGAGGCGATGGAGGCAGTCTTCTTTTCACTTGTCACTACTGAAGGAATGTCACTTTACTTCCAATGTGTTTCATGTGGGAACAAATGGAAAGATACAGGGGATGCAATAGAAGGGTAAATAAATAGTATACTTTTAAAATTTCAAGAAAAAACATTTGATTTTAGTTTACATCACTATTGTCACCTGTTCCCATGTGATAACGTTCCTTTTACAATCTGCACTGCTTGCGTTTCATTTCGAACTTACCGACGCACATGTGATAGTTCATTTTCATCTTGCTTCAAACTGTACAACTTGAAGAGAAAATGCGTGAATTGAAAGTCATAGGGTTGAGAACTACTTACCATGTTTGGTTCGTTTTTTGTAAAGAATACGATATCCACACTCGCGGCATATAACAATATCACCGGGGCGCAAAACAACCTCTGACCCACAGTCTAAGCGTAAAGTTAGAAGGAAAAGGCCCGTGGAAAATAAAATGATATGAGACCTCCGCAGTTATACGTCACTCCAATTTGTTTCTGTTCAGGTGCGTCCATACTTTTGCTTCTTAGAGTCTTGGCGCAGGTGAATATTTCAAGATTCAAATATAAAAAGTTCGCGCACAGTACTCACAAGTGTGTGTAACGATACGGCTATGTAATCCTTTGAGGTAACGGGTCAGTGCGATAGTGACATAATGAGTTGAGTGTTGAAAGTATTTCGTAATTCAGAGTCCCAGATTTCGGATATCAGATATCAGATTTAACTCGGACACCGGGACAAGGGACAAGGGACAAGGGAAAACAGACTGTCAGAATCGGCGAAGTTCGTCGGCAATTAAAATTTAATAAAAGTATGCATAAGTACTACCTTTCTTTCCTTTGTTAAAAGTGAGCTGTGCGAGCGGGGGAGACTGTTGGTGTGGACTTTTGAGGAAAAAATGAAAAAGAAA
>Ga0255758_10004356_pt1 | contig 12054 bp, 10 predicted proteins | sample 011ome_24_FD_179958 | JGI IMG/M metagenome (GOLD analysis project Ga0255758, IMG submission 179958) | Coastal salt marsh microbial communities from the Groves Creek Marsh, Skidaway Island, Georgia - 011513CT metaG (version 2) | ecosystem: Environmental > Aquatic > Marine > Intertidal zone >...
TTTCCATATCTAGCAATGAACTTATACAAATAGCAGTAGGTATAACATCATTTGAGCTTTGGCTCATGTTTACATCATCATTAGCTCCTATATCTACTTTAGATTTTTTGGTAGCAATATTTGCAATAACCTCATTCGCGTTCATATTGGTACTTGTACCAGAGCCGGTTTGAAATACATCTAAAGGAAATGAATCATCATGTTCGCCTTTAATTACAGTTTTTGCTGCAGATTTAATTGCATTTGCTTTCTTAGCACTTAATAGTTTTAGTTTTTGGTTTGCTGCAGCTGCAGAAAATTTGATAATACCAAGCGCCTCAATAAATGATCTGCCAAAAGGAAAAGCAAATTTTATTCCGCTGATTTTAAAGTTCTCCAGTGCTCTTTGCGTTTGCGCACCCCACAAAGCGTTAGATGGAACTTTTACTTCTCCAATAGAGTCCTTTTCAATTCGATAATATTTTTTCATAATTTAATTATCCATTATTACTTTATTTAGGTCCCAAATGTTTAGATGGGAATCGTTTTTAATTTTATTTTGATCTCTGTTTGTAAAAGCCCAACCGCTTTGAGTATGGCCTGCATTTTTTAATGCAATAAAGTTCAGTTCATTTTCTAAACAAATATTTTTATTATTGTAATTTAAGGAAACTTTTTTAGACGAAGTGTTATGAGCAAATGAAGCAAAAATTGTATTTTCTGAAGTTTTGTTAACATTTAAGAATGCCTTATTTTCTATGCCATTGTTCACAATAGTAGAATTCTTCAAGAAATCCTCAAAGAAATGAATATTTTCCTTATTAGATTTAACTTCAAAATCTCTAGTCATTCTAGGAAATATATCAAATTCAATATTAGTAAAATTTGAAATTAATTCTTTATGATTTTTAAATCGCCAATAACAAAATGGTTCAGGATATTCTTTTTGAGTTAAACCGGTAATAATCCAGATTTCATAGTTATATTTTTTTATATACTTAAAAATTTGAGCGAATGTTTGATCATATATCTTGAGAGCTTTATAAATATCATCATCACCATTTGAATACCATGCAGGATTTTTTCCAGCAACAAACTCACTATTAAGAAAATAATGATGTTGAATGTGGGCTAGCCCATTTAAAAATATTAGAGATAAATCAGAATTATCTTTCATTGTTCTTCTTAATGCGTACTTAGATATAAAATAATCAAATTGAGCAGCTAACGACGATCTTTCTTTTCTTAAAAAGGAAATAAGTGCGCTCAAGGTGAGCTTTATATCAGAAATATTTCTTGGCAAGCCAACTAAAAAAAACAAACCAGTTATATCTTTTAGTGAAAGGCTTAAAGAAGCGTTTTCATTTACAACATTTCTTAAATTTGATGAGACAAGCTTGTCAATTTTACTTCCAATTGATTCTGATTCAGTCCATGGATCTGGGATATATGTACTAAAATATTTTGATGGTTTTAAGTTCATAGCTGAGAATATACTTACCTTTTTATTTTTTTTTGCATAATCTTCTATAAAATTTTTATGTTCTTTCTTTAAACAATCTCCCAAATTAAAGGTCTGATGCTCCTCATATGAAAGTCCTGTGTAAAATGAATACCACTGTATCCATGGCTCTAAGTGCTTGTATTTTTCTTCAGATGAGGTTTTTAATTTAACTAATGAGAGTATTTTTTTTAAGGATAAAAAATTATACTTAACACAATATTTTTCTATCAAATCAAAATTTGCCTCATTGAATTGAACTATTAGCTTTTTCTTATCCATTTAAGAATTTTTGATTATAAATATCTTTTATTTTATCATTCATTTAAGAATATTGGAGAGAATATGAACAATGTAACACCTATAAAAATTAATCTAACTGATGGAAGATTACCTTTAAAGAAAAAAGGCCTTGAAATGAAAGAGTTTGCTAATGTTGCTGAAATAAGAAGAGATCAGCTTGAAAAATTAGCGGCTGGTTTTAGGTTCTTTGCTCACTGTGGTTTTAATGAGGGTGTAGCAGGTCATATTACTTACAGAGACCCTGAATTCCCTGATCACTTTTGGGTTAATCCATTAGGTGTTCATTTTTCTCAAATATCTGTATCAGATTTAATTCTTGTCAATCACGATGGAAATGTTGTTCAGGGTGATAGAGATGTAAATGTTGCTGCATTTGCTATTCATTCAAGACTGCACAAAGCTAGGCCAGATGTGAATGCTGCTGCGCATTCTCACTCTATTCAAGGCAGAACATTCTCAACACTTGGCAAGCTGTTAGATCCTATCTCACAAGATGCATGTGCATTCTATGAGCAACAAGCAATTTATAGTGATTTTTCTGGTGTAGTTGAAGAAGTTGAAGAAGGTGATTTAATAGCCAAAGCTCTTGGTGATAAAAAAGTAATAATCCTTCAAAATCATGGCATCCTTACTACAGGCCCTTCTGTGGATATTGCTCTATGGTTTTATACATCTATGGAAAGGTGCTGCCAAGCTCAATTAGCTGCAGAAGCTGCTGGCGAGCCTATCATTATTCCACATGATACTGCTGTCAAAACTAGAGAATTTATTGCCAACGATATAGCGGCATGGGCTAGTTTTCAGCCAGCATTTGACATGATTGTAAAAAAAGAACCTGATTTATTAGATTAACCTAATGGGCTAATCATGGCCTTAGTTTCTAAATAGTCTTCAAGCCCATGGGTTCCATGTTCCCTTCCATTTCCTGAAGCTTTGTAGCCGCCAAATGGAGCATTATTCTCTCTATTTCCGCCATTGATAGTAATTTGACCTGCTCTAATATGTCTAGCTACCTCTTGTGCGTGATTAATCTCACCTTGTACATAACCAGCTAAGCCATAATCAGTATCATTGGCTATTTCAATAGCTTCCTCTTCCGTTTCATATTTTAAAATACACAAAACAGGCCCAAAGACCTCTTCTCTTGCTATTGTCATATCATTAGTTACATCTGCAAAAACAGTAGGTTTAACGTAATAACCCTTATCTAAACCATCTGGAAGCTCTGTGCCACCAGCAACTAAGGTTGCGCCTTCTTCAATACCAATCTCAATCATTCTTATGACTTTTTCGTATTGGGCTTTGTTTGATATAGGGCCCATCTTTGAATTTTCATCCATTGGATCACCTACTGTTGTTTTTTTAACAACTGCTTTGGCAATCTCTAATGCCTTATCATAATTTTTAGCTGAAACCAGCATTCGTGTTGGTGCTGTGCATGTTTGACCTGTATTTAAAAAGCATTGAGATATTCCTGAAGCAATAGCCTTTTCAATATTTGCATCATCAAGGACTATATTTGCTGATTTACCACCAAGCTCTTGAGCAACTCTTTTCACAGAAGGCGCTGATGCTTGGGCTACAGCAATTCCAGCTCTTGTTGAACCTGTGATTGAAATCATGTCTACGTCTGGATTTTCTGATAATGCAGCTCCTGCTATAGGTCCATATCCATTTACTAAATTAAAAACAGCTTTAGGCAGCCCAGCCTCATCAATAATTTCAGCCAATAATATTGCACAATAAGGAGATATTTCACTTGGCTTTAAAACCATAGTACAGCCAGCTGCAATAGCAGATGCAACTTTTGTACACATCTGATTCATAGGCCAGTTCCATGGAGTAATCATTCCAACAACACCAATTGCTTCTTTTCTCTCAATATAATTTTCTGAATTTCTTTCAAATTCATAATTCTCAAGAGTCTTTAGGGTTCCTTTAAAATGACTTAAGCCGGTTGTAGCTTGTGCCACTTGAGATAACCACAAAGGTGCACCCATCTCCTCTGTTACAGTAGTTGCAACCTCATCCATTCTTTTTTCATAAATTTCTATAATTGCTTTGAGGTAGTCTGCTCGCTCTGCTGGCGAGGTTTTGCTAAATGTCTTAAAAGCCTCTTTTGCATGACCAACTGCAACATTTACATCTTCTTTTGTACCCGCTGATATCAAGCCAATAACCTCTTCTGTAGCAGGATTAAAAACCTCAATAGTCTCTGCGGTTGAAGGCTTGGTCCATTTTCCATTAATGTAAAAATCTAATTTATCTTTCATAGCTATTTCCTGTTTGTATATAAATTATAGATATATTGATGCTTTTGATAAAGCTATTCTCTAGATTCCTTGAATGCCTCAATAGCTCTCAATCTGGATTCTTTGAGATTTAGTATCGGTTTTGGGTATCCCAAATGTTTTCTAAGAGAACTATCAGGATCGTGAATAACTTTTTTATCTAAATCTTTAAGTTCTGGAATATATTTTTTAATAAATTTTCCATCTTTATCAAAATTGGTCGACTGGGTTATAGGATTGAAAATTCTAAAATATGGCGCCGCATCAGTACCAGTAGAACTACTCCATTGCCAGCCACCATTATTTGAAGCAAAGTCTGCATCAATTAAGCTTTCCATGAAGAACTTTTCTCCTAGCCTCCAATCATGCAGCATATTTTTTGTGAAAAACATTGCCACAACCATTCTTAATCTATTATGCATCCAGCCCTCAGCTTTTAACTGCCTCATTGCAGCATCAATAATGGGAAATCCAGTCATGCCATTTTTCCAAGCATTAAATTCATCCTCATCATATCTCCATTTAATAGCATTCGTATAATCCTGAAATGGCTTGCCTTTACTAACTTTTGGAAAAGAATGAATGATATTTCTATAAAATTCTCTCCAAACTATTTCATCTATCCATTTGGTATAACCCTTGTTGCCAGAAGTAAACTCAAAATTATTAAGCTTTAATGCTTCAAGAATACATCTTCTTGAAGATATTACGCCTGTAGCCAAATATGGAGATATTCTGCTAGTACCTTCTAAAATAGGGTCATTTCTATTAGTGGAGTAATTAGGAGCTTTGGTGGCAAGAAATTCATTTAATCTTTTAAGAGCACTTTCTTCACCATGAGGCCATAGACTAATATCCACACCATGGGTACTTTCAAATTCATAATTAAAATCTTCAAAGTTTCCTTGAGATGAATTAATAGATTTTTTTTTATATTGATAATCGATATCTAAAAAATTCATATCAAAGTTTTCAACCCACCTTCTTTTAAAAGGGGTAAAAACTGAAAAGGGATTTCCTTGACCTGTTTTTAAAAATCCTGCTTCAAAAATTATTTGATCATTGAATTTCTCAAAATCAATATTGCTAGCAGTTAACAGAGAAATCACATTCTTATCTCTTTCATTCTCATCAAATCCAAACTGCTTATTAAGATAAACCTTATCAATATTATTCTCATTAGCAAATAAATCTATAAGAGAAGGATCTTGATTAAACCCCTCAGAATTTTTTATAACTAATGAGACATTTAATGATTCAAGCTTGGAGCCCAAGCTTTTTAAGTTTTTAATAATAAAGTCATTTTTAATATTTGATTCGTTGTGAAGTGCAGCCTGTGCAGGCGAATAGAGATATATCGCAATAACTTCATCGCATTGCTCAAATGCACTTTTTAGCGCAGGATTATCATCTGTCCTTAAATCAGATCGAAACCAAACTAAACCTTTCATGAAATAAGTTCTTTATTTGAGAAAGCAACATCTACTTGGTAGTTTTCTTTTTGATTAGTGATTTTTGCACAACCTCCAGCTGCGTTTACTATTGCAGCTCCAGCGGCTATGTCCCATAAAAATGAACCTTGCTCCTTATACATGTCAGCTTTTGCAGAGGCAACATAAGCAGCAGCCATGGCTGCTGATCCTATCATTCGTACCTTTTTCCATGACTGGAAATCTTCGATCATATCTAATAAAGCAGTATCTGAATAATCAGTTAACAAAGGTAATCCGGTAAGCAATATTGATTCATTTTTTTTAGAATTATTGTTTACGTAAATATTTTTATTATTTAGTTTTGCTTCTGATTCTATTGATCCCTCATAAATATCATCATTATTAAAGTCATATATAACTCCAATGACTGGCTCTAAATTAGAGATTAGTGATATGGAAACGCAACAAATTGGAATATTTCTTGAATAGTTTGCTGTTCCATCAAGGGGATCAACAACCCAAAATGTTTTACCTAAATTACTAACAGAAGCACCAGTTTCTTCTCCTAAAATAGGAATATCAGATTTCAACAGCAAGTGTTCTTTTATTAATTTTTCAGCTTCGATATCTGCTTTTAGTTTTATATCTTTTCCAGATGAAATATTTTCTTTATTTAGCTCAGCTTTTAAATTGAGTAATATATTACCTGCTTCTAGAGCTGCTTTTTTTGCTATTTCTAAATTTTTTAAAATGTTAGTCATTAATCAGTATATGTAACTCTATATATTGCATTATGTTTATCATCCGAAACCAAAAGCGAGCCATCTCTTAACACCAACGGAGCTGAAGGTCTGCCCCAAGATTTTTGGCCATATAGAAAGCCAGATAAAAAATCACTACTTCCAATAACATTACCATCTGAATCAGTATGCACAGCTAGTACTTTGTAACCAACTTTTTTTGATCTATTCCATGAACCATGCAAAGCCATAAATAAAGTATTTTGGTATTTTTCTGGAAATTGATTTCCTTTATAAAAAGCAACACCTGTTGGTGCAACATGAGCACCTATCTCAAGGACTGGCAGAACTATAGGCTCATCTAATTCACTTATCATGTCGCCATACTCAGGATCAATAACATTGGTTGCATGAAGATATGGAAACCCAAAAAATGAGTTTTCTTCTTCTAAGATATTTAACTCACATGACGGCGAGTCATCTCCAAGCCAATCTCTTCCATTATCTCCAAAATACATTAGATTTGTTTCAGGGTGCCAATCAAAACCCACACTGTTCCTTACACCTCTAGCTACAGTCTTCCATAAACCTTCTTCTAACCTAACAATAGAAGCGTATCTTTCATCTTTTTCTATGCCATCAAGACAAATATTGCATGGTGCGCCAATATTGGCATAAAGCCTTCCCTTGCTATCAAACTTAATCCATTTACCTCCATGCCAAGCATCGCTAGGGAGATTACTGTTAAATAAAATTAATTCAGGATCTTTTTGATCTATTGAATTCATAACATTATCAATATCTTTTATAACCCATATCCTGTCTACTTCTGCAAAATATAAATCACCATTACTGATAGCTATACCTCTCGAATTATTTAAGTCTGATGCTAACGTATATTTAATTTCTGTATTTTTCTTATTAATTGCATATATTTCTCCTTTAATGCCCCCAATATAAATAAATTTATTACCTTCAACCATCTGCCTAGGAGCAGAAATATCTGAAATATATAAGTCAGCCTTAAATCCCTTTGGAGTTATTAAGCCGTTATAATTAGCAAGTATGCTTGGAGAGAAAAAAAATAAAAATAAATGTATAATAAAAATACATTTAGATATAGAAAATAAAAAATACGGTCTACTCATATAATTCAATATGGATTTACATTTAATAATAGATTTTTCAATTATAAGTATTTTGGCTTCATTTGCCATAAATATGATTTTAAGAAACGTAGCAAAAAATAATAACTTATTGGTTGATTTACCAGATAAGAGTAGAAAATTCCATAAAAGAGCTACTCCGCTAACAGGAGGATTAGGAATATTAATATCCGCCCTTATTACAGGTGAGGTATACATAACATTAAATGATCTTAGAGGGTTTATTCCAGATTTTACCTACTACTTAATTATTTCATCTATCCTACTTGTTATAGTGTTCCTGATTGATGATATAAAAGGTATTAAGGCCTCTGTGAGAATTTTTTTTCAAGCAGTATTAGCACTATTTATGATAATTACAACTGATGTTTATATCGCAAATTTAGGTAATATTTTTGGTTTTGGAGATATTTATCTGGGTGCGTTTGGAATACCTTTTACCGTTTTTTGCGTCGTGGGAATCATGAATGCATTTAATATGATAGATGGTATTAATGGTTTATGCGCTGGATGTGCAATGACTGCTTTACTATTTATTGGCTTTTCTTCAGGTTTAATATACGACTCAATGCTAGTTCTTCTAATAGGCGCAATGATAGGTTTTTTATTTTTTAATTTGAGAATAGTGGGGGAAAAAAGAGCTGTATTTCTTGGAGATCATGGATCTAATATGATTGGATTTTGGGTGGCATGGTCTGCTATTTATGCATCACAAACTGAAATTTACAAAATTGACCCAATGACTATGATTTGGTTTGTAGCCATACCACTTCTTGATTGCATAGGTCTGATTTTTTCAAGAAGAAGCAGAGGAATTAGCTGGACAACTCCAGGTAGGGACCATATCCATCATAAGTTAATGAATAGATTTTCTCCTGAGGGAACCTTGGCTGTTATTATTTTGATATGCATATCGCTATCATCTTTTGCATTAATTATTGAAAAAATTATGTCATCTTACGCATCTTTTGCGTTCTTTTTTATATTTGCGGTCGTATACTATTTCTTTGCTTATTATTATGAGCATATCAAATCAAAAATTGGAGTTAAAAATGTTTAATTTTTTTAAAAAAGTTCAGGCTAAGGACAGTCAGGAAACAGAGTTTAATTTTGATCTTGAATTAATAGGTTGTGCCCTAGCCTATGAAATTGCTCTATCTGATGGCAAGATTGATTTAAGTGAATTAGATAAAATAAAAAACGAAATAACAGTTAAATCAAAAGAACTAAATTTAGTGCCTGAAGAGGTTTTTGCAACTATTAAAAATCATAGCGAAAAATCAGTATCATTTAATGATTTTATAAATCAAATTAATGATAATTTTTCTCAAGATCAGAAGCTAGAGATGATTGGTTTCTTGTGGCATACAGCCTATGCTGATAATGTGCTAGATGTTGATGAAGAAAGGTTGATAAGAAGAATTGCAGATATGGTTAGAATCAAAGACATGCAAGTTCTGAAACTTAAAGATCAAGCTAAACAAAATAGCTAATAACTTATAAAACTAGCGTTCTCTTCTAGGAATTTTTTTGCTTCAGATCTTTTGCATGAAAAATCAGCATATTGACTAATGTCATCAAGGATATCATTTCCCACAAATGTACCCATTTGATATAAGATTACACATCTTTCCAGCTCATTCACTCTTTTCTCATTATTAAGTTCTTCAACTAGACTCTTATATGTGGTTTGAGAATGCTCAATTTTCATATCTCTTTTTCTGTCTAAAATCATAAAATTCTTTGAATCATTCAAGTGATTATATAAATCCCACTCAATACCGTTTGAGGAACTTCCTGGCTTGCCATTCTTGGCAAAATTCGACCAAAATTTCATCATATTTTTTGAGACAAATCTTTTTGATGGTCCGTTGGGGTAGATTAAAAACCCATAACCTTCAACAAGTTTATTATTTCCAGTAATAAGAGATATTTCAGTTCCATGTGATGCGCCAATAAGTTTTTTAAAGTCTGCAACTATAAATCTTCTATGATCATCCCAATCAAACCTATAAGCATATGTATTATTATTACCAGCTTTATTTAAGGATGAAATAGGTTCAATAACCCCTCTTAATTTCCATGCTTCACTTCTATAATAATTGAAAGCTTCAAATGCATCTTCATTTTTTAAAGTTACTCTTGGAATACCCAATATAGATCCTAGAAACGAATAATCTAATTTAACAAAGTATTCAGCTATACCAATCCATAGCTTGACTTCATCCCTGTTTGAGCCTGCGATAAAGGGAATATTGTTTATATATGTAGAGTTACCTAAGGCCTTTTCAAGCCCTTCAAGAGGTATAACAATCCCATCATTGGTGAGAAGCGGGACCTCAAGATTTGATTTATCTGAGTATTCAGCAAAGAATTCCTCAGCTGAAAGCCCTAAAAGCTTTTTATGAAGATCTTCTGAAGATAAGTCTTCGTGATTGTTAATAAGCCTTTTAACAACCTCGCTGCTTGTATGATTAAATGTTGGGTGTGTTTCTTCTATTACAAAAGCCTGCTTTGTTGATACTGAAGTGGTGTATCCAGACTGAGAAATAGCTTTATGGAAAAGTCCTTTTGATTGAGGGGACACCATAAGTGATAAAACATTATGACCGCCTGCTGATTCTCCAAAAATGGTAATGTTGTTTGGATCTCCTCCAAATAATTCAATATTTTTATTTACCCACTTTAATGCCTGAATGATATCTAAAGTTCCAAAATTAGAAGTTTTATCAAGTCCAGCTTGATTGTCTTGGATGCTTGGGTGAGTAAACCAACCAAAGGCCCCAAGCCTATAGTTTATTGTTACAACAATAACATCATGCTTATCTACCATCGTTGAATAATCATATAAATCTTTTAAACCAGAGGTGTTGCCACCTCCATGAATCCAAAACATCACAGGTAATAGTGCTGAAGATTTATTTTTTGGAGTCTTAATATCTAAGTACAAGCAATCTTCTGTTCCTGTAAGAATACCTTCACCTGGTGCTCCGCCCATTGATGATGGCTCTTGTATACAAAAATTATTGTCTTTTTTTTCAATTATGGAATTAGTATTTAAAATTTCTCTTGGAGCTTTCCATCTGAGATCACCAATTGGAGGTTTGGCGTATGGAATATCATCATAATTTATAACTTTATTCTCAATATATCCTTGGACTTTTCCTGACGAAGTAGATATATAATCATCAATCTCTTTAGCCTCTATTTCAAGACTAAATAGAAAGAAAAAAGTTAAGATATAAAGTTCTTTTTTAGGCATAATGTATTTTCTCTGAAAGTGAAAAAAATATTATATATTAATTCTATATATAAAAAATCATCGGGATGTAGCGCAGCCTGGTAGCGCACTACACTGGGGGTGTAGTGGTCGTCGGTTCAAATCCGGCCATCCCGACCATATTGTAATCTAATTAAGTTGGTTCTTAATTATATTTGAAACAATGAAGTTAAGCTTTACTCTTTCTGAAATTATGTGCTCTTCACCTGTTTTTGGATTTCTGCCTAAACGTTGAGGGGTAACTTTATTTGCAAAAGTACCAAAGTTTGTTATTTTTACATCCTGTGCGTTAGATTTTAATTTAATTATTTCTATAAAACTGCTAACAAGTTGTTTGCTCATAGACTCAGATATTGTTAACTTTGAAGAAATATTTTTTGCAATATCAATCTTTTTAAGGTTCATGTTTTATCGATATTTATGTTCCTGTACCGGTTCCTGTGCCTGTACCGGTTCCTGTGCCTGTACCGGTTCCTGTACCTGTACCTGTACCTGTACCTGTACCTGTTCCTGTGCCTGTGCCTGTGCCTGAGCCAGTATCATCCTCATTGGCCTCACCAATAACTGTTCTTGTTGCGGTTCCAGTATTGCCAGCTTCATCTGTTGCTGAGTATGAAACTGTATAAGTTCCTGCTGTTGATGTATCAACTGTTGATGATGAAATGACACTTTCACCTCCATCTGCAGTTGCGCCTGCATCAGTATAAGTATCACCAAGTTCTACAGTAACAGGATTGTCACCAATCACAGTAATAACTGGAGCTACTTCATCTAAATCAATTAGGGTGACATTAACTGTTTGAGTTCTAATATTAGTTCCATCTGATACTGAAACTTCCACTGAATAAGATGATTTTGTTTCATAATCAACCACTGTGGAAGAGCTAAAAGCAAGAACTCCTGAAGAAGAGCCGATGGTAAATTCAGATCCAGAAGGAACAGACCACGTTAAGGAGTCACCTTCAGGATCAGCTGCTACAAGTGTACCTACAGCGCTTTGATTTTCATTAACAGTGAAGTTTGTATTTAAAATATATGGTGTCTCATTCACATCTAAAAGGTTAATTGTTATAAATTGTTGTGTTGTGTTATCGCCATCAGTAACTGTAACAGTTGCTGTATATACATTTTTTGCTTCAAAGTTAACTTCTTTTGGAGCTGAGACATTAAACACCATTTCACCCGTAGAAGAATCAATCAATATTTCATTTCCACTGATTGAGAATATAACTGAGCCAGATGAATCAGAAGCGACAATTTTTCCAATTGATAGTGTTTCTTCATTAACATTAAAAACTGATGGTGAAGTGATGATAGGACCTGTAGTATCTTCAACAATAACTGTTCTTGTTGCGGTTCCA
>Ga0255758_10004360_pt1 | contig 12048 bp, 10 predicted proteins | sample 011ome_24_FD_179958 | JGI IMG/M metagenome (GOLD analysis project Ga0255758, IMG submission 179958) | Coastal salt marsh microbial communities from the Groves Creek Marsh, Skidaway Island, Georgia - 011513CT metaG (version 2) | ecosystem: Environmental > Aquatic > Marine > Intertidal zone >...
CCGCGCGCCAGCAAAAACACCGACGATCATTGCCCTATTTGTTAGCTCGATCTTGGCGGTCATACTGCTTTTAACGCCAGCGTTTGCTCAAACCGCCACTCAACCGATGCCTGAGAACGCCAGCGCCAAAAGTTACGGCGATGGATGGGAATGCAACCTTGGATTCCGGATTAATGAAGATGCCTGCGTCGCTGTGATTGTGCCGCAAAACGCATACGACACGAACCGGTCCTACGGTTCCGGATGGGAATGTATGCACGGGTTTCGCAGAACTGACGATACAGAATGTGTTGCAGTAGAGGTGCCTGAAGGTGGATATCTGGACCCATCAGGCCAACGGTGGAGTTGTTTGCGCGGCTACATTAAGGTCGATGACACATGTCAGGAAATCGTACTTCCAGCGAACGCATACTTGGCAGATGCCTTATATGGCTCCACATGGACGTGCGAACGTGGGTTTGAAGCAACTGGCGACATGTGTACTGCCATTGAGGTTCCGGCCAACGCCTATCTGAATGGATCAGGATACGGCCAGCCTTGGACATGTGAGCGTGGCTTCTTTGAACGGGCGGGCCTGTGTGAAGCCTTGGTTATCCCGGCAAATGGATATTTCGATGACGCAAGCTACGGCCCAGGGTGGAAGTGTAACCGTGGATACGCCGCTTTTGGCGAGTCATGCGAGCTGATAGATGTTCCCGACAACGCGCATCTGGACTGGTCTGGTAATCGTTGGGAATGCCATAAAAATTTCCAAAAATCCAAGGGGGAGTGCGTGCTGAACGAATAGGCGCGAGCCACGGCACCACCTCCATTCAAAATGCACATGTGAGGGCAATTCTGCCCACCGTGCCAACTTATAGAAGAGAACAACAATTGAAACCAAATCTGAAACTGGCGATACCATCCGCCTCCCTATCAGGGGACCGCAGGCGCCTGTTCGATGGCAGTGTCGGTGATGTCAAAGCTCTGCGCATTGCAGTTCTTGGCACCGATTGCGCCGACCCCCGCCGACAGTGGGCTCCGAAATGGGATTCCAGATGAATTACAGCGCGTTGATGCGAGCCATGGCCGCGCCGGACATCAAAGAAGAACTCTTTGATTATCCACCCATACGACCATCACAGCACAAGCAAGACAAGGCCCGACACTTGGCGCTGGTTTTAATGACCTCGCTTGGTCCGGCCGACCTGCAAAACAAAGGAAACTGAAAATTGACAAAACTCACAAAAAACAATCTTTTCAAAGTGCATGTGTCCAAACAGGAAACGGCGATGGACAAGACGACGCGTGTCGTCAGGCAAATGGTCGACGAAGAAGCGGAACAACGACAAGTCAAGAATTCCCGACTGCGCAATGCGCGCCTTGAAAGAGAAGCGAACACGCCGCCTGTAACCAAAGTTTCAGCAGCATCTAAATCGCGCCTCACGAAAGCCGCTTCAACGCGGTAATTGAACTTCGGCGGCTTTTCTTGCTTAAGATACTCTGCCGGTCGACCGGCAATACAATCGGTTTTAAATCGGCCGGTGACGCACTCAGATTGTCCAATTATCCAAGCGGAATCCAAGGATCCATCCATGACAAAAGCCGAGCATTCCCCAGAAAAAATCCACTATATCTGCCAGACTTATGTTGAAACGAAGGCTGGGCGCAGTGGGCAGACTGACCTGAAGATTGCAAAGCAATTCGAACACTCCACAGCGGCGGAGGCACAAAACAGAGCCGAACGAGAGGCTCAATCAGACGATTGCGCAGGCGCCGACGCCTACAGTGTGAGTGAAGACCCAAACAGTGGAGAAGTTGGCGACCCGAGCTTCCTTACGAGGCTGGGCAAAGTTCCAGAATTTGACGGTTTTTAGAATCCCGAAAATAGAAGCGGCTTGTCCTGAGTTCATGTCACTCAAACACGACAATTAACTGGTTAACAGGAGCGTTGGGGGTGAGGTTTTTCCGCGATCCGAGCCCAACAAACCAAAAAAGCGGTCATAGGTGCGAGCCCAGAGAATTCACACTTCGTCCCACATTCTTGCAATTCGCAACACATGCATCGAAACAGATACGCGCCAAGACCATTGGGGCCGCTTAGGTCTGGAAAAGTGGGGCTTTTTCTGCGCGCAGCAGATCAAAGGGGTTCGAGACTAACTCAAGACTTGATCTTCTCCATCTTTGGATCAAACAGGGGCTTCAGAGAGGCCATTGCGGGTATCCGTTGCCCGGCCACTTCGACCTCCCACGTACCCTCGTTAATGATTGCCGTTGTGAGGGGGGTGTCCAGCTCAGCAAAGCCAATACCGACGGCCCCGCCAAGCGAGTGGCCGTACCCACCGATTTGCAGATGGCCGACCTCGGTGCCGTTTAGATAGATGCATTCGTTGCCGTAAAGCAGCGGGTCCGGGTCTTTCAGCAAGAATTGCAGCATTCGTACCTTTGGTACACCTTCAGCCTTGATGGCGGCAAGGGCTTCGCGGCCTATGAACCCACCGGGTTTGTCAAGTTTAACGGCAAAGCCTAGGCCTGCGGAGATCGGGTTGTCGGTGTTGTCCACATCCAGTCCAAAGTCGCGGTAGGCTTTCTCAAGGCGCAACGAATTTAGAGTTTGCATGCCTGCATCGCGCAGGCCGAATTCTTTACCAGCCTCTTTCAGCAGATCATAGACTTGAACGGCGGCGTACGAGGGCACCTGAAGTTCCCAGCCAAGCTCGCCCACAAAGGTCACGCGGAAGGCTTTGACCATCCAGTAGCCGACATCAATGTCCTGACAGGTCATAAAAGGAAAAGCCTCGTTAGACATGTCTGCAGAGGTAACTTTCTCCATCAACATCCGAGCTTTGGGCCCGTGGATGTTGATCTGGGTGATGGCAGGGGTGAGGTCGGTGATGACAACAACTTCACCCTCTTGGATGTGACGCTTCATGCGCATCAGGGTGTGGCCGTGGCTGTTTTCACCTACGACCACCATAAACTGATCCGCAGTCATTCGGGTCACCGTCAGATCGGCTTCAAAGCCACCCCTTTCATTGACCCAAGCCGTATAGACCACGCGACCGGGCTCCACATCGACGTCATTGCAGGAGAGGCGGCTCATAAGGGCAAGCGCGTCGGGCCCCTCAACGTTGAACTTGGACATGGTGGACATGTCCATAATGATGACATCCTCTCGCGCGGCGCGGTGTTCCTCGGCATGCCACTCGAACCAGTTTTGACGGCGCCAGCTGAATGTCTCGATCTTTGCCTTTTCCGGTGTGGGGGCAAACCAGTCGGGCATTTCCCAGCCGTGGCCTTCGGCAAAATAGGCCCCGCTTGCTGCCAGTCTGTCATGCAGGACCGAGCGTTTGAGGTCGCGGGCTGTGAGGTAGTTTTCGTTGTGGAAGTGCTGGCCGAACATCTTGCCCAAGAGTTCCGGACCGCGATCTCGGCGAAAGGCTCTGGTCGCCTGGTGCCGGGTAAAGCGGTTGACGTTGATGCCGGTGACGTCGGTCTGCGGATGGCCGCTGACGATCCATTCAGCCAGGACCTTGCCTGTGCCTGCACCATTCAAAATGCCAAGCGAGTTCATACCACAGGCCACGAAGCAGTTGCGTAGCTCTGGCGTTTCGCCAACCAAAGGAGCAAGGTCGGGGGTGAAACTTTCTGGGCCGCAGAAGAGTTTGCGAACACCTGCATTTAGAGCATGGGGAACACGGGAATAGGCCTTTTCAAGATGCGGTCCGACGCGGTCCCAGTCGGGCTCGATCGCGCCAAAGGCGAAGTTCTCGGGGATGCCGTCGAGCTTCCACGGCGCGGCGCCCGGTTCGAACAGTCCGAGCATAAGGCCGCCGACTTCTTCGCGGTAATACGTGTAGGTCGAGGGATCTTCGAGCACAGGCAGATCACGGCTCAGGCCTTCAATACTCTCGGTTATCAGGTAGTAGTGTTCCGCAGCCTGAAGCGGAAGATTGATACCCGCTTTCGCGCCCAATTGACGGGACCACATACCGCCACAAATCACCACGTTTTCAGCATTGATGGTTTGGCCGTCGGTGGTTTTTACGCCGGTTACGGTGCCGTTCTTGGCCATGATCTCGGTTACGGTGACGCCTTCGAAAATCTTTGCGCCGCCCATACGCGCGCCCTTGGCGAGCGACATGGTCACGTCGACCGGATTGGCGCGGCCATCTTCAGGGATGTAGAAGCCGGCCAAAACGTCGCTGAGGTCTCCGATAGGGAAGAGGTCTGCGGTTTCCTTGGGTGAGATTTCGTTGATGTTGATCCCGTGGCGGCGCATAAAGGGCGCGAGGCGGCGCATTTCATGTACGCGTTCTTCATTGTTGGCAATCTGCAAATATCCAACATCTCGGAACCCAGTCGGCACTCCGGTTTCCTTTTCCAGGTTGGCGTAAAGATCACGCCCATGCGTGTAGATCTCGCATTCAGCTTCGGACGGCAAAAGACCTGCCACAATAAGCCCTGCTGCGTGCCATGTTGTACCACTGGTAAGCTGTTCGCGCTCAAGCACCACGACGTCAGTCATACCCAGCTTGGTTAGGTGATAGGCTGTGTTACAGCCGATGGAGCCACCACCAATGATCACAGTTTGCGCATGGGAGGGGAGATTGCTGGCCATAGTGCGCTCCTACTGAAAGAATCTAATTTGATCAAATCATTGCGTTGACTTTACTGCAAAAGCAAGGGAGTGATTGAACAGATGTTCAGTGAATCGTGGTAAATGGCTGTAAAGGTGAAGAAAAAAGCTCGCTTTGAAGCACCAGAGGAGCGGCGCAGGCAATTGATCGATGCGACGGTGACTTGCATTGCCAGTCACGGAATTTCGGGAACGACGCTGCGCAAGGTCAGCGAAACCGCCGGCCTTTCGTTGGGATTGGTGAATTTTCACTTCGCGAACAAGGACACGCTTTTGCATCATACCCTTCTTGCGCTAGCGGAAGAGCATCGCAATTTGTGGAAGCAACGAGTGATGAACACAGAGTTGACACCTGTCGAGAAAATCTACGCCATCGTCGAGGCGCAATTTCATCCAAAGATATGCAGCCGAAAAAAATTGGCTGTCTGGTTTGCGTTCTTTGGCGAGGCCCATCATCGAAAAGTATATCGTGAGATCACTGCGGGCATCGACGCTGAGCGAATGGAAACTTGTCGTACTTTGCTACAAGGGATCGCTGAGGAACAAACGCTGTTTGGCAAGCCAGATGAGATTGCCGCGGCACTTGAAGCGCTATTCGACGGAACCTGGCTGAACATCCTTTTGTACCCTGAAGTTTTCAAGCGCGCACACGCTGAACGACACGTTAAGGACTATCTGGGATTGGTGTTTACCCGACAATGTTTGGACTGAAACCACATTTTCTGGGTGAAGCAGGTTATCGGCGGATACGCCCAAGCTAGACAAGCGCAAAGTCTGCTTAGCGTTGAAATCCGCTGTTCAATCCGGAGGAATCAAAGTCAGGACTGTCCCGCGTTGCCGTCATTCGGTTTTCGAAAAGGCTGCACGATGCACGAACGGCAAGAATGCGAAAGCCGCGATGCGGCGGCGGTCGACGCGATGGATGACCGGATTGGGCCGAAAGCCGCTAATTTGTTGTGGGTTTTATAAGAGTGGTGCCTCAAGAGGGACTCGAACCCCCGACCTTGTCCTTACGAAGGACCTGCTCTACCAGCTGAGCTATTGAGGCACTTTCGGTGCAGGGCCGATAGCATTCTCGATTGACCAAGGCAAGACGGATTGCGCCTAGCCCGGTGAAACCTCTTGCGTTTTGTTGTCTACCACAGCGTCGGACAGGTCGTCATCCACGGCAGATGCCATGCCGGCCCCGACAATCAGCGGCAGCATTTCAACCCCTGTCGGACTTGTTGCGGATTGCATTGGCGGGCGTTGCCATGACAGCGTGTCGAAGCTTTGGCAGTTGCGGCAGACCGGCGTCCACTCGCTTTGAACGTTGTGGCAGCTATCACACACCCAACTTGGCGCACGCGGAGCGGACACCGCCTTGGCCATCCAGCCGCGGACGGTGGCGTCGCCGGCGCCTTCGCCCCGGGCGATTGCGGCCATGATGGTCAGAACGCGCGCGTCTGGTTCGGTGTCCGCCAAATCGCCCATCGCGCGACGGGCTTCAGGAAAATCCTCGGCGGCGATCAGCAATTCGGCCTTCAGCATCCGGCTTTCGGGATGGTCGGGCTGTTTGTCGATCAGCTTTTGGAAGCGTTTCACCCGCTCTTGTTGCGTTTCATCCGGTGCGATCCGCGCAAACGCTGCAGCCAGATCGGGGTGGGGGTGGACACTCCAAGCTTTCAACAAAAGACGCGCCGCTTTTTTCGGTGCACCGGCCTCGATCTGCGCGTCGGCAGCCATGGCGGCAGCAGGCACCAGATCGGGCGACAGGCGGTTGGCTTCGATCGCGGCTTCTCGCGCCTCCATCGAGCTGCCTTCGTCAAGCACACCTTTGGCTTCGGACACCGCCAGAACCGCTTCGCGGCGCTTGTGGACATCACGAGGCAAGGTTCCGGACTTTAGCTTTGCGTTCAGGGTTTTACGGGCACCGGCCCAGTCTTCTTTTTCGGCCTGAAGGCGCAGCAGAACGTCTTGCGTGTCTTCGTGCTTTGGCTTTAGCTCGAACGCCTTTTCCGCCAGCTTCAACGCGGTGTCATGATCCCCAGCACTCAGCTTTTGCTTCATAATACCACGGACGCCGACAAAGCGGGTTTTTTCATTGGTCAGCAAACGCTTATAGACCTCTTCCGCCTTTTTGCTGTCACCGGCAATCTCGGCCCCTTGCGCAAGAAGCAGATTGGTCAACTCGGGCTTGCCCAGATACTTTTCCGCCCGCGCGGCCTTGGCCATCGCTTCATGACCGTCACCGCTGGCAAGGGCCATCATGCCCTCGGACAGCGCCTGAAAACCACGGCGTTCACGGTTGCGGTCGAAATAGCGCGAAATCGCGGTTTCATCGCCGTTGATGAATTTCAGAACGGCAATCAAAAGACCCAATAGTTTGAAAATCAGCCAGATCGCCGCAACGATCAGCACGGCAGCAATCACTGACTGCAAGGCGCCCAGATTGAACTCTAGCCCCGCGACGGTCAGTTGCAGGCCAGCCTCGACCTCAAGCAGCCAGTCGGCGCCCAGGGCGGCGGCCGCGACCAGCGTGACGAATAGAATGATCTTAATCATCGACCACAGCATAGCGACCCCCTTAGTTCCCGTTTAAATCTTGTTTCAAGGCAGACAAAGCATCCAGCGCCTGCGCCCTTCGGGTCGCAATTGCGATCCAGTCGGTCATCTCCGCCTGACCCTCAGCAGGCAAAGCATCCAGTTCAGCGAATACCGACGCCAGATCGCCCGCTTTCAACGCCGCCTCGGCCCGTGATAGAACCGCATCGGCGTCATCTCCATCCTTAGGCGCAACCGAACGCACGCCCAGTTGGTCTTGGAGAAAAGCGACCACACCGCCCTGACCACCTTGGTCAGCGGTTTTCTGGCGTACAGCGCGCAGGGCCGCGCGGGCGGTTTCGGGATAGGCTTCGATCAAGGCGGCTTGTGTCGGCACACCCTCAGCCGCTTGCGATTTCAAAGCCTGCGGAACGCTTGCGCCCTCGGCCTCTAGCGCCGCCACTGCTTCGGTAAACGATGCGCCGCTGTTCACGGCAACTGTCACGTCGGTGATCAGCGCCGCGCCTTGTGATTTCAACGCCTCTTGCCGTGCGGCTGCCTCCATCGCGCGCGCGTCAGCAGCCATCTGTTCGATGTCTGCACGGTGGGAGGCGACGGCTCCTTGAAGTTTGGCAAGCTCGGCCTCGTACGCGGCAACCGCCTGATCCGAGGCAAGCTCTTGCAAAGGACGCGACTCAAGCGCGTCGATCCGTTCGGACAATTGGCCCGTGATTTCAAACAGCGACCGCAACTGCGTTTTCAGGTTTTCCACATCGCCACCCAAATCCGCATCCAACGTGTCAGCGATAGCGGCCATTTCCTTGCGCAACCCGCTTTGATCCGTCAGGCCTTCAATGCGCTCAAGCTCGTAAGCGATGTTTCCAACCTCGACCTCGATCAATGCGCGCGTTTCCTGAGCGTAGGCAGAGGGTTGCGACCCACCCGTTACCCCAAGCGTCACAGCGGCCCCAAAACCAAGTGCGGCAGCGACGGCCCCGCCAATAACCATCGGAATGACCGACGATTTCTGTTGCGGTGGCAGCTGCACTTCTGACGGATCGGTCAGTACTTCGGCCTGATCAGATTCTTGAACCTCTTCTGCTGCTTCATCAGACGGCTGTTTCTCGTCTGCATCGACGTCGGATTCCACATCTTCGGCAGGCAGCTCTTCGACTACCTCGGCATCCTCGATCTGTTGATCTTCGGTTGCGTTGTCCTGATCCTGATCTTTTTCCTTATCGGACAATAACTTGTTCCTTCTGCCGAAAATATTGCAGCCTATACCATAAACTTATGTATCCACCGTCCGCGCCTCAAGTCTGCTTCGATGCGGCCAATAGGCCCGCAATCGAGTCCAGCATCCCTTGGGCGTCCGGCGTGTCTGCCACTATCATCCTGCGCCGCAGCATATCGTCAAGCGGTTCTGCCGCGTTTGGGCTGATAACCGCCACCCAAGGTGCAGCGGCTGTGGGTAGGGCGTTGTAGAACAACTTTGCGCTTCGGGGTGAAAAAAGAGGGGCGATAACAGGTCGGCCGCCCTTTAGAAGTTTTGCAGCTTCGTCTGACATGGGCTCCGAAACCTGCCGATACGCGACGCATTCGTCTGTCGGAATCCCTGCTTCGGTTAACCGCTCGGCAATCCGCCCTCGCCCGTACTCGCCGCGAATATGCAAAAGCGGACCTTTATGGGTTTGATCTAGGATCGCCGCGATGACCGCCTCGGCGTCACCGCCGCAGTCCATAGCCCGATACCCCGCCGCCGTAGCCGCCCCCGTTGTCTGCGGTCCGACACAAAAGGCGGGCAGACCCGCAAGTGAATCGACCCTAACACTGCCCAAAACCCCGTTTTGCGACGTGAATATCAGCCCATTAGGGGGTTCGTCAGGCATAGCAAACTCCACCCACTCAATCCGCTGTAAAGGAGAGATCACGATCTCGACCGCATCCCCAAAGCGGTCATCTACCCTGTCGGCGAACCGCTTGGACCCGTCTTTGGGTCTTGTCAGCAAAATGATAGGGCGGTCGCTCATGGGGCCTCGGGATTGTGAAAGCGTCCCTCTAGTGCTACCTGCGAAGGAACGATCTGACAATGCGGCACCCATGACCAAGCCCCTGACAATCTTAGGCATTGAAAGCAGTTGCGACGATACCGCTGCCGCGCTGGTGCGTGGTGTGCCGGGCGTGGCGCAGGTACTGTCATCCGTGGTGGCGGACCAAACCGAACTGCATGCCCCGTTCGGAGGCGTCGTTCCAGAAATCGCGGCCCGCGCCCACGCCGAGAAACTGGACCTTTGTGTGATCGAGGCTTTGAAGCAGGCAGACATGGGTCTAAGTGATATCGACGCCATCGCCGTAACCTCGGGGCCCGGCTTGATCGGCGGCGTGATCTCGGGCGTGATGTGCGCAAAAGGGCTGGCTGTGGGATCGGGCAAGCCCTTGTTGGGCGTGAACCATCTTGCCGGCCATGCTTTGACCCCGCGTTTAACCGACGGCATGGCTTTCCCCTACCTAATGCTTCTGGTGTCAGGCGGGCACTGTCAGTTTCTTCTTGTGCGCGGGCATGACGATTTCACACGCCTTGGCGGCACCATCGACGACGCCCCGGGCGAGGCCTTCGACAAGGTTGCCCGTCTGCTGGCCCTGCCCCAACCCGGTGGGCCATCGGTTGAGGCCGAGGCCAAGAACGGCGACCCCAAACGATTCCGCCTGCCGCGCCCCCTGCTGGATCGCCCCGTATGTGACATGAGCTTCTCGGGTCTGAAAACCGCAGTTCTGCGCACCCGTGATCAACTGATCGCCGAACACGGAGGCATTCCGCGTCAGGATCGCGCTGACATATGTGCCAGCTTTCAAGCCGCCGTTGGTGATGTGCTAGCAGAAAAAACCCGCCGCGCTTTGACGCTTTTGAAAAACGAAACCGATGGCCCCCTAAACCTCGCTGTCGCTGGAGGGGTGGCGGCAAATCAGTCTCTAAGACTGGGGCTTATGGCTGTTTGCGACGAGTTTCAGGCCAGCTTTTCTGCCCCTCCGTTGAAACTGTGTACCGATAACGCTGCCATGATCGCCTATGCAGGCATCGAAAAATTCGCGCGGGGTGAGCAGGATGACATGACCCTGAAAGCCCGCCCCCGTTGGCCACTGGATCAAACCAGCCCGTCACTGATTGGATCAGGAAAAAAGGGGGCCAAGGCATGAGCATCGCAGTCGTCGGCGCAGGAGCGTTTGGAACAGCCCTTGCCATCTCTCTGGCGCAAACGGGTCAGCGCGTGGTTTTGTGGGGACGTGATGCCGCGCAAATCAACACGATGCGGAAGACAAGACAAAACGCTGCCTATCTGCCCGGCGTCACGTTGCCAGAAACGCTTTCCGTGACTTCGGGAATGGCAGATTTGGCCGAAATAGAGACTGTTTTACTGTCGATCCCCACGCAGAAACTGGGCACTTTCGCGCAGGATAATCACGCTGCACTCAACGGCAAGAACCTTGTCGCCTGCTGCAAAGGGATTGATCTGGCAAAACTGATCGGTCCAACCACAATTCTGCAACAGTCATGCACCGATAGCACCGCTGCCATCCTGACCGGCCCCAGCTTTGCCGCCGACATTGCCCGCGGTTTGCCAACTGCGCTGACTTTGGCCTGCGCGGATGAGGGCGTGGGCGAAACCCTTCAACAGTCGCTAACAACGCCAAATTTGCGTATTTATCGAACACCCGACACCTTGGGCGCTGAGCTTGGCGGTGCGTTGAAAAACGTCATGGCCATCGCCTGTGGTGCTGTCATGGGTGCGAAACTGGGAGACAGCGCCCGCGCTGCCCTGATGACACGCGGCTATGCCGAAATGAAGCGCATGGCAGAAGCCCTTGGTGCCCACCACGAAACCTTGTCCGGCCTATCGGGTTTCGGTGATCTGGTGCTGACCTGCACTTCGGACCAGTCCAGAAACTACCGTTTTGGGATTAGTTTGGGTCGATCCGAGCCGTTTGACCCCACTATCACCGTCGAAGGTGCGGCTACCGCCAAGGCCGCTAGCGCCCTTGCTACAAAACACAATATCGACATGCCCATCACCAAAGCCGTTGCCGCCCTTTCCACCGGCGACGTCTCGGTGCAGGATGTGCTGAAAGCGCTACTCTCACGACCACTGAAAGAGGAATAACCATGTATTTCGCTGTGATCTGCAAAGACAAACCAAACTCGCTTGATCTGCGTCTGGCCAACCGCGACAACCACTTGGCCCATGCCGCCAATGCCACCATCTTGTTCGGCGGCCCGATGCTGGACGATGATGGCAACATGTGCGGCTCGCTATTGGTGATCGATGCAGAAGACAGGGCTGCGGTCGAAGACTTTGCAGCCAATGACCCTTACGCCAAGGCAGGATTGTTCGAAAGCGTCGAAATCACCGCCTGGAAAAAGGTTATGGGCTGATGCGCTATTGGCTGTTCAAATCCGAACCCTCGACCTGGAGCTGGGACAACCAGAAAGCCAAGGGTAGCGCGGGCGAAGAGTGGGACGGTGTGCGCAATTATCAGGCCCGTAATTTCATGCGGGACATGAAAATTGGCGATCGCGGGTTTTTCTATCATTCCCAGAAAGAAAAATCCGTGGTCGGCATAGTCGAAGTGATCGCCGAAGCGCACAAAGACAGCAAAACCGACGATCCACGTTGGGAATGTGTGGACATCAAAGCGCTGACCGACGTGCCGAATCCGGTTAGTTTGGACGTAATTAAGCAGGATCAGAGACTGTCTGATATGGTTTTGGTAAAAAACTCGCGCTTATCGGTCCAGCCGGTCACAGATGATGAGTGGGCGGTCATCTGCGAATTGGGCAAAGTTTCCCTCTAGCCCAAAAGAGCATTCCTAATGCATGATTCCCCCATCCTAAAAGAGGGGGGAAACCATGG
>Ga0255758_10004362_pt1 | contig 12039 bp, 7 predicted proteins | sample 011ome_24_FD_179958 | JGI IMG/M metagenome (GOLD analysis project Ga0255758, IMG submission 179958) | Coastal salt marsh microbial communities from the Groves Creek Marsh, Skidaway Island, Georgia - 011513CT metaG (version 2) | ecosystem: Environmental > Aquatic > Marine > Intertidal zone > Salt...
GGGCAATATCGCCCGGTCCGCAAATGACAGCAGAATACCCTGCTTGTTGGAACTGCCCCGCCTCGGTGCCATAGGAAACAACATGCGTTTCATTATCGCCCGTGAGTTGACGCGCCAAGGTTTCAGCTAAAGCCGTTGGTTCGGGGCGAAGCGCCGGCACATAAAACCGTTGCGTTAAACGGATCGCTGCTTCGGGGCGTATTGCCTGCATTTCGGCTTCAAGCGCGCGCGCAGCGGCTTTGTATTTTTCCGTCCAATCGGCTTCCTGTTCATCTGCAACAACCCGAAAATCCATGCTGAACCAGCAATCTTTCGCGGTAATATTATGCGCGGTTCCCCCCGAAATCATTCCCACATGGGCTGTGGTATACGGGGGATCAAACATCAGGGCGATTTCACTGGCAGATTTGGCCCTATTTTCCGCATTCACATCATTGGCCCAATCGATCAGCTTCGCCCCCGACATAATTGCGCTGACGCCTTGATCAATCAAAGAAGAATGCACTTCAAAACCGCTTACATGCGTTTCAAACCCGATCCCGCCCTTATGCCCCGTGACCGTTTGCATCATCGAAGGTTCTCCAACGATCACGCGCTCGGCAAAGGGTAGGCTTTCGCGCATCGCCTCGATCATTGAAGGGGCGCCCAGACAGCCAACTTCCTCATCATAGCTGAGCGCAAGCTGCAAGGGTTTTTGCAAATCTGTATAGCGCGCCTCGACAAGCGCCCAAATCGCCAAAGACACAAACCCTTTCATATCGCAGGTGCCACGCCCGTAATATCGGTTGTCTTTCTTCAGCACCGTCCAAGGATCTTGCTCCCAAAGCTGCCCCGCAACGGGCACCACATCGCTATGCCCTGATAAAACAACGCCACCAGCAGCTTCAGGCCCGACATGCGCAAAAAGGGCAGCTTTGTCCTTTTCGTCATTATAGCATCGATGGGGGGTGATGTGATGGCTTCTTAAATAGGTTTCAACCCAGTCAATCAGGGGCAGATTACTGTCTTTGCTTATTGTCGGAAAGGCAACCAAATGGCACATAATATCAAAAGGCGATAATCTTTGAGACGTCATTTTTAATATCCACAATGGGTTTGCAGCACGAAATGATCAGGCGTAATTTCTGTGTAAACCGAGGGTTCAGGGATGTAGTCTAAGGGGTGAATAGGAGAGGGAATTGCCTTGAATTTCAGATCACGATCAAGTTGTTTTTTAGTAGGATCTGCGATCGGAACTGCTTTCATCAAGGCTATCGTATAAGGATGTTGCGGGGTTTCAAATACTTTTTGGCGCGGGCCGATTTCAACAATGCGGCCCAAATACATCACCGCCACATCATGGCTTACCCGTTCGACAACGGCCATATCATGGCTGATGAATAGAAACGAAAGGCCCAGATCAGCCTGCAGCCCCATCATCAGGTTTAAAACCTGCGCTTGCACGGACACATCCAGCGCGCTGACGGCTTCATCCGCCACAATCAACTTTGGGTTCAGCGCCAAAGCGCGGGCAATCGCCACGCGTTGGCGTTGCCCCCCCGATAGCTCATGCGGATAGCGGCCTAAAAAACTGCGGGGCAATTCAACCTGGTCGAACAGCTCGGCGACCCGGTTTTGAAGCGCCGTCCCTTTATGCGTGCCAAAACTGCGCAAAGGCTCTGCCACTTGCGCCATCAGCGTCATTTGCGGATTGAGCGAGGCAAAGGGATCCTGAAACACCATTTGCATTTTGGCGCGCGCGCGGCGCAAATCGGCAGCGCTCATATCGCCCAAAATCTGACCATCAATCTCAACTTCCCCCGAATGCGGCTCAACCAAGCGCAACAAAGACCGCCCAACGGTTGATTTGCCGCAACCTGATTCGCCCACCAGAGACAAGGTCCGACCTTTTTGTAGCGTGAATGACACATCTTCTACGGCGTGAACCCTCGCCACCGTGCGGCGAAAAAATCCACCCGCCACATCGAACCGCGTCACCAAGTTTTTTACCTTTAAAAGAGGTGCATCGCTGCCAATGATTGGCTCTATCGCTTGCGCTTTCGCACCCAAAAGCGGCAACGGCTGCGGATAAGATGTGCCGCGCATATCCCCCAACCTTGGCACCGCTGCTAGCAGCGCTTTGGTATATTGATGCTGGGGCGCTTGAAAAATTTGATCAACCGGACCTTCTTCCACCTTACGCCCGCGATACATCACCACGACCCGGTCTGCCATCTGCGCCACCACCGCCATATCATGCGTGATAAACATAACCGCCGCGCCGGTTTCCTGCTTCAGTCGATTAATCAGCGATAAAATTTCTGCTTGAATGGTGACATCCAGCGCCGTTGTCGGTTCATCCGCAATCAACAAGCGCGGCCGACAGGCAAGCGCCATGGCAATCACCACGCGCTGGCGCATTCCACCGGAAAGTTCATGCGGATATTGTTTCAAGCGCCGTTCGGGTTCGGGAATACGCACTTGCTCCATCAACTCGAGCGCACGCGTGCGGGCAGCCCCCTGCCCCAATTGAAGATGCAGTTTCAACCCTTCAACCAATTGCCGCTCAATCGTAAACACTGGGTTAAGCGCCGTCATTGGCTCTTGAAAGATCATGCCTATATCATTGCCACGCACTTTGCGCATCGTGGCAGGCTGAGCGCTCACCACATCGAGCTGCCCGCCTTTTTCAGGCCTCAGCCGCAATTGACCGCCGGCAAGCGCTCCGCCTCCAAATTCCACCAGCCGCATCATAGAAAGCGCAGAAACTGATTTCCCCGAACCAGATTCTCCAACCACGCAGACGGTTTCACCTGGATTGATTTCAAAAGACAGGTCCTCAACCCCAATAACTTCGCCAGCTTTGGTCTGAAAAGTCACCCTTAAGTTTTGAAATTCAGCAATCGGCTGCGCAGCATCATCCAACATTAAAAAACACTCTTTTTTGGGTTAACTCACGCTAGCGGCAGCCTTTGCCGCTTGTCAAATCAATCATAATAAACGGGTCAAATTTCTAAAAAACATTGCTTTTCGCGAAAACTATGTTTCCATGCGCATACGAAACTTGATGACCAATACCATTTGGGTCTTTCGTTTGAGTAGACTGTTTATCTGAGTAGACCCAATGCAAAACGCGTAAACGAAACTGCGTTTCCGTGTGAATTAAGAGAGGGGACTGTTGCTCCCCACCAACCATTAAGGAATAGTAAAATGCAAACACAATCACTGGTAATACTGGCCTTGTCGGCGCTTGGGATGTCTTCGCCAAGCTTTGCTGATCGCGGAGGCGATGGCAATGTCAGCATAATTTATTGGCAAGCCCCCTCGATCTTAAACCCCTACCTGACTGGCGGTACAAAAGATTTAGAATCTTCTTCATTGGTCGTTGAACCTTTAGGCCGCTATGACAATACGGGCGCTTTGGTACCCTATCTTGCAGAAGAGATTCCAACGGTTAGCAATGGCGGTGTCAGCGCCGATCTAACCTCGATCACATGGAAACTAAAATCCGGGCTGTTATGGTCTGATGGCAGCCCTGTGACCTCCGAAGACGTTAAGTTTTCAGCTGATTATTGCTTGCACCCAGATATGGGCTGCGCCTCGCTCTCCTATTTTGCGGGCGTTACGAGCGTAGATATTGTAGATGATCTTACGGTCCAGGTAAATTTTGACGCGCCAAAACCCAACCCTTACGGGCCTTTTATGGGCTATACCGCCCCGATCATTCAAAAAGCCCAATTTGAAGGTTGTATGGGCGCCAAAGCCCCCGAATGCACCGATCAAAATTTCTATCCCATTGGCACCGGGCCCTTTGTTGTAACCGATTTTCGACCCAATGATGTGATCCAAATGAAGGCGAATGATCACTATCGTGATCCCGCCAAGCCCGCCTTTGCAACCGTTACATTCAAGGGTGGCGGAGATGCCAGCGCCGCCGGGCGCTCCGTGCTGGAAACCGGCGAATTTGATTACGCTTGGAATCTGCAACTGGCGCCCGAAGTGATCGCGAATATGGAAAGCGCCGGTAAAGGCAAAGCGATTGCGGGTTTTGGGCCTTTGGTCGAACGGATCGAAATGAACCTTACCGATCCTTCGCCCGAGCTGGATGCCGATACGCGCTCTACCCGCAAAGCGCCCCATCCGTTTTTATCAGATCTCAACGTGCGCAAAGCCCTTTCCATGGCGATTGACCGCCCCTTATTGGTGGAAATCGGTTATGGCAAGGCCGGCAAAGTAACCTGTGATCTGGTGCCCGCGCCAGATCTATATGCCGCCAAAAATGATTATTGCGTGGCGCAAGATATCGCAGGCGCCAATGCGCTGCTTGACGCAAGCGGTTGGGTCAAAGGTGGCGACGGGATCCGCAGCAAAGACGGCATGCGTTTGTCCATTCTCTATCAAACCTCAACCAATGCGGTGCGCCAAGATTTCCAAGCCTTAATCAAGGAGTGGTGGGGCCAAATCGGCGTGGAAACCGAATTGCGCAATTTGAACGCCTCGGTGTTTTTCGGCGGTGATCCCGGCTCACCGGATACCTTCCAGAAATTCTATGCGGATGTGGAAATGTACGCCAATACCTTTAGCGGCACAGACCCACAATCCTATCTGGCACAATATCTGTGTGGCACAGAGCCACGCCCTGAATCACAGTGGCAAGGTGAGAATATCAACCGCTTTTGCGATCCAGCCTATGACGCGCTTTACGCCGAATTGACCAAAACCGGTGATTTGGCCCGGCGCGGAGAAATCGGGATCGCATTGAACAATATGCTCACCAAAGACAGCTATACGATCGTGCCCTTGGTCCATCGTGGCCGCGTGTCTGCACATGCGAATTCTTTAGGTGGGGTGATCCTAAACACCTGGGATTCCGAGCTTTGGAATATTGCCGATTGGTATCGCATTAAGTGATAACAGTACAGGTCTGCGCCACGGTCATCGTGGCGCAGATCACGGTATAATTTACCGAAGTAAAAGGTTTTTAAATGTTTACTTTTGCGATGCGGCGGCTGGCAATCGCCATACCGACGCTTTTGTTCATTTCGCTGATCGTGTTTTTGTTGCTGAACTTAGCGCCCAATGACCCGATGGCGCAGGTGCCCTTAACGGTGCCTCCAGAAGTGAAACAGAAAATGCGTGAAGCGCTTGGCTTGGGGCAACCTCTCCATGTTCAATATTTCAAATGGTTGGTGCAGTTTTTCTGGATTGAACCGCAAGTGCTCATCGACCATCTGTTCAACACACAATTTTCAAAAGACGATCTACGCGTCATCAGCTGGCAAACCCGCAGCCCCGTAATGGATGTGGTGGTTCAGCGCCTTCCGCAAACGCTTTGGGTGGTTGGTATGGCCTATCTGGTGGGTATTTTGATCGCGCTGCCAATCGGCATTTATTCTGCCTATCGCCAATATTCCGTTTTTGATCAGGTTGGCACCTTCGTCGCGATGATCGGTTATTCAGTTCCGCCATTTTTCAGCGGCGTCGCGGTGATCGTTTTATTCGCCGTGCAATTGGGCTGGTTGCCCTCGACCTATAACACGTTGCATGAGGTGGTGAGTTGGGACAGCTTTATCATTCAGCTGAAACAAATGGTCTTGCCAGTTATGGTGCTGGCCTTGCAAACAACAGCCCAGCTTAGCCGCTTTATGCGGGCCTCAGTTCTGGATAACTTAAATCAAGATTATGTACGCACCGCACGGGCGAAAGGCTTGAATGAATGGACCGTGGTGATGGTGCATGTGCTGCGCAATTCGATGATCCCGGTCGTTACGGTGATCGCTTTGAATGTGCCCTCAATTTTCGGTGGTGCCATTATCACCGAACAAGTTTTTAAAGTGAACGGAATCGGCCAACAGCTTATCCTTGCGATTTACGCCAATGATCTTCCCACTGTGCAGACTCTGGTATTTATTTTCACCATTCTGATCATTTTTTTCAATCTTCTTGCAGATTTGATTTACGGGGTTTTAGACCCGAGGATTCGCTATGACTGAGCCCATAGAGCAAACAGCCTCAATCCAATCCCATGGCAAATGGGCCGATATATGGGCTCAGTTTAGGCATCATAAAGGCGCGTTGTTCGGCGGTGTCTTATTCATCTTGATCGTTGCAATCGTAATGCTTGGGCCATTATTTTGGCATCTTGAAGCCAATACGATCGATATTCGCGCCCGCAATCAAGGCGCCAGCTGGGCGCATCCATTGGGCACAGACCAATTGGGCCGTGATACGTTCGCGCGGCTGATTGCGGGAGGGCAGACATCTATTTCTGTGGGCTTAACCGCCATGATTTTATCCCTTTTTTTGGGCAGTTTCATTGGCGTTTTGGCGGGGTTTTACAAACGGCTTGATGGGCTATTGATGCGCATGACCGATATGTTTCTCTCGCTGCCATTGCTGCCCTTATTGCTGGTTATGATGCTGCTGTTTCGTGATCTGCTGAGCCAAAGCTTTGGACCGGAACGTGGCATGTTTATTTTGATCGTTTTTGCAATCGGTATAACCAGTTGGATGCCTACCGCGCGCATTGTCCGGGCCGATGTGTTGGCCATCAAAGAGCGCGAATTTATTTTGGCCGCGCGTTCGGTCGGGTTGGGCGATGCCGCCTTGATCCTGCGCCATATTCTGCCGAATGTTTTTTCACCAATAATGGTATCTGCCACGCTGGGCATCGCCAACGCGATCATCACCGAAAGCGCGCTTTCCTTTCTTGGGCTAGGGTTTCCCCCCGATTTCCCCACATGGGGCCGCCTTTTGAATGACGGGGTCGAATATCTACAGCTATATCCCGGCCGCGCAATATGGCCCGGCTTGGCGATTTCGCTAACCGTTTTGAGCGTCAATTACCTTGGCGATGGCTTGCGCGATGCATTAGATCCCAGAAGCCGGGAAAGATAGCCGCATCCCTGCCCCTTACAACAGAGGGCAGGCCTCTCACAATTTAAAAAAGGCCAACTATCCTATCTACTCAATGCGCTTGCGGATGCGCCGGATGGCCCACCAAACGAGCAGCACCACGGGCAGCGTGACGGCGGCCTTCAATGAATTTGCGCTGATTGCAAGTGGGCCTGCCAAAGGTGACATCAAATATCCGGCCAAAGACACGGCATAATAGCTGATCGCCACCACCGATAAACCCTCAACCGTTTTTTGCAAACGCAACTGAAGATCGGCGCGCGCATTCATGCTTTCCAACAGCGATTGGTTTTGAGCCGACCGTTCAACATCCACGCGGGTCCGCAACAAATTGCCCGCCCGCATCGCGCGATCCGCCATCGCTGACAGGCGGCGCTCAGAGGCTTTAACCGTGCGCATCGCCGGATCATATCGCCGCATCATAAATTCGCCAAACGTCTGCCGGCCCTTAAAGCGCTCTTCGCGCAAAACCTGGATACGTTGATTGACAATCGCCTCATAAGCGCCTGTGGCGCCAAAACGAAACGCAACTTGCGCTGATAGATTTTCCAATTCAGCGGAAATTTTTAACAAAGCGTCTAATGTGCGCTCGGGGGATTTTTGCGCCTGTGTCATATCAGCCATCAATTCGCTGAGCTCTGCATCAATCTGCGCCATCCGCGGCGATATGCTGCGCGCCGTCGAAAACCCCAACATCGACATGCTTTTATAGGTTTCAATCTCGCAAATCCGCTGAATAACGCGGCCAATGCGCCTGGGCCCCGTTTCGGCTGCGACAAATAACGCAAAGCGCTGATGACCAGATGCATCGACGCGGAAATCACCCGCCACCACGGCCGATTTATCTAAAACTTCGCTGACCGTCAGGCTTTCGGGCACGAACCACTCGGCTAGTGAGTGGCTGATTTCATCATCCGAAATCCGCGTTTCAACGCGTAAATTGATCGAGGTGATACGTTCGGCACTTACAGATTGCAGCCAATCCTCCGGGAAAGCCTCAAATTCAGCGGGATCAAACGGGCGTTCGGCACCGCCTTTGCTGAACAAACTATAGGTCACAAACTCAGTATGTTGCTCCCATTTCAACTGATGCCGGCCCAAGGCGCCAAAATAATGCGTTGCATCGGGTTGTGGATGGGTTTCACCAAAGCGGTCTAATAGGGCGATCAATTGATCGCGGGCATTTAAGCGGGTAGAGTGATCACCCTCGGTGTTTTGCGTGAAGGCAAGATAGGCCACTCGCGCCGGCGCGTCTAAAGATGGAAACGGGCGCGCGTGCAGTTCATTGGCCAGCTCATAGCGTAACGGGTGATCTTGGATAGCAGACATGCAGCCCTCATAGATAGATGAAACGATGTTCCAGGCGGGATGTATATCAGTTTACGAAGAAGGCAAAGCCTAAGGCGGCATCAAAGCGCCTTGGTTATCACAGGCGCAGAACAAAAAAGGCCCCTGCCACTATGGCTGGGGCCTTTTGCAAAATCACTGCCAAGACGGGTTAATCGATCATCCCGAGAAGTTTATCGAGAGATTGTTTTGCATCACCGTAGAACATCCGCGTATTTTCTTTAAAGAAGAGCGGGTTTTCAATGCCCGAATAGCCCGTACCTTGGCCACGCTTAGACACGAAAACCTGCTTTGACTTCCAACATTCCAGCACCGGCATACCGGCGATCGGGCTGTTTGGATCATCCTGCGCCGCCGGGTTCACAATATCATTTGAACCGATCACGATAGACACATCTGTTTCCGGAAAATCTTCGTTGATCTCATCCATTTCCAGAACGATGTCATAGGGCACTTTGGCCTCGGCGAGCAAAACGTTCATATGGCCAGGAAGCCGTCCGGCAACGGGATGAATCGCGAACCGCACCGTTTTGCCCTTTGCGATCAGCCGCTTTGTCAGCTCGCTCACCGCCTGTTGGGCTTGCGCAACGGCCATTCCGTAGCCCGGAATGATAATGACGCTATCGGCCTCGTCCAAAGCTGCGGCCACGCCATCTGCATCGATCGCCACTTGCTCACCCTCGACTTCCATCTGGGGACCAGATGTACCACCAAAGCCGCCCAAGATAACGCTGACAAATGAGCGGTTCATCGCCTTACACATGATATAAGACAGGATCGCACCGGATGAGCCAACCAGCGCACCGACCACGATGAGCAAATCATTGCCAAGGCTAAACCCGATCGCGGCAGCCGCCCAACCTGAATAGGAATTCAGCATCGACACCACCACAGGCATATCCGCGCCGCCAATCCCCATAATCAAATGATAGCCGATAAACAGCGCCATCAGCGTTAGGATCAAAAGCGGCAGCAACCCGCCGGAGTTCAGATACCAAATCAAACACATCACCGAGGCCAAGGCAGCGCCGGCATTCAGCGCGTGACCCCCGGGAAGTTTGGTCGCCGCCGAGGTCACTTTGCCAGCCAATTTTCCATAAGCGATCACCGATCCGGTGAAGGTAACGGCCCCGATCCAGATCCCTAAAGACGCTTCAACGCGCAAGATATTAATTTCAACGCCCGATTTCTTCGCGAGCAGCGCCGCAAAGCCGTCAAGCGTTTTCTTGGCCGCCTCATCCATAGCCATCACATTGCCCAGCTCGAAATGCGCGTTAAAGCCCACGAACACGGCCGCAAGCCCAACCAGAGCATGCATCCCGGCCACCAGCTCGGGCATCTGCGTCATTTCAACTTTAGACGCCAGTTGATACCCGATCAAACCGCCCGCGGCGATCAACACCGCTGAGAGCCACCAGAGCCCAGCACCGGGCCCAATCAGCGTGGCAAGAACGGCAAGGCCCATCCCCACGATCCCATACCAAACGGCGCGCTTTGCGCTTTCCTGCCCGGATAAACCGCCAAGTGACAGAATGAAAAGCACAGCCGCAACAACATAAACAGCAGTCGTAAAACCCAATTCCATGATCACGACCTCCTTAAGATTTCTGGAACATGGCAAGCATGCGCCGCGTTACAAGAAAGCCGCCAAAGATATTGATTCCGGCAAAGAACACCGAAATCGCAGCCAAGAGGATAACCAGAAAACTGCCAGAGCCAATCTGCAGCACCGCCCCCAGAATAATAATCGACGAAATGGCATTGGTCACCGCCATCAACGGCGTGTGCAGCGAATGGCTGACATTCCAAATCACCTGGAAACCCACGAACACCGAAAGCACAAACACGATAAAATGCTGCATGAAACTGGCCGGTGCATAGGCGCCGACAAGCAACATCAATGCGCCACCAACAGCCAGCAAAGTAACTTGGTTCTTCGTCTGCTGCTGAAAGGCAGCCGCCTCTTCGGCGCGGCGTTCTTCGGGTGTTTTTTCCGGAACCGTTTCTTTTGGCTTCGCCGCGATCGCCTGCACTTTTGGCGGTGGCGGTGGGAAGGTTACCGCGCCCTCATGCGCAACCGTGGCACCACGGATCACATCATCTTCCATATTATGATGGACCTGACCGTTTTTCTCCGGCGTCAGATCGCTCATCATATGGCGGATATTCGTTGCATAAAGCGTTGAAGATTGCGCCGCCATCCGGCTTGGGAAATCTGAATATCCCACGACCGTCACGCCGTTCTCGCTGACTATTTTTTCGTCTGGAACGGTTAAATCACAATTGCCACCGCGTTCAGCGGCCAGATCCACCACAACAGAGCCCGGTTTCATCGCGGCGACCATATCGGCAAGCCATAATTTTGGTGCATCGCGGCCCGGAATTAAAGCGGTGGTGATCACGATATCCACATCCGGGGCCAATTCACGAAACTTAGCCAGCTGCTTTTCGCGGAACTCTGGGCTTGACGGCGCAGCATAGCCACCCGTTGCAGCGCCATCTTGTTGGGCCTCTTCAAACTCAAGATACACAAATTCCGCACCCATAGATTCGATCTGCTCTGCGACTTCCGGGCGCACGTCAAAGGCATAGGTTATTGCGCCCAATGACGTCGCTGTGCCAATGGCGGCAAGTCCGGCCACCCCGGCCCCAACCACCAGCACTTTCGCCGGCGGAACTTTACCGGCCGCCGTGATCTGGCCCGTAAAAAAGCGCCCGAAATTATTGCCCGCTTCGATCACAGCGCGATATCCCGCGATATTCGCCATCGAGCTGAGCGCATCCATCTTTTGCGCCCGGCTGATGCGCGGCACCATATCCATCGCAATCACGCTGGCGCCTTTTCCGGCCAGTAATTCCATCTGCTCGGTATTTTGCGCTGGATAGAAAAACGAAATCAAAAGCTTCCCATCGGTCAAGCGTTTCGCTTCGGTTGCATTGGGCGGGCGCACTTTGGTGATAATATCCGCAGCTTTCCATAAAGCTGCGGCCGTTTTCACAACCTCAACGCCGGCCTCTCGATACAGCGCATCCGCAAAACCCGCCGCCACTCCGGCGCCACTTTCAACAACGCATTCATAGCCAAGCTTTTGCAATTGCAAAGCGCTGTCTGGTGTCATTGCAACACGGGCCTCGCCCGCGCTTACCTCTTTGGGTGTTCCGATTTTCACGTCTCACACTCCTCTAACTCTTTATTTTGAAGCCCGAAAAAATTTCGAGCATAGGATGCGCCCTTCACGGTGAAGCCAAAAAACATTTTGACAGGCTTTGAAATAGTAGCGCCCTAAAAAGCACCGTCCAGTAGCCAAAGCAGAAACACGTGAAAACGATGCCATCGGTTTACCGCCTGTTTCCCTGACGTCTACCCTAAAATGCGCATTTCTGCGCTAAGCCGTCTAAAAACTTCCTTTTGAAAGCAATTACGGCGCTGAAAACAAGCTTTTGGGCCACTTCTCTTCGATAAAATGAAAAAAAAGGCGAAAATAACGCGAAGGGACGAGCGATAAAAATCCGTTTTATCGCGCAAAAATAATCGTTACCTATCGGATATTCTGCAGTGAGAACAAACCGGAATTCCCAGGTTTAGATGCGGCGGAACAGAACGGATCTATGTTCGGTTTGCAGCAGATTTAAAATGCACGCTCAGCTTGGCTTAACCGGCAATACTGCCTAGATTGGCAAGTACTACGGCCAAAGCAGCGGGGAGAACTGCCATGAATTTGCAGGGAAAGCACGCATTGATCACCGGCGGGGGCAGCGGCATCGGGCTGGCGATCGCGCAAAAGCTAGCAGCGCAGG
>Ga0255758_10004369_pt1 | contig 12030 bp, 12 predicted proteins | sample 011ome_24_FD_179958 | JGI IMG/M metagenome (GOLD analysis project Ga0255758, IMG submission 179958) | Coastal salt marsh microbial communities from the Groves Creek Marsh, Skidaway Island, Georgia - 011513CT metaG (version 2) | ecosystem: Environmental > Aquatic > Marine > Intertidal zone >...
TGGGGTTCAAGTAAACTGGATCGATTATTCTGGTGGACTTGGTGAAATTAAAGCACAAGTTGAGTCAGGAGCGATCACATGGGACATCATAGATGTTTATGCACGTGATACTATCATCGGTTGTGATGAAGGATTATTTGTCGAATTTGATTTCGACAATGACTTCCCGGCAGGTGTAAACGGTATGCCAGCAAGCGAAGATTTCTTTGCTCCAATGCCTAGTAAATGTGCTGTAGGAAACATCCTTTACTCATGGAATTATGCATACAACACTGACGCATATCAGTGGAATGCCCCATCTACAATTGGCGATTTTTTTGACGCAGACAAATATAAAGGTGTTAGATCACTTTATGCTAACGCAATGTCAAACTTAGAAATTGCTCTAGTAGCTGACGGCGTACCTGCTGCTGACGTTTATGATTACATGGAAGAAAATGGAATTGATAGAGCTCTAGATAAAATTACAGAGCTTTGTGAGCACCCTGATGGTGGTTGCATTTTCTGGTCAGCTGGTGCACAGCCACCTGAGCAACTTGTTTCAGGTGAAGCAACAATGGCAACTGGTTGGAACGGCCGTCACTTTAACGCTATCGTTAATGAAGGCTCTCCAATGAAGATGGTTTGGGATGGTCAAATCTTAGACTACGAGTACTTTGTACTTGTTAAAGGTGGACCTAACCAAGAAGAAGCTATGAAAGCTCTTCAGTACTTTACAAGTTCTGAGGGTCTAGCTGGAAGTGCAAAGCATATTGCTTACGCACCTTTCCGTATTTCATCGCTTGATATCATCAATGCTGATGAGCCATGGTTCGAATCTCCACAAGCTGGAAAAGTTAGAATTATGCCTCACATGCCTACTGCGCCTGCGAATACTCAGAATTATATCCTTATGAACCCAGAGTTCTATGCGGATAATAACACTGAAATCAATGATGCGTGGGAAGCTTGGAAAGCTAACCTTTAAGTCTAATCCTTTCTTGGGCAGTCTCAATGAGGCTGCCTAGGAAATTTTAAATTTTTTTCTTTTATTTTTTATCAAATTTCTTAGTCTATTCCTGTGTCAGAAGCTATCAGAACATCAGACGGAGAGCTGTTATCCGTTAAACTAAGAAAAGTTGAGTCTCGAAGAAGAACCACTGCTTTTTTATTGGTGGCGCCTTTATTACTATTTATTCTGATTGCTTATATTTTTCCTATTTTTCAAATGATGATCAGAAGTGTTGATAACACTGAAATGAATTCATTACTGGCAAAAACAGCTATTGCTGTTGAAAAATGGGATGGAAAAGATCTTCCTCCTGAGGAAGTAACTTCTACATTTTATTATGAGCTAAAAGATTTAATTGCTGAAAAAAAACATGGAAAGGTTGCTACTCGTCTTAATTATGAAAAAGGTGGATTTACAAGTTTAATTAAAAAGACTGCTCGAAAATTAGATAAGTTTGATGAAAAAGAAAACTTTCTTGAGCAATTTATTGATGTTCATAAAAGGTGGGCAGATGTTGAATATTGGCTTGCTCTTAAAAGAGGCACACAGGCTTATCATGGAAGAAAATATTTAACCACTTTCGATTTTGAACAAAATTTTGATGGATCTATTGAACGAATACCTGAAAAGAAAAGAATTAATGTTACCTTATGGCTTAGAACAATTTTTGTAGCAGTTGGAGTTACTCTTTGCTGCTTTATATTGGCTTATCCAATAGCTCATTTGCTGGCTGCCCTACCAACACGTTATGCAAATTTATTAATGATATGTGTCCTACTTCCGTTTTGGACATCCTTGCTCGTGCGAACATCGAGTTGGATGGTTTTACTACAAACCCAAGGAGTTCTAAATGACATTCTTGTTTCTATTGGAATCGTTGCGGATGATAATCGCTTAGAACTAATGTATAATATGACTGGTACTTTTATTGCCATGACTCAAATCTTATTACCATTTATGGTTTTACCTCTTTATAGTGTAATGAAAACTATTCAGCCAAGTTTAATGCGCGCTGCGGTTTCAATGGGCTCTACTCCATTTAATGCGTTTCGAAAAATATATTTCCCTCTTACTTATCCAGGCATCAGTGCTGGTTCGATTCTAGTGTTTGTATTAGCAATTGGATATTATATTACGCCAGCTCTTGTTGGAGGATCCAAAGGTGTTCTTATCAGTAACCGTATAGCTTATCATATGCAAAAATCACTAGATTGGGGTCTCGCAACTGCAATGGCAGCTGTACTTTTAATTGCAGTTTTAATTGTCTATTGGCTCTACAATAGAATTGTTGGCATTGATAATATGAGGTTAGGATAATGGCTTTACCAAAATATACGGAAATGCGTTATCGCTTGTGGCATTATAGCTACCTCATTATTTGCACCTCAATATTTATTTTTTTAATAGCTCCGCTATTTGTAATTATCCCACTTTCATTCAACGCTGAGCAGTATATTCATTTCTCGAAAGGAATGATTGCACTCGATCCTGATGCATTTTCATTGCGCTGGTATGAAGATATGGTCTATGGAACCAAAAACCCTTGGGGAATAGCAGTTAGAAATAGTTTCTATTATGCTTTCTTCTCAACTATTGGAGCTACAACACTTGGAACAATTGCCGCTCTCGGATTAAGTAGCCGCTATATGCCATATAAACAGTTGATCATGAGTGTTTTAATATCTCCAATGATAATTCCTTTGATTATTTCGGGATCAGCAATTTTCTTTTCGCTTGCTAAAGTTGGATTAGCAGCGACATTTCCAGGCATAATCATTGCACATATTATTTTAGGAACACCTTTTGTAGTTATAACAGTCACGGCCACCCTTAGTGGATTTGATGATAGCATTACCCGTGCTGCATCAAGTTTAGGAAGTCCTCCAACAAATACTTTTTTTAAAATTACTTTACCTCTTATTCTTCCTGGAATTATTTCTGGAGCTTTATTTGCATTCGTAACATCCTTTGATGAAATTGTTGTTATTTTATTTGTAGCAGGTGGAGAAAGATCATTGACAACTATTCCACTTCAAATGTGGACTGGTTTAAGAGAGCAATTGAGTCCTACAATCATGGCTGTTGCAACATGCTTAATTGTTATGTCAACTTTTTTACTCATAGTTACTGAGCTATTAAGACGTAGAACAGAGAGAATACGTGGAATTACTCCAAGATGATTTCGATGCTCGTAATTGAAAGAGCGCATTTATATTTATCTCAATACTTACATTTCTTAAAAATTTAAATGGTGCCCCTAGCTGGTTACGCTCCAGCGGCTGATCATTACCAATGACCTGCTTTACTATTAAGCGATAGGGGCATTAATTTAAACTTAAGATAATTTATTAAATTGAGTATAGAAATAAAAACTTTTACCTATTAAGATTATTTATAATATTTTTTTAAGGAGAAGAAATGTCTTTGATCGATAGTTTTAATGAAGTCAGTTCAAAAATTTACGTAAATGGTAGCTTTAGTGAGAGCAAATCAACAAATTCAATCGATGTTATTGATCCAGCAACAGAAGATCGATTAGGTCAAATCCCAGAAACAACCCAAGCAGAAATGGAAGATGTTATTACATCTGCTAATAAAGCTCAAAAAATTTGGAATGCAAAATCAGCTTTAGATCGAAGTCATGTTCTTCACGAAGTAGCAAATAAAATTGCGGAAATGGGACCACTATTTGCTGAAGCGCTCACACGTGAAATGGGTAAGCCATATAAAGAATCAATGGATGAGGTTCATTGGAGTGTACATAATATAAGATACTACGCAGAAATGGGTCGTGGTGAAACTGGTAAAGTTATTGGCTCAGCAGTTGAAGGTCAATTTCATTATACCTTAAAGCAGCCCCTTGGAACTTGTGTTTTAATATTGCCTTTTAATTATCCTATGGTTCTTCTAGCTTGGGAAGCTAGTGCAGCTCTTGCAGCTGGTAACTCTGTAATAATTAAACCATCACAATATACTTCTTTAACAACTTTATTATTTGCAAAAGCTTTTTCTGCTTTACCTGAAGGTCTATTTCAAGTTGTTACAGGGGAAGCTCCTGCGGGTAAGTTTTTAGTTGAACATCCAGATACTCATATGATTGCATTCACTGGAAGTGTTCCTGTTGGAGTTGGAATTGCTAGCAAATGTGGAGAGTTGATGAAACGATCTTTGATTGAGAACTCAGGCAATGATCCATTTATTATTATGCCATCAGCTCCGATGGATATAACAGCTCGAGCAGCAGCTTTTTCTGCATATATGAATTGTGGACAAATTTGTGTATCAGCTGAACGATTTTTTGTTCATGAAAAAATACATGATGAATTTGTCGATAAGTTAGTTGAAGAAACGAAAAAAATAAGAGTTGGAAATGGTCTTGATAAGGTTGATATGGGGCCAATTGTTTCTGAAAAAGAAAGAGATCGATACGAAAAAGTTATAAACACAGCGCTTAGCGAAGGAGCAGAAGCAGTTACTGGTGGTGAACGTTTAAGTGAATTTAATAAAGGATGGTTTGTTGCTCCTACGGTTCTTACAAATTGTAATGATGAAATGAGTATATTCAACAATGAGAGTTTTGGACCTGTTGCTCCTATTTGTAAGGTTTCAAGTTTTGAGGAGGCAATGCAAAAATCAAATAATTCTAAATATGGACTTGGCGCAAACATTTATACAAGTGATTTATCTGAGGGCATCCGTGCTGCTGAACAATTTGAAGCTGGTATGGTTTGGGTCAATGCACCGTTATTGGATAATGATGCAGGACCTTTTGGTGGAACTAAATTATCAGGCATGGGCCGACAATTAGGTGCTGAGGGACTAGAAACATTTAGAGATACAAAAACAGTTATGATTGATCCTGACTGTCAACCACAAGACTTTTGGTGGTTCCCTTATCCTGATGAAGAGATGTATAAAAAATAAGCCTTTATGTCTCAATGGTCGGTAGATCAAGCCAATGAATGGTATCAGCAGTATAGTTGGTTAGTTGGTTGCAATTTTCTACCAAGTACATCCATAAACCAATTGGAAATGTTTCAATCTGAAACATTTGATCGATCAACAATTATTAAAGAGCTCACTCTGGCCAAAAGTATTGGATTCAATTCACTTCGAGTTTATTTGCATGATTTATTGTGGAATGAAAAAGATGCATTTTGTAAAAACTTTGATGAGTTTTTAAACATCACTAATGAGTTAGATATTAAGCCAATCATTGTTTTATTTGATGACTGCCATAGATCCAATCCTGTAGCTGGAAAACAAATGCTGCCAGTTTTGGGTGTTCATAATTCAGGTTGGGCGAAAAGTCCAGGATATAAAATAGTAAAAGAAATACATGATAAAAATTTTACTGAAGTTGAACGCTTGAAAAAATTCGTTCAAGAAGTGTTAGACAAGTACTCTAAAGATGAGCGAATTTTGATGTGGGATATTTATAATGAACCTGGACAATTTGGTAACAATGAAAATTCCTACGAATTATTGGATATGACTTGGAAGTGGGCTCATGAGGTTAGGCCTCAACAGCCATTAACAGCCTGCTTAAATGGATCGATCGGTAAAGAAATAATAGATTTAAATAGAAAAAATTCAGACATCATAAGTTTTCACATGTACGAATTAGATAAACTTGAACCCACGATCAATGAATTAAAAGAGAGTAATCGACCAATTTTTTGTACTGAATATATGGCTCGACATTTTGGGACAACATTTGAAGCTTCTTTACCAATTTTCAAAAAAAATCATGTCGCATGTTACAACTGGGGCTTTGTTGCAGGAAAGAGCCAAACACACTTTGGCTGGGAAACTATAATTGAAATGGAAAAGAAAAAAAAAGAGGATCTATACTTAAAAATTAATGACCCAATTCCAGAGCCTGACTTATGGTTTCATGATATTTTTAGGATTGATGGAACTCCATTTGATCAAAAAGAAATCGAATTTATAAGAAGTTTTCTAAAATAAATTTTTTTTAAATTAATGTTAATAAAAAGTGTATCTAAATTCATAGTTTTATTGAGTTAATATGATTATCCACATGTCCACAATTTGAAGAACCTAAAGAAAATTTTTTTATCTTTCAAAAATTTTTTCTTCATCTAAGATTTTGTTTATCGGAGCGTAGAAGTCGAAAGCCTTTCGGGGAATTTGGATAGAAGCGTGACGTGTTTCGGGGTTGCAGAGAAAGCTTTTCGGAGTAATTTTTGCAGCCCCGTTTCTTTTTTATCCTAGCAACAGCTACAAGTATTTTTCTCTTTTAATTTCTGTTTTCTTAGAATTGTTTTCTGTGCTTCTATTTCTGCTAAACTTTCTTTTTCTGCCTCTAATTTTGCAGCTTGTTCAAGTTTATCTTCAAAATATTTGTATAAACAATCATAACCCAATTTCTTAGCTTTTTTTTCTTCATATTTGCGCCTTCCCTTGAGATTTGCAATTATTTCTGAAACTTGATTATTTTCCATATTCAATTTATCTCATATCCTCTTGTGATTTTAAAGAAAAGAAAATATTCATTATTATTTAATATTCATAATCAATAATTTCATGAGCAATCATTTCGTATCCCGCATTAGCTTGGTATGTTTCATGGGGATTTAGAGATATTATAGTGTTTTGACCTCCTATTGAAATCTCTCCCGTAATCCAAATTGGATCCCAAATAAAGTCATTTTCCCATGGCAAATCACTAATGACATATACTAACTGATTTGCAGGAGGTGGAGGCACATGGATACAAGCGCCGATATACGGCACTAACATAAATTCTTTAATTTCACGAGCTTCATAGTGTAATGGAATTAGATACCCCGGTATCTTAACTACTTTTCCATTGAGACTCTTATTAAATTTTACATCACTAGGATTAAATATCGACGTAAAGGGAATTAGGTCACTCCAACCAATTTCTTTTGAATCATCAATTTGTGAACAAGAAGATAATAGAAATAGAATAACTAAAATTGGTAAAAATTTATTTGGACTCATTATATTTTGATTGTCATTCCATCATTAATTGAAAACCAATATGCTCTTATAGCTGGTATTAAACTTACAAGCATTGCAGAAATAATGAATAGTATAAAAATTAATAAATCTTTAAAAGACAGCAATTCAATATTTATTAAAATTCCATAAGTATTATCAATCCAAGGCTGTAATATATTTAGCAGTATGTATAAAAAGATGCTACTGACCAAAGTACTTAAAAAGGAAATAATAAAGGCTTCTAACATTAGTATTCCAATAATAACATTTGGTGAAGCTCCCATTGCCCTCCAAATTGCCATCTCACGCCTTCTTTCGTTTAAACTAGAAAATATAATTGCAGACATCCCGATTAATGTCGTAAAAATTACAACAATTGAAATCCCCAATAGAAGATTTTCTACTATACCAATAATTCTCCAAAGTTCATGAAGAGCAACACCTGGCAATATTGAAGTCAAAGCTTCTTCAGGATATTCATTTATCCATCTCTGCAGTTTGAAGATAGTTAATTTTGATTTAACCCCAATAAAAGCAGCAGTAATATTTTTAGCTGATAAATCCATTTTTCGAATTTCTTCAATGGGAGTTTCTTGACCAGGTATTTTTGCACCGCTTGACCAATCAACATGAATAGCCTCTATCGCCTCTAAACTCACAATGACTGTATTATCAACTGGAGTTCCAGTTTTCTCTAATATACCTGATACCTTAAAGGGTTGATCGTCATGGTCCGTAAAAGATTTTATCCCATGTGAAACAATAATTGACTTGCCTATGTTATATTTTAACTTTTCTGCAACTGCAGCTCCTAGAACTACGTCATATAAGTCATCAAAATAATTTCCTTCGCTTATCTTTATTGATTGACCTCCTCGATATTTGTATCTCTTGAAAAAGTCCAAATTTGTTCCCATAACTCTAAAACCTTTGTGACTATCTCCTAGCGAAATTGGTACAGACCATTCCACTTCATCTTTATTCATAATTTCTTCGTAGCTCTCCCAGGTAATATTGTTGGTCGCATTTCCAACCCTAAAAACAGAATATAACAAGAGCTGTATCGAACTTGTTCTAGAACCTAAAATTAAGTCAGTTTGAGAAATTGTATCTGTAAAACTTGTATAAGCAGAAGTCCTTAATTTTTCTACACTGAGATACAACATTAGCGATAGAGATATTGCAAATACAGTCATACTTACGGTTAATAACCTAGCGTATAAAGAAGCAAAAGTTAGCTTAAGAAGCATTTTTAATCTCCCTCCTTTAATATATCATCTAAGTTAATTACTCGATCAAAACGTTGAGAAAGAGATTCATCATGAGAAACCATTAATAACGTTGAATGACTCTCAGAGATTTGAGAAAACATTAAATCAAGAAATATGCTTTGTGCACTCTTATCCAAGGCTGATGTTGGTTCATCAGCTATGATTAATGGAGGATTACCAATTAATGCCCGAGCAACAGCAACTCTTTGTTGTTGGCCAACACTTAGTTTGCTCGCCTGCATGTTTAACACTTCATCAGGAAGCCGAAGCGATTTACATAGATTTGCAGCTGTTCCTTTTTGATCTTTTATATTTTGAACTCTTGTCTTAGAAAAATAAAGAGGTAGTAAAATATTATCAATTACTTTGGCATATGGAAGAAGATTAAATTGTTGGAATATGATCCCGATATTGTCACACCTATACTGATCTTTTTCTCTAGCCGATAAATTATTAATAGTCTCATTATTTAAAAATATATCGCCAGAAATTGGATTTAAAAAACCACATATAAGAGAAAGTAAAGTTGTTTTACCAGACCCACTTTCACCTAGGAGTAATACTTTTTCACCTCGCGCTACATTAAATTCAGGGACATTGATCTTAAAGTCATTTTTATTAGACCAATGAAACTTTACTGAATTAATTCGTATCGTATTTGCATTCAAATTAGATTTTTCCATCAATATTTATAGAAGGTTCTTCTGCTTCAACTTCAAAGCTAACAGATCCTATACTAGAAATAAACTGAACTTCCAACTCTCCAGAATTTGGAAATGTTGAAAAATAGGGAAATTCTACATTATTGATGGCTTTAATATCACCGCACTCAAACGAATACTTAGCATAAAACTCATTATGATTTTCTTCAGCATGCTCATCATGGTCATGGTCATCATGCCCTTCGTGATCATCATGGTCATCATGCCCTTCGTGATCATCATGGTCATCATGCCCTTCGTGATCATCATGGTCGTCTTCATCCTCTTTCAGGGCAACTTGCTTTTCTGTCAGTTTACAACGACTATTTTTTGGAAGTGTAAAAATATTTTCATAGTTTTCAAAAGTCTGTAGGGCTTTTTTGATGCTGGCAATATCAGCATCACTCTTGGCAACATATTCAAATCCTACGATATCTGCTCCAGGGATCATAAATTCAAACTCAATCACATCTCCTTCTGTTGCAATATTAAGCTCACCTACTCCATGTTCATGCTTATCTACTTGACGAGTCTCCTCAGCATAAACTTTAGCAATTGAAAAGTTGAAAAAAATTAATATTGATAAAATAAATTTCATAATTATCTCCCTTTAAAAATTAATATTTATACTTTCTGAATTTGTTCACAAGATTTACAGACCCCAAAAAACTCAAGATTATAGCCAGCAAACTTCACTCCATCATTATCTTTAAAATCTAATAAATATTTAAAAAGCTTTGGGTCATTAATTTCTGAAACTTCATCACAATTATTACAAATGGAAAAAGCAGTAGCATGAGGAGTTTCACAGTCAGATGTGTTACATGCAATAAATGAGTTCTGACTTTCAATCTTATGAATTTTACCCATCTCAATTAATCTATCCAAGGCTCTATAAACTTGTGGAGGAGCTTTGATCCCTTTTTTCTGAACATTAGACAATATAGAATATGCTTTAACTGGTTTTTTATTTCTTTGGATGAAATCTAAGACTAATTTTTGATTTTTTGATAAAGGTTTATTTTTTTTATTCATTTTAATTTTTCTTCTGAAGTTTAATTAACGACAAGATAAATAATATTAATGCAACCGATACAATACTTGGACCAGAAGCGGTGTTTATTTCAAAAGATGCGTATAATCCAATGAACACTGATAACAATCCACCAACAATAGATAATATGACCATTTGCTTGGGATTATTTGAAAGATTGCGGGCCATTGCTGTTGGGATTATTAACAATCCAGTAATAAGCAACACTCCTACCATCTTAATAGAAATAGCAATGAGGGCCGCGAGTAAGATTGTAAATATCGCATTCACTCTTTCAGGTCTCATGCCTTCAGCTTCAGCAAGGTCAAAATTTACTGTTGAAGCAAATAAAGGTTTCCAAATATATGACAACACAATAAGTATCAGCGCTCCCCCAATCCAAATAGCCAGTAAGTCGTTTGTATTTACTGAAAGAATATCTCCAAATAAAATTCCCATTATGTCAAACCTGATGAATGATAAGAAACCTAATATCAATAATCCAATTGCTAGAGATGAATGCGATATTAATCCAAGTAAGGCATCACCAGCCAGATTGGTCGTCTTCTCAAGTCTTAATAAAAGCAGCGCCACTAAAGATGAGACGGCAAAAATAGTGAAAGAAACATTTATATTAAATGATATTGAAAGTAGCACACCTAATAATGCTGAGTGAGCCAATGTATCTCCAAAAAATGATAGACGTCTCCAAACAACAAAGCATCCAAGAGGTCCTGCTACTAAAGCAATTCCAATACCTGCAATTAGTGCCCTAATTAAGAAATCATCAAGCATATTTATTTTGCTTCTTTCACAATATTTCCATCAGTAGAATGAACATGATCATGATTATGTTCGTAAATCGATAGTAGTTGAGACGATTTATCTCCAAATAATTCTCTATAGTGATCATTTTTAGCAACATCTATAGGTGTACCACTGCAGCAGACATGGCCATTTAGACATACGACATAGTCAGTAGCAGACATAACAACATGAAGGTCATGCGAAATGAGAAGAATTCCACATTTTATCGTTTCAGAAATTGTTTTTATAAGAGAATACAAGGCAACCTCTCCATTAAAATCTACTCCCTGAACGGGCTCATCAAGCACCAAAAGTTCAGGTTTTTTTGCTATAGCTCTTGCCAGTAAAACTCTCTGAAATTCACCGCCGGATAAATCTCTAAGATTACTATTCGTTAAATGCTCCACACCAGTAAGATTTAGAGCGTATGCTATATCGTTTGACTTTAAATCTTGAGTTAAAACCATAAAGTCAACGACTCTAAGAGGTAACGTCCAGTCTATGGATACTTTTTGCGGTACATATGAAATATTTTTAGTAAATCGCTCAACTTTTCCTTCTATATTCTTATATAAACCAAGAGCAATTTTAGCTGTTGTCGTCTTGCCGGAACCATTTGGGCCAATGAGTGTCACAATCTGACCTTTGTTAATTTCTAAATCAACATCTCGGACGAGCCATTTATTATTTTTTAAAATACCAGCATTAGATAATTTCACTAAAATATTATTTTTACTCATAAATAAAACTTGCTAAATTTTTTTGTTATAATATAACACTATGCTAATAAAACAATGAAAGCAATAAATCTATGAAATTACAACAAAAATTTGGACTGATATTATCAATTATCTCATTATTATCATTTATGTCTTATGCTAATGCTGAGACAAAAGTCATAGCTTCAATTAAACCACTGCATTCATTGGTTAGTTACGTAATGGATGGTGTCGGCACTCCAGACATACTTGTTGATGGAAGCTCTTCGCCTCATACTTTTCAACTTAAGCCTTCTCACGCAACTATGCTGCAAGAAGCTGATATTGTTTTTTGGATTGGGGAAGATTTAGAGTCTTTTTTAGAAACTCCTCTTGAGTCCATAGCAAAAAATTCAAAGCATATTACATTGATGGAATCTGATGAGATCGAACTATTAAAATTCAGAGAGAAAAATATTTTTGGTGGCCATGATGATCATGATGACCATGCTGATGAACACGGTGATGGGCATGATGA
>Ga0255758_10004373_pt1 | contig 12023 bp, 11 predicted proteins | sample 011ome_24_FD_179958 | JGI IMG/M metagenome (GOLD analysis project Ga0255758, IMG submission 179958) | Coastal salt marsh microbial communities from the Groves Creek Marsh, Skidaway Island, Georgia - 011513CT metaG (version 2) | ecosystem: Environmental > Aquatic > Marine > Intertidal zone >...
CGAAGGTAAGACAGTTCACGTCTCACACTTAGGCTGACAGCACATACTGACCATGACTAACTTTACGACGATCACAGGTGCAGTAAACCAACTGCTTCAAATGATTCATTCGTCGCATGATGCGTTGGTACATCACGCATCGCGTGCTTTGGCACAGATTGGCAAGTCAGCGGCTCTGGCACGGCGTTTATGCGACATGCAACTGAAATTATCTGTGACCAATTTAATTCAGGTGCGAATTATTTAGAAGCGCTTGTTTTATTTATTTCTCGCGAGTTTCTTCATGCTTTTGCCAAAAACAATTAATTAACAGTGATGCTTACGCAGGGTGACAATAAATTTCGCAACAAATGTGGTTTGATTATTTTGAATAGCTTGATCGGTTCTTCTTTCGATATTTCGAGGGTACGTTATTTTACGGACTTTACACGCGATTCACTCAATCTGATTGATTGTCGTACTCAGGACTTCTATTCGAATGAATTAATGGAGCAGTTGACCGCTTTTGCCAAGGTAAGCTTGCAGTGAAACTTTTCAGTAATTAATTTGAGAATTAATTAAATCATTTTCTTAGGCTGGAGATGAGTATTTACGCACTTTGTCGCTCAGAACTGTAGGCACGTTTGCCTTCGACACTCGCAATCGTCAAGACATGCTTAAATTATCGAATCTTCATGCTTTATTAATAAATATTGCATTGAGGCCGGAATTAATTACGGCAAGTGCAGCCGTGCGTCGTGAATCAACTCGAGTACTGGCTATCTTGGGCGAGAATGAGCTTGTGCGTCAAGCTGCACGTGCTCCATCAATTACTGGTCGCGGTGTGCGTATTTTAGCGATGGACGGCGGCGGCATACGCGGACGAGCTACCGTAAAACTGCTGAAAAGAATTGAGGTATGGCTTGATTTTAATTATTTAAATTCGACCCCGAAACTAATTATTTCGATTTTTGAATCATTAGGAAGGAACCGGGCGTCCAATTCATGAGTCATTTGATTTGGTTTGTGGTACTTCTACTGGTGCAATTTTGGTACGTAATCGTGCGGCATATCGCATAAATTAATTAATTCTATCAACTCTCGCGTGCATTGAAATTATCTCACCACTGACGTTTTACTTTCTTCAGGCGGTGGCTTCATGCATCAAAAACCATTCCCTTGAGCATTGCGATGATATTTATCTTAAACTCGGTCGAAAGATCTTCAATCAGACGAGTCATGAGGAAGAAACGACTGGAGCGAACTCCTGGCTCGGTAGCGTGGGATCGATGTACACCAGCGGCAAGCAACAGCTACTTGCTACAACGCTATACAGCAGCAAGCATGATACCTCAACGTTTGAAACGCTCGTGCGCAAAGAGTGCCAGAACAATGGCGAAGATCCCTCGTGGATTGACAGTGCCCCTTTCGGCGGGCCGAAAGTATGTTGTGTTTCAACACTGACGAGCACGACTCCAGCGGCGCCGTATTTATTCCGAAACTATGAGTACCCAACGAATGCAGCTGGTGAGTACACACAACGTGGAAGTTGCAATCATTTGCTGTGGGAAGGCGTATGTGCGTCCGCTGCTGCACCATATTACTTGTATTTAGACGCATTTGCGATCGATTCGCAACGTTGGGTGGATGGCGCTATGACTTGCAACAACCCAGCTATGATGGCTGTGGCTGAAGCGCGACGACTATGGCCAGACAAGAATATTGAGTGTGTTGTTTCGCTTGGTAGTGGAGAGTACACCCCACATGATAGAGATCCCCCTATTTCACTCGTTGCTCTGGCTAAGGATGTGCTATTTGAGAGTGCGTGCGATACCGAACGTGTTCATGAAAGCTTGTCGACACTCCTTCCGTTGATTCCAGGAGCCAAGTACTTCAGATTCAACCCGATTGACGCACGATGCAAGATTGAGGTAGATGAAATCGATAACGCGTTGATTGAAGGATTGTTAGACGCGACGAGTGAATATATAACCGCGGAAAAAGAGCAATTTGATGAGGTTTGCAGCATACTTAGAGATCCAGACGACATCGATGAAGTAGCCGCTAAGCTTCTGGACGCCGAGATTGGTTCTAGACGAGGTGTCATGGTTATAGAATCACCCCGATTCGAGCACGAGCTCTCTGAATGCTCTGCAATCATAAACGATTTCTGTTCACTCAGATCCATTGCGCTCAAGACAGTAGATTGCTCGAACATTGAAGTTGATCAGATCGAGGGGAGTAACATCGTGAGCAAACTCAGTGAGGCTCTAATGCGCGCACCCAACGCTGGAGTGCTTCACTTTAACTGCCATTCTGACATTGACGGCTTAGTACTTGCTTGGCAAAAAGACATGACTGCAATTGCTGAACCTAGCGCTATTGCTGAACTTTTCCTCCAAAAGTCCGGGACTGCATATGATACAATTGCACAACTCTGCGATGCCGAAGAACATGTTGAGGTGCAAGGAATACTCCACACGTTTGCTGGGAAGCACGTGCAGGTGAACGAACTTGGTGAGCGCGCATCCGCGTACTTGTTCAAACGCACCGTGCCTGCGGAGTATCTGAATAACACTATGAGTAGAGAACTATTTAGTCTTTGGCGAGAGAAAATTATTGTTTCGCAAGCATCGCTTCCAGAAGCTCTCATTGCGGTGTGGCTTGAGGCTGGAGCAAAGTGTGTGGTCGCTCCAGGAAATGTCGAAGGAAGAGTGAACGTCGGACACGAACAGAGTGAATTTATGGCCGCGTTCTATCACGCTCTTTTTGTTGTGGGCGCGGATGCAACTGCAGCGATGAGTGCAGCTGCGCTCGTACAACCAGCGGCAGCCTACTTCAGATGCTACGTCCTTGCGGATGGTTTGATGAGAACTTTGAGACCCGATGAAGATTTCGATTTCGCCTTAGATGCACACGTGTAAATGATACTATAACTGATTAGCTTACATTATGACAACGCAAAATTCTAACTAAAATCGAGTCGCTATCTACTCGACATCGACTCCGAAGAGTTGCTGAGTTTGGTCCTTGAGTTTTCTTTCGTCGATGACTGCTACACTTTCTACCCAGCCGAAATACTGAAGGGTATTGTACGTGAGTACTTTACCAGCATCTTGGATGACGGCCCAGAACGCCACGTAAAGCCAGACGTATCCGGAAAGCTCCCACGAGATTCCAATCATCCCGTTCCCAAAAGGCCAATATACTGCCAAGAGCGTGGACGCCGCTGTGGCAAAAATGAATGCTCCGACCAAAATGAAGCTCGGAGCACGGGACCAGAACCAACCCTTGGTTCTGGAGTTGAACACAGAAAAGTAGTCCGATAGACTGATCTTCAAATACATCAACGTCTGAATCTCTCCATAAGATAGGGCAGGAAGACCAAACTCGCGCCAAGCGCTCGTTGGGTCCGCCGATGACAGAGCCACACTTAGAATGAGTAATGACGACGCCAAAGCCGTCAGTCCGATCGCAGAACTGACGATATATAATATATTTAGATCCCACTTTTCTGGTTGCATCGAAGCGTGTACGTTATCATACGCGACTGAAATAATTGTCCCATCGTTCAAAATAGTGATGGTCACCAACGCTATCACAGGAATAGCAAAGTGTGAAGGCCACGCAGCGTTGATCTCGTTTGGATGATAAAACACACACGAGATGAAGAAAAAGAACAAAAGCTGCTCGGTACAGGCAACGCGGTAGATGACGAAGTTCTTCATTCTCTGGAAAATCTTACGACTTGTCACAATAGCAGTGACAATCGTTGACAGTCCAGGTTCAGTGAGAACGATATCAGCCGCCGCTTGCGCAGCGCTCGTAGCACCTTGCACAGCGATACCTACATCAGCACGTTTTAAAGCCGGTGCATCGTTCACTCCATCTCCAGTCATGCCTACCAACATCCCTTGCTGTCTCAACGCTTCGACAATCAGATACTTGTGCTCTGGGAATACTTGAGCAAAACCATCCGCCTTTCTACACAACTCTCCATAGTCCCGACCTAAGGTAGTCGCTTTTTCCAATTCTTCTGCCTTCATCAGAGGAAGCTTTTCAGTGCCGAGAACGTTTGTACCCATGCCTAATGTTCGGCATGTTTCAACCGCGATGGCTCGGTGGTCACCGGTAATCATCTTGACGCTCACACCGAATTCATTTGCACAATCAATGGTGTGTTTAGTGTCAGGTCGCGGCGGGTCTAAAAAGGTGAGAATACCGATGAACTCAAAGTCTTTCGTCTCATTTTTCGTTCTCGCCACAGCGAGAGAGCGAATACCCCGATGAGCCAACTCGAGAACCTTCTTTTCAACCTCTTGGCCAACCGAACTTTTATTGACACACATGTCTAAAACAACATGCGGCGCACCTTTCGTGACCTTGAAAGATTTGCCATCTTTTGATTTGATCGTACTTTCTGTGCGCTTGATGACTGGATCGAAAGGAGTGTGATCAGTTTGTTCGAACACATCCAACTCGCTAATGTTCACCGCGTTCAAAACCAATGTGTCGAGTGCATCCTTTGCAGGTTCCCACCATTTTGCCGCTAAAGCTGCAAGTCTGAGAACTTCTTCTCTTGAAACACCCGGAACAAATGTCGGTAAATCGTCTTGAAGTACCATTTTATTCAACGTAAGCGTACCAGTTTTGTCAGAGCATAAGATAGTCATACCCGCGAGCTCTTCAACCGAAGAAAGTCGAGCTACAATGGCCTTTTCCGCTGCAAGTTCGTGACATCCTAGGGCTAAAGTAGTCGTGCAAACTACTCGTAGTGCAATAGGAATCGATGCAACCAAAAGCACGACGTTAAACGCTAATACTTCCCAGAAATCCACCCCGATAGAAATCAAATAAATAAACACCAACGCACAAATAAAGAAACCAACCGCGACCAAAATGTACGTTATCTCTCTCAGAACCTTTTCAAAGTGTCCGAGCTCATCTACGCCTTGCACCAAGTCTGCGGTTTTACCAAAGAAGGTCTGGCTGCCCGTAGCCGTGACCGTGGCTTCAATTTCGCCACGCGTCACTGTCGAACCCATCTTGGCATCTGCTCCCGGAAACATCGCTACTGGTAATGATTCCCCCGTGAGCGCCGATTGATCGACTTGAATAGGTTTGCCTTCTCTAATAGTACAATCGGCTGGAATAGCCCCACCCGCGCCCAATACTACAACATCTCCAGGAACTAATTTTGTGGCGTTGATGATGTATACTCGGCCTTCTCGTTTCACCGTCGCCTCTGGTTTCAGTGACTCTCTAAGCGCCGCAATGGCATCACCCGCTTTCATCTCTTCTATGAACCCAACCAGCACGTTTAATAGCTGTAACACCACTAATACAATAACATCCACGAGGCCATCCATCGACTGATGAATGTACGTCTCAATGGATTCAATCAATATAGCCGCCCAGATCATCATCGGCATAGGTTGCACAAACTCTAGCGCCAACTTTAACCACATGTTATCCTCCTTAACACTCAACTGGTTCGGGCCGAATAACTCTAATCGCCTCGCCGCTTCTTCTTCCGTCAAGCCACTTTCCGGAGTGTTGATCAAGGACTCGCGATCGACACCCATGTAGAAGCGAGTGTCGTCATGCGCCTCTGTACCATACGCCCCCGAGTCCTCTTTACCCGCGCCTAGGAGTGGCTCAGAACCCACAGGGTCTTTCTCTTTCCCATGCTTACCACGCGCCATGGTGACCAGACGTCGCCCTCACGCCTCAGCGCCAAGTAGCGAGTGCACACACGCGCGGCGTTCAAGCGACACCAAACACTCCTGCTCTTGAACACCCTATGCGGACGACACCTCAACGAACGCGCGTTTGCGTCGCTGTAATGCGCGCGCACTCTGCGCAATCGCCGTCGAGTTGGCCACGACAAGTCACCGCGCACGCGCGCGTATGCGGTGTGCACCACTGGGCGGTGGAAATTGGGTGTTGACACCCCCGCGAGCCCCATCGGAAGGCTCATTGGAGGTTCACGATTGGTCAATCTGTCGAGGGAGGAAGAGAGTTTAGTGCTCTCTTCCAGAGAAGAGGAAAAATCCTGGGTCGTCGTCGTCGTCGTCAGTGTTCGACGCATGACGTCTCGCACGGAGGCCGAAAGGCTGCTCGTGCGTGACGATGGCGACGACGGCGACGAGCGCCATGGGGGCGACGTCGCCGCGCGCCAAGGCTGGCGCGGTCGAGCGATCGCGGTGCTGCTTGCGATAGGTGTTGGGGTGTTGGCGACGATCACGTGGACGGCGGATGGTGGCCACGCGAGCGCGCTAGGCGCGGGTTTGAGTAGCATACGTGATGTAGAGCGCGACGCGAGGGCGAGCGCGATGGGAGATTGGCAGAGCGCGCCGCGGGACTGGCACATCGTGGGCTTTGCGAGCGAGACGTACGAAGATGTTGCCAAGCTTTGGTACTACAGATTGCAAAACCTCGGGTACGATTATCACCACATCGTAGCCGTGGATGACGAAATCTACGCAAAACTCACTCGTGCAGGTTTGCGCGTCATTCGGGCGCCCGATTTCACCATGGTTCCTGGCGCAGACTTGGGGAGTTTTTGGAACTTTCGGTTGCGTTACCTGTTGGGAGAGTTGAAACGCGGACAAAACGTTCTCCTGTCCGACTTGGATGTGATATTTGCGCACCATTACGATCCGAATGTATTGTTCAATGAAGTCAACGACGAAGAAGTGGATGTATTTCACTCTCTCGGCACAGCTTGGCCAAAGGAGGCGCACGACAAGTGGGGATTCTCTCTTTGCATGGGCTTTGCGGCGTTCAAAGCGACCCCGGCTACAAAAGCCTTACTCGAGGCGGCGGTGCAAGTGTGCGACAGACAAGGTGATGATTGCGATGACCAAACAGTTATGAACGATCTCTACTTGAACTACCTCCAAATATCATGGAAACCGACTGAGAAGCACGACCAACGCAGGGGTGTTTCGCACAACTCTTTGATTCCAATAACAGTGAAAACGCTCGCCAACCTGGTACCTCGGTTAGACGTCTCCAAGCTCGTGAGTAGCTCATCGAAATTGAATCCTATGTTGTGCTACGGCCACGTCCATCACGTCGATGGAGGCAATTGGGCAGTCGCTCCAATTGTAGAGAAAGTTGGCGCCTCAAAGGTGGAAATTTGGAAGAGGTTCCACGACGAGTGCTTGGTGAGTGCCACCGCAGACGATGCACTTTGATTAGAAAATAGCGACAATAGCGCGTGATAATTCTTGTGTACTTTCTTGTAATAATTCTGAAATTCCCACGCAAAACACAAATCACAACAACATCAAATCAATAACAGTGGAACGCTTGAAACGCGCACCTGTGACTCTTCACAACCTGGCGAACGCTGGTTGGTCGTTGACGTCGTTTCGTTTCTCTCGCCATGCTTGCGGCGTTAGCTCATCGGCGGAGTTCAAGCGCGTCGCGCTCAGCATCTTCGCTGTGGCACGTCGTCGCACACGACCAGAACGCGCAAGATGGCCACGCTGGGGGAAAGACGTTCGCTAGTCAAGTCAACAAGAACCGCGGATATTCCTCCACCAGTGCGCGTGTTGTGAGCGCGTTCTATGGCGCTCGACAAAGTGGATTGGTGCGAACGCCATTAACCGTGCCGTTCGCAGCGAGTGGGTATGAGGATACGTTGGGACGGCAACGGCAGCCGTCAGCGGTGACCTCGCAGCGCAGAGGGTTGTTTGGGTTTGGTAAAAAGAATGCGAGCGAGGCGATCGCGGAAGTCACGACGAGTGTGCCTATTGCGGAAACATTGAGTGCTGCAGGTGAACTCGCACCAGTAGCTGCGGCGTTGGCGAGCGAGGTAGTTCCAGTGGCTTCAGCGAGTTGGCCCACGACGGCAGCTTTGATGTACGCCATGGAATACTTTCATGTCGCACACGGTTTAGAGTGGTGGTTGGCTATCATTGGGGCGACAGTATTTATTAGAACTGTTACGTTTCCTTTGATCATCATGCAGATGAAAAATACGGCTAAGCTGCAATTGGCCAAGCCCGAGCTTGAGTCTCTGCAGTCAAAGATGAAATCGAACCCGTCACAAGACCCAGAGCTAGCGGCGGCGTATTACAAAGAGATGCAACAGGTGTGGAAAAAGTACGATGCGAATCCATTCAAGAGCTTTGTACCAATCTTGATCAACGCTCCGATTTTTATTTCATTCTACTTTGCTATTTCTAAGATGGCTGCGGGCGTTCCGTCATTTCAAACGGGTGGCCCAGCAATGTACATGGATCTCTCCATTGCTGACCCAACTTACTCTTTGCCCATATTATCTTCATTATCATTTTTAGCTTCAGTAGAGCTCGGTGCAGTCGAAGGAATGCAAGCCAATACCCAGCAAAGCATGTCGATGAAGTGGTTCTTGCGCGCGTTATCAGTCGCAATGGTTCCACTCACCGCGAGCTTCCCACAGGGAGTCTTCGTGTATTGGATCACATCCAACACTTTTTCGGGATTCCAAACCTTGGTGACTCGTAATAAGGGATTCAAGTCACTCGTGGGTATCCCGGATGTTTCCGCAATCACTCAAGCCCCAGCAGATGTCGCGCTCGGACGCGCGCAACTCGACCAATTTCAAAAGCAATACGGCGCTAATCCGACGTTACACAAGCGTCCGCCGAAGAAAAAGAAAGCATAAAGCATCATAGGTGGTAACTAGAATGAATAGTTTTGTAATGCGGCGATTAGCGCTCGTGTCACTTCCAAATTCTGCGTCCGCGCTCACTCTTGCGCGCGCGCCTCTCAGTCCCCCCCCCTCTTGAGTCCTAATCCGTCGTCTAAACCCGCAGCACGAGCGAGACCTCGCCTTGTGTTTTTTCGTTATCTCGCGACGTGGGTGGCCCAGCGCGACACACGTCGTCGTTTCGCACGCGACCGACGCGCGCGATGTCGCTTACGATGAATACGCGGGCGTACGCTCGCACGCACGCGCGATCGATGTCGTCGCCGTCACCGTCGTCGTCCTCGATGACGTCGACGCGCGTCGTCGCGGCGCACGCGAGACGCACCGCGTGCGTAGGCAACGGATACGACGCTTCGGTGTCGCTTTCGACGAAAACGAGCGGCGTTCGCGCGCGCATCGCGATGCGCGTGGCACACGAACGATGGGGTGCGCAATTCAGTGCGATTGCAACTTCGCGCGATGCGATGACGACGGTTGACGCGTGCATGGGAGCACGGAGAGGTGTGGTGACGAGGCTGTTTCGAGGTTCGATCGAAGGTGACGTCGGTGCTCAAAACGTGCAAGACGCGCGATCTCGGGCGTGGTGGCGTGATGTACGCGTGCATGCGGGTAGTGAGGATATGTCTTCGGGGGATGATACCGATGCAACGGACGTCGAAGATAACAACAGGCCGAAGAGCACGCCGGCGAGTTTGATAATGGGTGTCGTTGCGCGCATCGTAAAACCTCTCCAAGACTTTGGATTCGGGCGCACGCGATTGTGGGAAGGCGGTGTTGGTTTATTTATGATTTCTGGCGTTAGTTTGGCGTTTCTCTTGTATGGATGGATCCAAGGGCTGCTAAGCTTTGCTCGCAAGAACTCGTATCAGGCTTTTATTGAATTTCCGGTGGCGTGCGGTATCCAAGTCGGTACAAACGTTCGCATTCGTGGTGTAAAGGCTGGCTCTGTGTTGAGTGTGCAACCGAGTTTGGAGAAGGTTGAGGTCTTGGTCGAAATGGATGACAAGAACGTTCCTATTCCGCGCAACTCTCTGATTGAGGCAAACCAAAGCGGTTTGATTGCAGAAACCATCATCGATATCACACCCGCTATTCCGATCCCTGTCGCTCAATGGGGGCCTTTGGACTCGGGTTGCGAAGCAGAAGGAGTGATTGTGTGCGACCGCGGTAAGATTAAGGGTCATCCAGGCGTTAGTATGGATGAACTTGTTGGTATTTGTACCAAGCTTGCGCGTGAAATGGAACGACAAGACGGTATGAACAAGATGTTTGACACCACAGATAGCGCCCGAATGATGATGACTACGTTACAACCGCTTCTCCGCGAGGCTGCTTTGATTGCTCAGGAGCTTCGCCCGATGATGCAGGGTGTGAACGAGCAGGGTACGTTGGATACGCTTGAGTTGCTCGCTGGTCAAACATCGGCAACGGTCTCTGATATTCGCCAACTAAAGCAAGCGATTTTGACGGACGAAAACCAAGAGCTTCTTCGACAATCGATTTCTACGCTCACGAAAACGCTTCAACACGTAGAAAAAGTGAGTGGTGACATTAGCAGTGTGTCGGGAGATCCGTCTACGCGTGCCAACCTTCGTCACCTGATTCAGTCCCTTAGCCGCTTAGTCGACGCATAAATGCATGTGTTCACTCTATACTTCTAAATACAAATTCTGACTATAGCTATCGACTTCTATTCTACTTTCACGCCGTAGCGCTATTTCCACCGGGATAATCGTGAAGATCGATTCCAACAGATTCAACTTCTCTTCGCGCGTTCGATAGCGTGTGCGCAAACTCACCCACGCCTTCGCCTTCAACCAGGGATTCAGCATGCGCCGCCTTCAACGCCTTCACCGTAGAAGTCTTGCTTAGGTATTTATGGCAATCTACAACGGCATCCAACCATGCATTTGACCCAGTCGCTTGTTGACTAAATATACGCAACGACTGCGCCGCGCCTTTCAATTGCCCAAACTCAAACCCAATCTTTCCACCTTGAACAAAGCCTTCGTTGAACCCAGCTTGAATGGTTTCGCTCTTGCCCTGCTCTAGTCCCTCTACGTATCCTGCGGTGTGGTGCTATGTTGACGACGACGACGACGCTCGTGGTCAGTACGACGTGCGAGGTGCGAAAAGTCTTCGACAACGACAACGTGACGACGCTCGGCCGGGTTGCGCACGACGTACTTTTCTTCGATAGGCATCAGCATCGGCGACGAGCTCATCATGAGATGACTTCGAACGCGTGTCGTTATCATCATCGTCATCGTCGCTATTGGCCCACGCGTCGACGCACGGCGACATTGCGCGCGAGTCGCGGAGTGTCAATAAACTCGCGCTTTTTTGTTTTTTTATTGATTACGCGCTGCGAAACGTTGGTTTTTATTTTCTGCGCATGTGCGAATGTAGTCAAAATTGAACTTCGTAGATGCAAGTATGCTGCTAAAATCATACTAATGAATTACACCAGTCTGGGTGAGTCTAAAACGGCATAGCCAGCGGCGACTCCACCTTCATCGGAAGTTGCGGCTTTTGTGCGTAACAAGTGACCGCCGCGCTTATTGACTACTACTTTGTCACCAACTCTAAGATAACTACCATAAATACCTAATTCTGATAACGTTTCGAGTTTCATGACTTTGCCGGCGCGAATAGCGAGCGTTTGATGAGATGGCGGAAGAATACGCTGCATGAGAATGAACGCACCCAAGTCTCCGCCTTGTTCGAGACGTTTGCGCAATTCCTCAGAGTATAGATTATTGCCTCCGCCCTCGCGTTGAGGCTTTAACACATACCCCGCAGGATTAGCCAATCCCAATTTCACCGCTTCGTCACCTTCGTCTCCATCTAAAGAGTACAAGTTAGCAAACACTCGGCGCATGTTTTCGGCTTGCTCGGGCATGAAGCGCTCCAGAACGCCGGCTTCGGCGAGCTTTTGTTGCACCTTCTTCGAACCCGCGAGATGCATGGCCACCGACGGGCTTTTCAACGCGTTTGATTTTTCAATCAACATGCGCGCACTCCACTCGGCATCGGTTGGGTAATCATTTGGTGTGTATCCAGCTCGAAAGTATACCAATCCGATGTCGTCGCCTCGAAATTGCAACGAACCGGCAGCGCTCAACGAACCTTCGGCGTTAATTTCAGCCAAAGTCGCACGAACGGTGCGCACACCGTGATTTTCAAACATGTGCTGAGAAATCAAGCGCTGATCGAAGATGTTTCGCTCGCCAGGTTGCACAACCATCAACACTTTGCCTTTACTCCCCGTCGCTTTCCATCCCTGGGCGAGAATATCGGCGGCGCTCACGAGCGCGTCATTCTCGGGAATTGAATCCAA
>Ga0255758_10004390_pt1 | contig 11993 bp, 6 predicted proteins | sample 011ome_24_FD_179958 | JGI IMG/M metagenome (GOLD analysis project Ga0255758, IMG submission 179958) | Coastal salt marsh microbial communities from the Groves Creek Marsh, Skidaway Island, Georgia - 011513CT metaG (version 2) | ecosystem: Environmental > Aquatic > Marine > Intertidal zone > Salt...
CACTGAAATATCAGCACCATCTGATTTTGATATTTTTTCTTTAGGAGAAAATTTTAATAAATTATCGAATGCCCTATCAATTGACGTAAGTTCGCCTGACAAAGTATCTGCTTATATAAAAGGAAATATTAGATTTACCTCTAGTCAGTCATTTAATAATCAAATTGACTCTGGTCTAACATTATCAGCAACACAAGATTTACTAGACGATGGATATATAGATATTTCTCTTAATTCGTCTGGTGAAACTGCAAAAATCAAACCTGTAATTTTTAATCAATTAGATAACAATCTTAGTGATCCCAATGGTAAAAAAGCTATTGTAGGCCTGTCAAAATATGGACTAGATATTAATCAAAAGCAATATAAAATTGGTGTTACAGATAATGATAGCCTTTATACTAGCAATAACCCAGGTGCTGCGGGAACTTTAACTTTAGATGGTGCTCTAAGAAATGCTAATAATTTAAATGCAGTTGTTTCCATTTATTGTTCAGCTTCTGAGACAGGTAATGTTTTTACAGTAACAGGAACTGATGAAGATGGTGTTGTTATTTCTGAAAACATAACTGGTGTGTCTTCGTCTAATACAGCTATCGGATCTACAAGATTTAATACAATTACATCAATCACATCATCAGCTAACGCAAGTGGTAATGTTCAAATCGGTACAATATCAAGGTTAGATATAAATGATGAAGATAGTTTGGTTCAAGAATTGTCAGTGACTTCTTCTGGATCTTTAACACTCGATGGCTCTCTATCAACTTCCTCTTACTTGGGTGCTCAAATATCAGTATCAAGTAATAATGATACAACTTCTAATTCTTTTGTAATAGTTGGCACAGATCTAAATGGAGCAACCGTAACAGAAACTATTTCTGGATCTAACTCTGGGACTGTAAAAACAACTAATATATTTCAGACAGTCTCTTCCATAAACGTAACGGGTGCTATTTCTAGTATGATAAAGGTAGGCACTATACCTGCAGATGGAGACTGGAATTCTTCTATAGATGCCAATGCGTTAGAGATTGATACAAATTATGAAATATCAAAAGCTCTTGTTAATGAATTAAGAGTAGGAACTCCCGTCTCTCAAATTAAAGGAGATATAATTACATCTCTTCCGCCTGAGGGTACCACTATTGGGTTATCTTTCGAAGGTCAGCAATATGAAGGGGTAATAAAGAATGGAGAAGTGATAATAAATGGTCCTGAGGATAATAGGATTAAAGGAAGATTTAATGGTACTTCAGATTTAGATCAGGACGCAATATCAACTTCACAATCTGTTACTGCAAATACATCCCTAATTATTAATGGTTTAAATTCTGTAGCGGCAGATAGTGATGGGATTGTCGAGTTAACAAATCCATCAGGTGCAGGTGTGATAACAATGGATGGAGCACTTAAAGATAGCACACCTCTTAATTCTATAATAACAATTAAAAACCTTGATGACGATGATAATACTGCTTTTACAATCACTATTACTGGTACTGATCAAGACGGTAACGTAATTACTGATGAGATTGCTGGTGTGAGTGGTAACAATACTGTTGGTACTGGAACTAAAGTTTTTAAAACAGTTACTGAGGTAAGAGTTGACGGTGACCACGGCGAAATAGAGGTTGGAACCATTCCTGCTTTCGTTTCATCCTTAGGAACAAGAGTTTCACTAACCTCTTCAGGTAATGAGACTAACAACACTTTCCAAATAATTGGAGCAGACGTAAATGGTTTGACACAAACAGAAACTATTTATGGTCCTAATTCAGGGGGCACAGTTTACACAAAACAATTATTCAAGACAATCACTTCAATAACACCTTCTATTTCGACACAAGGAAATATTCAAGTCGGAACAGCTCCTGGCTTTCAGTTTATGGCAACTGCTGAAGGAACAGTAGAGGGAGCTCAATTTCAACTTCTCCAAAATACTGCTAATATTCAAAACGCATCAAGGTTTGGTTTAAGCTCCTCGACTAATACCTTAAAAGGAAATCTAGTTTTAAAACCGACAAGTAGCAGTGAAGCTATTAGAATTTTGGTCGATGACGGAACCGACAAAATAAAATACTCGATAAAATTTGATAGTTCTGGAAGTCCACAATTTTATAATGCAGTTGGTTCACAATTAAGTGGTTCACCCCCATCAGATTTAACATTATCTTGGAACGAAAGTTCTGGAACGACAGATGTTGATGGTATTTTTTCTGGTTCGTTTGTTGCTGGAGTTGACATTGTTCCAAATGGTGTGCTCTCGACTACAGACGATGACAGCTTATTTACAAGCAAGTCTACAACTGCAGGTAATCTAATCTTAGATGGAAGTCTTAAAAACTCTAAAGCTCTAAATGCATTGACAAATATTTATTGTGATGGAGATGAGAGTTCTAATAGTTTTACGGTTAAAGGGTACGATGAGAATGGACTGTTTGTTACAGACATAATATCTGGTGTTAATGGAGCGACAGCAACTGGTTCGGTTACTTTTAGTCAAATATTATCGGTAAATGTAGCAAATGATACAGTTAGCAACATTAAAGTTGGAACTCAAGCACAAGCTGTTTCTATTGAACCATCAGCAATAACGATTACTCCCGCAGGTTCGGATACAGGTGATAAATACACTATAGTAGGTTTAGACCAATTCGGTAATTCTCAAACCGAGGTTCTTACTGCTGGCGCTGCTAATGTAACCGTAACGTCGACAAAAGTTTTTTCAAAAATTTCATCAATAACGTCTGTAAACTCTTCATCTTCAACTCTTACAGTTGGCACTCAAAGAGTTGGTAATTTATCAATCAATAGCTCAATTGGTGGATCTACTTTTACACTAGATAGTAACCCAAACGCAGAAAGACTGTATGGATTAAAAACTCAGCGTGCAAGTTTAACTGTAGATCAAGAAGGTATCAATTTTTCAAATCTAAGGGGTGAGGGTATTATTTTAGATATACCAAGCAATTCAATTCAAAATAGTGTGGCTGAAACAATATCATTGGAAAACCTACCTAATGAAGATTTTATAATGATATTAGGAGGGAATGGCGCACGAAAAATTAGTTCTGATTTTGATTTTCAAGAAAATATCAGTGAATTAATTGAGCCTGAGCTAACAATTAAGGTTGATGCCATTAATTCTAACAAAGTAGAAATTTTTGAAAAAGCAAGTGGTCATTCTATAGCCACAAGAATTCTCGATCAAAATAGAGTTTTTGAGTTTAATGGGAATAAATTTCAATTTTCTGAACAACCATTAGTAGAAAATACATTCACTTTGGTTGAAAATAAATCTGGAACTGGTGATTCTAGGAATATAATGAATATGATTAACTTGCAAATGGAAGATGAAACCACAAAAGGAAAAGGTAATTTTCAAGAAATTTTTAGCACTACATTAGCTAAAGTTGGATCAAATGTTCAAGCTAATAAACTTTCTTTATCAGCTGCTAAAAGTAACATGGAAGCCGCCGAAGGAAGTGAAAGTGAATTTGCAGGTGTAAACTTAGACGAGGAGGCTGCAAATTTACTTAAGTATCAGCAAGCTTACCAAGCTTCGGCACGAATATTGCAAACTGCTAAAGAATTATTTCAAACATTAATTGAGGTTGTTTAATCCTATTTAAGAGATTTTTTTATGCAGATTAGTAGTAAATTATTTAACCAACAACAAGTGAACCAATTTTCTGAGATCAATTCTGAACTCCAGAGCCTCCAGGGTAAGATATCTAGTGGTAAAAATATTTTAGTGGCTTCAGATGACCCGGTAAGGTCAGTAGAATTATCTGGAATGAAAGTAGTAAAAGAACAAATTGACCAATATATAAAAAATGTTGATACCTCAGACTCTCGAATGAAAAACATAGATGTCAACTTAGAAAACTTAACCAGCTTAATGGTCAGAGCTAATGAGTTAATGATACAAGCCTCAAGTGACGTTTTAGGAGCGTCAGATAGGGAAGCTATTGCCATAGAAATGGATCAACTGAAAGAACAAGCTTTTGGTTTGGCAAATCAACAAGATTCAAGTGGTGTATTTCTTTTCAGCGGTTATAAATCTAAAGTTCAGCCTTTTATAAAAGATATATCTGGAAACATCAATTATAGAGGTGATAGGGGAGTTACCTCGTTAGCAGTGTCAGAGAGTATGGTTGTTGAAACTAACTTAGATGGTGGTTCTTTATTCCAAAACATTAAAGTAGGAAGTAATAAACCAATTTCTATGTTTACTCTTTTTGAAAATATGTCAAATTCAATTAGAACTGCAGCTCAAGCAGTATATGCTTTAGAAGCTCCAACTAGTGCTGAAATAGAAATCACAAACAATAATTATGGAAATTGGTCCTTTGATATTACAGGTAATGACGGAACAGCATCTATTTCATCTGAATTAATTGGTGACGATCCTATCGATATTATTACCAAAATAAATTTAGCTGATATAGGAATAACAGCATCATTTTCAGAAAATGAAGGAAAGATAAAACTTGTTAGTAATCAAGAAGGATTGATCAAGATAGAAAATCTTGAAATTGAGGGTATAGATAATGCTCAAAAATCTCCCACATCTTTTATCACTTTGAATGCAACTGACTCTACAGGAAGTCCAATAGGAAGGTCTCAGACTTTATATGATGCAAATCAACTGACTTCTTCTCAACTAAACAATATTTCGGAAACTCAAGTTCATATTGCAAATTTCAGAGGTAAGGTAGGAGCTAGACTAAATTTACTAGAAAGGCAAAAGGAAACACTCAACGAAAGAGATATCGCTATACAAAAAGATATGAGTAAAATTGGGGACGCTGATCTTGCCAAGCTTGTTACTGAGATGCAATCTATGATGACTAGTTTGCAGGCAAGTCAACAAGCATTTGTAAAAATATCTAATTTAAACTTATTTGAGTTTATAAGATAGATTTTTTAGAGATCTGAAAAATTTACATCTTGTGTAAAAAGTTCACCTAACCAATCTATATCTTCAACATCAGTGATTACCCACCCAGGTGGGGCTTTTTCGAAAACTTCATTTTTTATACTAAAAGTAGCAGCTCTAAAATTTTTCAAAGACTGCTTAAAGTTATATTCTTTTGTTTTGTTTCCATCAAGTTCACTTGAGAACATACTTTTAATTTTTCTAGGGTTTCCGTTTACCGCAAAACAGGTTCTATGAAAAATATAATCATTGATATAATTAACAGACTCTTCTCCCGCATTTACCTCTGATAAAAAACCTAATATTGCTTCTGCTGTTTCGGAGATCTCTTCAAATTTGACCTCATCATAACGCTCTGATAACCCAGAAGCGAATTTTTTGGCAATCATATTTATGCTATTATTTGATGATAAAAAATCTGATGCTGTTTTTGCAACACATATTTGGAAAACCCACTCAGGACAAAAATTAGGCATTTAATTATTTCTGTTCAGTTAAAATTAACAGTTTATTACAATAAATACTTAATTTCAATTAGTATAATTTCATATTAATTATACAGATTTACTTATTTCTACCCAAGCCTCAAATATATCAGTTATCACTAATATGGAAGACTCTAAACCCTCAGTTGTCTGCTCTTTGTAACATTTAATTATTTCAGTTCTACAATAATTATAAAGATCGTTCAGATTACCTGCAATAGGCTGTCCGTTCTCAAAATCTAGACTTGACTGCAGTACCATAATTGATGCTAGAGATTGGCTAAAGGCTCTAGATTTTATGCTTGATACTTTGGGACCTTCTTTTAAAGCGATTGATAAAGTTTTCATGTTTGATAGTAGTTCGTTCAACACAATTTTGACGAACTCATGAGGATCCTCTTTTCCAAGTTTTGATTGAATATCAACAGTTTTATATTCCTTCATCATTGCATGAAAATTCATTATACGCTCCTTTAATTAGGTTCATATATACTAACGACATCAATAAAAAAGGTTTAGAGAGATCGTATTAAATTATTTTTTTTCTATATTTTTTATTTGATTGGAAAGCTTAATATAGGCGTCGAGAATATCGTTTTCTGATATAATCCCTAGCATTGTATTATTATAACTATCCACGACAGGAATACTCTCTCCAACAAAGTTTGAAAGTTTTTCAATTGTATCTAAAATATTATCATTTGGGCTTAGTGTAATATATTTTTTTTCTCTTAATAAAAATGCCTTTTGAGACTTTGAATTTATAAGATTAATTAGATTAATCTTTCCTAAATGATTTTTATCATTATCTACGAAATAACCCTCTGTTGTCTTATTTTTTTGTAGAATTTTTATAGCAGCATCTGTTGTTATTTCTTTGTGAAGCATGCTATAATTTTGATCAATATAATTTAAAACTTTAGTCTGACTTAATAGGATGTGTTCTCTTCCTTCATCAATTAATATTTTTCTATTTTTTAGTTGGACATCAAAGAAACTTGACCCAAATGAAAGATAGGTAATTAAATTACATATACCTATGGGAAGCATGGCAACGATAGCGTAATTGTAAGAGCCGGTTAACTCTAAAACAAGAATGATAGCGGTAATAGGAGCACCAATTACTGAACTTGAGACAGCAGCCATTCCGCTAACCGCAAAGATAGAGAGTAAGTTAAGATCATCACCTAGAAGCGGGACGTTATAAATTAAAGCTCCTGTTGCGGCACCAACAAATAATGCTGGAGAGAAAATTCCTCCAAATAAACCAAATCCAACACATGAAGAGGTTAATAATATTTTAATAATGAGTATGAATAGTAAGAATAAGAAACTATTTTCAAGAGTAATAAAACTCATAATGCCGCTTGACCCTAATCCAATGACAATGGGTAAAAAAATACCAAATAGTCCGCAAAGTATGCCAGGAATAATAGGTTTATAATGAGCTGCTATATTTATTTTAGAAGATAATACTCCTGAATATAATAATGATTTCATAAAAAAAAGAGCAGCAAAGGCTGAAATGATGCCTATCACTATTAAGCCTGGAATAGAACTCATCAATCCAAAGTTATTTTCTTCAAACCTAAGTGGATATGTTACCATGTCTAATTCTACAGCTAAAAAATTAGCGGAGACAGACGACAAGGCAATCGCAGCTACACCTTTTTTAGAAAAATGTCTGATTATAACTTCATGAGCAAAAAGTATTCCTGCCAAAGGGGCACCAAAAGCAGCAGAAATAGCAGCTGCCACACCACTACCTATAATTATGTCGTGTGGTATTTTGGGGATAAATTTTTGCCTTCTCATAAAGGCTGCAAAAGTACCTCCAAAATGGACTAGTGGGCCATAAATACCAACAGAAGCTCCACCACCAATTGAAATCAGAGAGGTTAATGTAGATAGGAAACCTTTTCGAACGTCTAATTGACCATCAATTTGGTGAGCGGCGTATATAGTGTCTGCTGGTCCGTGGAAGCGGTCTATTTTTTGATACTTTATTAATAAGCCAATCAAGAGGGCGGCTAATATACCAATTATTAGAGGAACAAAATTATATTGTTGGTCAAGTAAAACAAAATTAAGAAAATCATAAGGTACATCTGATCTTAATAATTCAAAGACTTTTTTGCCTGAGTACATAAAAATTTGTGCTACACAGGAAACAATTAAACCTGTAAATATAGCTACAAATACAAGAGCTACATTTGATGTTATTAAGTTAAACAGCTGATTTTTAACTTTAATCATTATTTATCATACCAATTTCAACAAAAAAACAAAACTATAAAGTTGGGCATTAAATTTGCATATAAACTGACGTAAATACTAATAATGAATTTATTAAAAAGTTTATAATATGGCAGTAGATTATTTAAGCGCAATCAATCAAGGTGGTAGTGGACTTAATATAACTCAAATTGTTGACAGTCTTGTTGAGGCTGAAACAGCTCCAGAAAAAGATAAGATTAATGAAGATGTTGATACTAAAAATTTAGAAATATCTTCCCTTGGGACTGTTGCAAGTGAATTAGGTTCATTAAAAACAAGTATTTCCTCTTTATCTAATAAAACAAAATTATCTACTTCAAGTGCTAGTAGTTTAAATACAATTTCAGTTTCAAATCCATCTATAGCCCAAGCATTTAGCTCTGATATAACTGTATCAACATTAGCTACGCCCCAGACACTAGAGTTTGCAGGTTTTACTTCTACATCACAGAGCATAGGAAGTGGAACGATAACTATTGATTTCGGCAATTGGATTACTAATGGTACGGCTACTGATTATGACTCCTTATTTGATAACACAACCACAGTCACCGCATCGACTTCCTTAGGAACTCCTATCACGCACTCTAATTTAGGAGGAGTAATTAGGATTCAAACTGAGCCAGGTGGTGATCAGTCGTCTACTGTATTTACAATTGTTGGAAAAGATATGGCTGGCAATACTATTACAGAAAATGTTACTGGAGGTGGTGACGGTGCAAGTGTAACTACTACAAATGTTTTTAAATCTGTCACAAGCATAACTCCTGGTTCTACTGTAGGGACAGGAAATGTCAAAATTGGTCATGTTGAGGCAGATTTTGGAATTAACACAGCCAGTACAACTTCTACTTTGACAATAGGTTCTGATGCTGACACATTAACCAATATAGTTGCAAAATTAGATAGTATTTCTGGAATTAACGCCAATGTTATTAATAAGGGTGATGGTACCTACTCTCTTGTTGTAAGAACTGACACAGGTGTTAATAATGCCATTAGAATGACAGTTTCTGAGGACTCCGACAATACTGGCTTATCAGTTTTAGATACAAATTCTGATAATTCTAGTCATCAGAAAACAGCAGCCACAGACGCAACATTAATTGTAGATGGCGTAACTATTAATAGATCTTCTAATACTATTACAGATTTATTTGATGGATATGAATTCAATGTTACTGCTACTACTACAAGTAATTTTAGGGTGTCTTCTGAAATAGATAAGGTAACGGCTTTAGAAGCTTTAAAAGAATTTGTAACATTACTAAACAATTCCAGGATAACTTTAAATGAATTGACTAAACAAGGTTCACAAAATGTAGAAGCAGGCCCTTTATCTAAGAACATAGTTGTAAAAAATATTGTTAAAAATATTAATAATATCTTAACTGGCCCGATTGTGGGGTATGAAAGTGATAGTTTATATCTCTCTGAATTAGGTGTTAGAACTCAAAATGATGGACAATTAACTATAAACGAAAAAATCTTCAACTCACAATTAGACGCTGATGCAACGGTATTCGATGCAATTTTTACCTCTTTGTTTTCCTCAAATTCTTCCAATTTAAAGGTAGAAGGTTCAAATGTTTCGTCAAACCCAACCCCGGGAACATATTCATATACTAATGATGGCAGCACTGTTACATTAAATGGAGTTGAAATGATATCCCATACTGACAGTTCTGGTAATACTTATTATGTTTCTACAGCAACAGACACAAGTGGTATTAAAATCACTGAAACAGAAACTGTGTCAAGTGCATCTGTTTATTTTGGAAAAAGTGTAATTCAACAACTTTCAGAATACATAGAAGCGAGCCTCTCAACCCAAGGTAGTTTAACAAAATCAGAAACTACTGCTAATAACGACTTAATTGATTTAAGGTTGGACTTGTCAAGCTTGGATGAAAAAGTAGAAACATTAACAGACAGATATAAAAAACAATTTTCAGCAATGGAGGCCATTGTAACAAGTTTAAAATCAACAGGAGATTATTTAACGAATATGATGGATGCTTGGAAAAATGAAAAATAATTTATAAAAATAAATATTTAAAAAATAAAAAACCACTCAAAATTGAGTGGTTTTTTTTAACTTATATTTTACTTATTATCCTTGTAAAAGTGCTAATAAGTTTTGTTTAGAAGCATTTGCCTGAGCTAACATTGAAGTGGCTGCTTGAGACAAGATTTGAGATTTTGTTAAATTACTTGTTTCAGCTGCAAAGTCTGCGTCTTCAATTCTAGATCTTGCTGCATCTGTATTTGTTTGAAGGGTAGTTAAGTTATTGATAACAGCATCAATACGGTTTTCATACGCACCAAAGCTAGCGCGGAACGTAGACACTTTTTCTATAGCCGTATCAATTGAACTTATAGAAGCAGTAGCTTGAGCCTCAGTTAATACTGCCAAACCTTTAACAGTTGTTTCAGCATCTTCACTCTGAGCCATTAGTCCTAGTTTATCCAGTCCGCTGTGTGCATCAGTTTCACCATCTTCTATAACGATTGTACTACCATCATTTGAAGTCAATGTTAATACACCATAAGCAGTAAAGTCACTGTTAGATACTGTAAAAGCAGTTCCGTCTTCAGCTTGAGCAGCGGTAAATACAGCTGTCTCGGTACCACCTGCAACAACGATATTTTGACCTGAATTTGATGTTAACACTAGTTCACCATCAGAATTCATGCTAGCAACTACGTCTGTTTTACCAGTCAAAGCAGTATTGATTGTTGATACTACATCAGAAGTCGTTGCACTAGAAAGATCTGTAGTAATTCCGTTAATGGTTACATCAGTCAAATTAGCATTTGTTGGTGTATTAAAGTCTACAGTTATTCTGACGACTGTCGTGGCGCTTGCAGTAACTCCTGCATTAGCAGCATTAATAGCGGTTGCTTTGTCAGATGCGGAAGCTGAAGCAGAATCACCTAATGCTACTCCATTAATAGTTATGTTATCGCTTGCAGCAATAGCACTTGAAGTCACAACAGTTGAATTAACGGTTGTACCGTTAATTTCATTAAATCCAATTAAAGCTAAATCTGATTGTTCACCAGCTGCAGCGCTGCCATAGCCATTCTCCACAGACCCTGCCTCAATTTTAACGTCAGATCCATCAATGTTGGATATACTTACATAACCACCATATACATCATCTGTCATACCTATTTCAGCACCACCATTGGCAATAACAATTTCGTCTCCGTCAGTATTTTCAAAAACAATTTTATTACCATCTAGTGAGGCAGTTAGTCCTGAAACGTTATCGTTAACAGCCTTTACAAAGTCTGAAAGACTTGTGCTTGAATCAACGTTTATAGTTGTGTCGTTAATATCAATTGTACCGGTTAGAGCGAATGTACCATTACCAACCACTTTATTGAAGGCAGTAGCTTTTGCACCATGTACATGGCTGTTTGAGTTAATAATTTGAGCTACAGTATTAGCTACTTTACCACCATTAGCACTATTGTCAGCATCACCAAAACCTGTGGCATCTAAACGACCATCACCACTAAAGTTTGCTGTACTATCTACATCCACATCTGCTGCAGAAAAACTTTCACCATTTATCTTAATATCTGCTGCAGCAATATCAGCAGTAATTGCTTCTAAACGTCTAGAAGTTATACTTGCAGTAGTTACTGAAGAACCCAAGCCAAGAGATGAAACTGTTGCATTTTCAAGGCCTACCTTTAAGCTATCACTTCCATCAGCACCAATTTGGAAAGCCAAAGAAGATTTTGATCCGTCTAAAAGTTTGTTACCATTGAAATTAGTTTTTGATGCAATTGACTCAATCTCAGCAGAAAGTTGATCTACTTCAGCTTGTATTTGAGTTCTATCTGATGAATTAAGAGTACTATTTCCAGCTTGGACTGAAAGTTCTCTCATTCTTTGTAGCATATTCTCTATTTCACCTAAAGCACCTTGAGCAGTTTGAGTTAAAGAAACAGCATCATTCGAATTTCTAATAGCAACTCCTAGACTTCTTACTTGAGCTTCCATTTTGGACGCGATAGCTGAACCAGCAGCATCATCTGATGCTGAATTAATTCTTAAACCAGAAGAAAGTCTCTCTAGAGCTTGATCAAGGGACTTAGCATTCTTGTCCATATTATTTTGGGCTATTAGAGCGCCCATATTGGTATTTATAGATGTCATTATATACTCCTACTTTTAACATAAATAACTTTTCAAAGTAATTTACGACGTAGGAAAAAAATGTTTAGAAATTTTTATTTAATCTTTCAATTATGATAAACTAAAGAATAAT
>Ga0255758_10004396_pt1 | contig 11980 bp, 12 predicted proteins | sample 011ome_24_FD_179958 | JGI IMG/M metagenome (GOLD analysis project Ga0255758, IMG submission 179958) | Coastal salt marsh microbial communities from the Groves Creek Marsh, Skidaway Island, Georgia - 011513CT metaG (version 2) | ecosystem: Environmental > Aquatic > Marine > Intertidal zone >...
TGTTGCCCCGTTCTACGTTTTCCTTTGCTTGGGTCATATGCTTCATCTTCATCATCAGAACCCATATTCTTGGAAATATCCCAAAACTCCTTTGAACCTAGTTTAAAATCGGGTCTATTTTCTGCTTTATACCAGAAAATTTGGTCGTATAATTTGTTGGATTTCGCATTGTTATTGATCACTAAACACTCATAATTCTCAGTGGTTTGGTCCATTACAGATGAGAACGACTCTAATGTAGGAAACATGGAAGCATAATTTTCCCAAATACGTTTTCTATTCGTCATATAGGGTTCACGTAAAATAAACACATAATCAATGTTTGTTCGTAAATTAGGAGGTATGCCTAAAGGATATTGCATAGTAATGATAAGCATCACCTTCCAATGACGACCATTCATAAAGAGTAATCGCATCATTTTATCGCGTGTCCAAGTTTGGTCATATAAACAATCGTCTAGAATTACGAAGGTTCGGGGGTCTATTGTAGTTTTTTTATACACTTCCATGTCCTTATTCATTTGTTTAAGAACCGCCTTTTGACGTCGCAATACATTTTCAATAAGAACCGAATTATATTCCTCATGAATAAATAATTTCGGAACATGCTTGGCGTAAAATCCATTTCCTGCCTCTGTTCCGGATATAACGGTTCCAATTGGTACATCTTGGTGGTGATACAGTAAATCTCTTACTAAAAACGATTTACCCGTATCACGACGACCAATCATCACAATAACCGGACCTTTATTCTCATTTGGTTTAAATGTTATCCATCTCATATCAAATTTTTTCAGTTCTAAAGTCATGATGTGATATATACTAAAGTTTTTAGATTAAAAATACAGAATGCAGACGGATAAATAATTCACGTTTATTTCTGTCGAATATTCTGTTTATACACCCTATAATAGAAAACTACGAAAATGGTGAAATTTACACTAAATTATTCGAAACCAACCAAGATTAACCTAGATATTTTAGGAGAACAATATCAAAATCATACTGGAGAGACTATTAACGGTATTCAATACAATCCGTATAATATACAACATTTGCAATTATATAATCCTATCTATACCTGTTTTTTTGATATGAATAATAAAAATTTCGACCGCATCGCATTGAATCACCCATATCATATAAACGATTTAACGCATGTTCAAAATATAAATACTTCCGACGTAAGTGAAAAAAATGTGTTTGTGAAATTCTCGCCCCTTATTGACCCTTATCGATACATGATTGGTAAATATGATATCGATAATCCGAACATTCGAACAATGCCTCGATTTGATTCAACCGATGAGAGTGTCCACCAAAAAATAATATGTCCTCATAATGCTTCTTACGTCGACGCATTTTTCAGTTACCTTTCTAGTAATTTATTACATACTCACGATTTTATACATAGTGTCGATTATTATGGTTCATATACCGGTTTACAAGATTCTTTTCGTGTATCCATTTCCGATGATTTGGAATTTTTACGCAATTCTCGCTTTTTTAATGATAACATCGGAAAACTTTTTGTTATTGAAGATAACGAATTATTACATAATGGATTAAATGTGATTGCGGGCTCGAGACAAAATAAACATCGATTATTATTGGAAGATAATGACGATATCAATCTGGACTGCGATTTGTTACCTGATATCGAAAGTGAACCTATTGATAATAATAGCGAGGAAAATATGGAAACTATATACACCAAACAGTCTCGAACTAGTAGTCAGTCAACCTCTGATGATTCTTCGTCTGATAGTGAATTAAATTATAGTTCATCTGACGATTCCGACTCTGATGCGGCACACGGAACCAATTCTGACTCTTGTTCAGATGAAACTAGTGAGTTTACAGACGAGGACGAAGAAGACGTATTTGCTTATATTCATAATTTTCCAATGCAGATGATATGTATGGAAAAATGCGACGGCACCTTGGACGAATTATTTGTTAATGATGAAATATCCGTCGATAATGGCGCCAGTTACTTATTTCAAATAATCATGATTCTTTTCGCATATCAAAAGGCTTTTCAATTTACACATAACGACCTACATACAAACAATATTATGTATGTGAAAACAGACAAACCATTCTTATATTATAAGCATGCCGGACAAACATATAAGGTCCCGAGTCATGGTCGTATTATGAAAATGATTGATTTCGGAAGAGCTATTTATAAATATAAGGGGAAAACTTTTTGTAGTGATAGTTTCGCACCCGATGGAGACGCAACCACACAATACAATATGGAACCATTCTTCAATGAAAATCGCCCAAGATTAGAACCAAATAATAGTTTTGATTTATGTCGATTAGGTTCCTCCATGTTTGATTTTGTATTAGACATCGACGACAATATCGACGAAATGGACGATTTGCAAAAAACTATCGCTCGGTGGTGCATGGACGATAATGGGAAGAATATTTTATACAAGAAAAATGGGGAGGAAAGATATCCCAGCTTTAAATTATATAAAATGATTGCACGCACTGTTCATAACCATACTCCCGAACATCAATTGAATGAACCTTATTTTAAACAGTTCATATCTTCTAATGTCCAAGAAGACCAAATTATTGTCGATATCGACCAAATACCCTCCTATGTGTAATTAATTATTTTGTCTCATTTGTTATTGAATGAGACAAACGAGCGTTTACCTAATTACTTTATCAATTGTGAAAACTATATCATCATATCTTCCTTTAATCTTTCTGAAATCATACATTTTTATATATTTCTTAAGGCTATCTGGTGTTTTATTTACCAATCTTTCTAACCAAGCCATATTTTGAACATCCTCTATAATTAATATTCCATTTTCACTTAACAATGGCGAATATAATTCTATAAATTTCTCTTGGCTTTCTAATGTATGTGGTCCATCGTCTAATAAAAAATCAAATTTTGTATTCTTTAATTGGGATGTAATAAAATTCTGATTATAAGCATCGGTTTCAATATATAATTTAATTGATTTATTTTGAATTAATTCATCCAATACTCGATTTATTGGTAATATATCAATTCCGTATATTGTCGCATTCGTAAAATATTTACTCCAAATTAATAAACTTCCTCCATTCTTTTCTCCAAAATCACCTATCCCTACTTCTAATATATTTGTCGCACTATCTTTTATGGGTTTTAATAATGTTTCATAAAATGGTAAATAACTATGTCTCGAATTTTTATCAGTATATTTATTATCAAAATTTACCAAACTCATATATAATAATTATATATTCTATCAAATACAAAATTATTCACTGCATGGTTCGAGCAATCGTGTTTTAGAAAGTGGGAACATCTGTAAACACTTGGGTTGTAGCAGGATTCAATACCTTGGTCTCTGTTACGATGTTAAAGAAATCTCCTATGTAATCACTGTATTGAAAATATATATATGCACCTGTTAATGAACAGACCATTACTACAATACTATCACGCACGACGTCTTTGAGAGGCTTCTTATCATCAGACATATAACGTCTTTCCAAAAATTTAGTTAGACAAAACAGACATGTTATCATAACCGATACTACAAACATTTGTTCCATAATTCCCTAAATATATGTTATTAGCTATTTTTTGTTTCATTGTATAACGCAGACGAATGATTGTTAATCTGACTTTTCGGATTCAACATATTCTGCGTATGTTTCCGAGTCCATTAATTCGGGGTCGGATTTATCAACGCATGATATCTTTACTAACCAACCTTCTCCCAATGGGTCATCGTTTATTATATTGGGATTTGCGAATATTTTTATATTTTGTTCCAATATAATGCCGTTTAACGGACTGTATATTTCAGTCGCATATTTGGCCGTTTCTAGTAAACCAATCGATTGACCTTTTTCAACAGCCTCTTCTTCTGGTATTAATTCGGTAAATATTACATACCCTACATTGCTTGATGCATACGATGAGATTCCAATAGTTCCCACATTATTTTTACCAAACTTTATATATTCGTGAGTTTTTGTAAACATTATTTTACATACATCATCATTGTTCGAAAATTGTCGACGCACCACGTTAAATGCATTGGAAAATACATTGCGCGTCAAAACCCTTTGTCTCATGGTAGATATCATATTAACGGATTTTTTATATTGTTTTATGCGATTCAAATCGCATATGTAGGAGCACCTTAGACACTATACCTTTAACAGCACGTCTTTCATTTTGAGATAATTGAATATATGTATGTTTAATGCATTTTTTTACCTCTGCATCGGTTTGTGCATTTGATTCGAGTATTCGAATAAGTGTGTTTGCACTCGCATTTCGAATTTTTTGAGAGACCACGCATGGTGTTCCACCTGCCGCACTAAGAATATAATTCAACCCCCTATCTGCGTAATATTCGAGTAGGTCAACCATTGATGGACATATTTCAGCTAATAAACGTTTGGGACGGCAATTGTTATTCATTGTTACTGTGTATTTTGTGTATGGATACATTACAAATAACAAAGGTGTAAAAAATCAATTTTGTATGAAATATTTTTTAACAAAATTGATTTAATAGCATATTTATATATAAATACAACACCCGTGCAAAATGCCTCCTAAGAAAACATCCCCATTACCCAAAATGGAGAAAATCTCTCCTATTCACCCAAGTGTATCTTTACATCTTGGTGAATGTTGTGAATATGTTAAGACATTAACGCCAAACACTATTAATATGATTTATTTAGACCCGCCCTTTAACTCTGACCGAAACTATACTATGGGTGTGGATTCTACCATCGGATTTGGCGATAAATGGACAGACGAAACGTATGAACAGTTTCTCGAATCAACAATTTCCTCTCTATATACCGTTTTAACCAATGATGGAACGCTGTTCTTTCATATTTCCGCCGCATGCATGTTTATTCCCGAAAAAGTTCTCAGAAAGCATTTCTCAATTGTAACCCCCATATTTTGGAAAAAGTGCCGCTCTAAAAATAACGTCAAAAATAAGTTAGGCGCCACCATTGATATCATTTTCAAATGTAACAAACAAGCGAAACATAAATTTAATGTTGTGACCCAGGAAAAAGACGCTACCTATTTGAAGAATTCATTCAAAAATAGCGACGAATTGCGTGGTAATTATTCTCTTGGACATTTGGTCACGGAAAGGACAAAAAAAGGGTATATGTATGAATTTGAAGTAGAAGGAAAGACATTCAATCCACCCTCCGGGTGGCGGATTAAAGAATCTGAATTGGTCAAATTGCGCGATGAGAGTCGATTGCATTTACCCAAAAAAGGGTCCGGCAATTTATACAAGAAAATTTATTTGTCGGAAAATCCCGGTAAACCCTGCACCGATTTATGGGACGATATTCATTCAATCAGCCAAGGTTCTGAAGGGAGAAAATATCCTACCGCAAAACCAGTCAAATTACTTGAACGGTTGATTGAAATTAGCACGAATACCGGCGATTTAGTGTTAGACCCTATGTGTGGGTCAGGAACAACCGCTAGTGCGTGCGTCAATACCGAACGCGTTTGTCTGTTAAATGATATTAACGAGGAAGTTGTCGACATTGTTCGGTCACGATTTGCATAAAAAATACAATATTTACAGAATGTTTTTTGTTTTTTGTTTTTTGTTTTGTTTTTATAGTGCAGGCATTTGGCTTGCGACTTCAGCCAATAAATCAAGACCCGGTGTCTCGATGCGATTTGATAGAGAACGCAATAACATCGGGGTTCGCGCAGGAACCGTATCGATTGTTGTATTTACAAGTCCGACTAGTAATTTGTCGACCCTATCTTGTTGAATTTTCAAACACGGAATTGAACATTTGTTCTTAGCACTTTGTCCAAGAAGAGCACCAACGCCATTGTTCAGAACCATACGCAACCGCAAATCCGTATTCACTTCAACACCATCCTTTCTGCGGAATATCATACGACTCGTCTTAGCACGAGGCGTCGACTTCAAGAAATATTCCCAATCTGGATACGCAATGAACTCGGATAAATTGTTTTCCTTGGGATACAGCACCAACCGATTGTGTTTGCAATCATTGATTAACACGTGCCCAGGATATTTTGCGTATAAGGTAGACAGCAAATTCTTCATTTGGTCGCTTGTAATGCGGTCAAATTCATTGCTGAATATGGTCGCGACTTCTTCGCGCAATGCAGGTGTTACCTCATTACCGTGATTGGTCGATTTGAAGGCGTCCACAGACGCCTTTACCGATTGTCCCAGTTCGGAATTGAATTCAGACAACTTGCTCGTGTTAATCCAATCAAATGTTCCCGAACCTTCATGATTCTTGATCGAGATGGGATATCGATTTTCACCAACAACCACATCACAATCCGCCTTTTGGGTTGTCCCACCCAAATGTGTCCATACCGGTTTCCCGTCTGTTTCTCCTTGGAAATGACGATTGATATTCAAGCCGGAATCCGAATTCATTAGTGCGACCAAATCCTTCTCGTTTCCTACCCCTCCGTAATGTGTTTCACCTCCAGTTTTGTAAGGCATGTTTACTACTTAGTTTAAAGTAAAGATGCATTTGTTTATAAATGAAAAAACCTTTCAATTTTATAGTTCCTCAATATCTAGCTTAATCTCCGAATCGTCTAATACACCCACATTTGACCCTGCATCTAATACATCAAATCCACTTAAATCGAAACTACCTGGGTGGATTTTTATGCGTTCGTCATCGTCTTCATCCTCCTCCTCTGCTAACCTGCGCTCTATCGCGCGAGACATACTAATATCTTCCAAACGTTCTATTGTTTTTGGAGCATCAATCATTTCCTCTTTATTGTCGGTGTCCACTGCTGTATCCATATCGTTAAATGTGAGTTTCGTCATCACTGGCTCATCGTCGATATTTTGAATGGACGGGGTTACGGGAACTGATTCGGGCTCATCGTCTTTTGTAGAAACTTCCTTTGCAGTATCCGATTTCGATTCATCTTCCTTTTCTATCTCGGGCTCCTTCATCGTTTCGACGAATACCTCCTCGTCTTGCTCCACACTCTCGTCCATGTAAGCGCGGATAATCGCCTCCGTGGGAATACTATCACGTATTGTTGTTAATATACAATCTTGGATTATCATCTCTAATTCGCGGGCATTTTTTTGCATTTGAAGTGGGTTCACATTCTTCTCAAACAAATATACATTGCTATATATTTTGCGTGCCGTGTGTAAATACACTTTGTGAATAAAATGGTCTAGCTTTGGAATAGATATATCTATCTTTTTCTGTTTATTTCCTGCACGAATGCACGTAAGCACTTTGAGTTGAATAATATGAACACATGTTATCAAATCTTCTAAATAATTACACCCAGAACGTTCTATAATTCGTTTTCGTTCCTCTTCAATGAGAACCGAATTCCATTTGGGTATGCGTGTTAATAAATTCTGAAACGTCATCAAATATTTTCCCATCTCGTCTGTATCCACACACATTTTCCATGATTCGTTAAATATTGACCTAAATCCTTCATCTACCAAAGGTGTGAATATACTCACTAAACGACTACACCATTCGTTGCGCGATTCATGTAAATTCGAAATTACGAAATCGTCCATTTACATTGAGAAAACATATCGTTTTCTATCATTCAACGAGTTTGGATTTCATTGGCTACACATAACATCAGCAACTTCTCATTTCTATATTCCGCCTTGATTTTATGAAAATACATTACAATGCTCGCACGCTGCTTGTCCGTCAATTGAGACGTCGATTTTATCCACTCTACGAAATCCAGACACGAGAGTCCTTCTTCATACGCTGCTGTTATTATATTGACCCATTCTTTGTATGTCTTGTCCAAGATTTTACCTATATTCGATTCAAACCATGTATTCGGTTTCACATCTTGGACATAGGTTCTTTGTAGATGGTATTGATGCAGATTTACTATGTTCGCATTCTCGTCCATGTGCTCCGGAACATATATCTCACAGAACCTTGAGAGAATGGGGTTGAGCATTTTATGTTTGTTCTCCACCACTATGAAAAATCTCGTATTATAACTGAATAATTCTATACATCGACGCATTGCCGATTGAGCATCAATCGTTAGACTGTCCGCATTGAATAAGACGATTGTCTTAAACTGGACTCCTTGCGTCCCTTTTATGTTCGTTTTTGCGAAAAACTTGAGTTCATCGCGGATAAACTTGATGCCTTTTCCATGCGCACAGTTTACAAACATCACATTGGACTTCAACTTGTGCTTTTCTCCATTGTATATCTTATTCACGAATTCGTGCACCAAGGTGCGCTTACCTGTCCCCGATGCACCGTGAAACAACAAATGGGGAATGCGATTGGAAGTTAAGAATCCGTCCAACTTTTGTTTTATATTTGCATGTAATGTTGATATTAGAGGAGGGGATAAATGTCGATTCGTTTCTTCCTGCATGTTGATTTATGTAACTGTAATCCTACATTTATATTCATTTAGCAAGGATTGTTTTGTGCGTATATTATATTATGCATCATACTAGAAAGAATCGGAGTTTGAAGAAGAAGACCAAGGCTTTGAAGAAGAGTCGAAGTAAGAGGAGTTTGAAGAAGAAGTCTAATAAAACGAAGAAGAGTCCCACAAAAACTCGAAAAGTGAATAAGCGTAGAATAAGAGGTGGGGATGGTAAAAAAACCACTTTTGAAATAACGACGAATAATATCCGTAAAGGACTGAATGATTACAAAAATGATATAGAAAACGCGGGCAGCAAAGTCGCTAAAGATAGAATCGTCGGAATCACAAAAGCGTATCTGAATAATGATAAGCACGATGTCGGTTGTACAGGAAAAAGGTCTTTATTTTCAAAAACGAGACAAGCGTATCAAGAATGTCATGCCGACAAGTATACAATTTACAATGCTCGCGCAGAACTTGGACAACAAATACTAGCTTTATGGTCGAAAAATTGGGGTTTGAACCAGACCGAGAATACAACTAAAACAAATTTAAAAAATTTGATACAAATTTGGCTAACACTTGCAGAAACAAAAGATCCGAAAGCTGCTGCTAATGCTGCAGAAGAAGCAAAAAAAGCAAAAAATGCTGCAGAAGAAGCAGAAAAAGCAAAAAATGCTGCTGCAGAAGCTGCTGCTGAAGAAGCTCGACGTATAGAGTATCAAAGAATTATAGACATGGGTGAAAAACAGTTTTTTCGTGAAATGCCCCAACCAGAAGTAGATGACACTGATGGATATGACACTGATGGAGATTAATAACAACCGGTTTGCTAATTAATTTTAACAATCTTGGACATTTCCTTCGTCTTTACATAACGTTCCGAAGCCATAGTTCGCCTACGTAAATTGCATTGCAAACACGCCAAGACCACATTATCGCGATTATGCCCCCGGGAATTGTCCAATCGTTCTAATGTCCATTGTTTGGGTTCACGAACGTATTCATACAACGCCATTGTTTTTCCTTTACAATAATAACAATTCAACTCAGATGTCTTGAATAAGTCCAAGACATCTTGGAAATTTACAAATTCATTCACAGAAAACAGGTTTTTCAAACGGTCTTGTGCGGCATATCCGCAAATCTTAGTGCGAATATGTTGCGCTATAATCTTGGACACACCTTCATCTTCACCTGTATCCAAGAGATTACGTAATCCCAACTCTTCTTCTACCATCAAATTACCCGAAATATCCGACCATTTTGCGGTTTGTGTAACAATTCTCTGTTTTCGGGGCTTTTCTATGACCACCTTTTTGGTCTTCTTGGACATTGTCTCAATTGGAATGACTAAAATCTTTGTATCATCATTCATTTTTTCTTTCTTATGATGATATGTGAAATAAATTTGAAAGTATGTTTGTAATATATATTACATTTAAAAAGAGGATAGATACAACATTATATATAATATAAAGGCACGGTCTATTACTATGTTTACACAAGCACCTATATCGGACCCATCTGCAAATACAGTAACGCCACAACCCGATGACTCTAAACAAAAGGCAAAAACACCTTTTATTCCCGGATTATCAGGAATCCAAACCGGTTCATCTTCTACAATGAATACGAACGATTTGGATACACTATTGGAAACAGAAAAACAATATAATAAAACGGAACCGTGGAATAAATTAGATAAAACAGTGAAAATACAAAAATTACATTGTTATGCCGAAAAATACGGCAAAGACAACAGTTTGCCTGTAAAGGAAATTAAAAATTTAAAGCAATTTTTCGTGAATTGTTTGGAAAAGGGAAAATTATTAAAAACAAAAGACGTTACCTATAACAAAGAAGACCGGGAATTAATTGCGATTCCTGCTCTTCATTTTAATACAGATAAACATCATTTTACATTACGTATATTGGACACGAAGCGCGTATCGACATTAAAGTCACTTACGCCCAAACGTGTTGTAGAAAAAGTTCTGAATGCAGAAGAAAATTGATTGTAAAACAATACAAATATAGGATTTGTATTATTGACTAATGGAAATAGAAGAAGACCCTTCAACCTCATCGGAATCCGACATGGAGGAACTTACGGAATCTTCCTACGACTTGTCTAACAATTTCTTTGAAGAAATTATGTCGTTATTAATGAGTTCACGTGAGCCCAAAGAACCTTTCATCGATACATTAACCGACGACGATGTGATTGATATGACGTCTACCGTATATGAACTTACAGATGAATATCTTCATGAACATATATTGGAAATGTCTGACCCACAGTTTCATAACCGTATGATTGATTATATGACTGCGAATCTATTTGATTTATGGTCCGATGCAGATTTATGCAGTCATGGGGAGGACGATGATGACCCAGAAGACGATTACGACGATGTTCGCGATTTTATACGCAACATAATAACCGATTATTTTACAATGAGTAAAAATTGGAACACCTCTATTCCTGTGCGATCAGATTCGAACTCAATGCCATCTGTAAATACTTCAGACTTGAACAACAAAATATCCAAAATTCGGGCTATTCCACAACCCGAACAGCGAACACCCGAATGGTACGAATTTCGACATGGACTAATAACCGCATCCAACCTATATAAAGTATTTGGTTCGGAAGCACTTCGCAACAGTCTGATTTATGAAAAATGTTTACCGTTAAAAGAGGATAGTGATTGCATTGGTTCTGTCCATGTAAATACATCAAGTCCTATGCATTGGGGGCAAAAGTATGAACCCGTTTCGGTTATGTTGTATGAAAAACTATACAATTCAAAGGTGGAGGATTTCGGCTGTGTTCAGCACCCCGAATATTCATATATAGGTGCTTCTCCTGACGGAATTATTACAGACCCGACATCAGAACGTTACGGTCGTATGTTGGAAATTAAGAATATTGTGAACCGTGATATTACAGTTCCATCAAAAGCATATTGGGTGCAAATGCAAATACAAATGGAAACGTGTGATTTGGACGAATGTGATTTTCTAGAAACACGGTTTAAAGAATATGAAAACGAAGAAGCGTTTTATGCACCAGATAATAAACACGAACATAGAGGCGTTATATTATATTTTATAGAACGTGTGAGTATTGGCGGCTCTTTAACCGGCAATGAAAATAGTGAAGAAGGGGGTGGAGGAGGATATCCCCTGGCGCAACAATATTCAGGCGCACCCAAATATGTATACATGCCTCTTGATATTGAATTGACCAAAGAATCTATTGAAGCATGGGTTGAAACAACACGGGCAAAAATGCGCCGGTCATGGTCTTTATACACAACTCTTCATTGGTATCTAGATGAATTATCATGTGTGTTGGTAGAACGAAACCGAACATGGTTCAAACATGCGCAGCCCATAATCGAAGAAACATGGAACACCATTTTAACAGAACGTGAAACCGGATTTGAACATCGTGCGGCGAAGAAAAAGGTCGTGAAATTGGAGGTTGTTGAGGGAGAAAATGGTAGTGATACAAGACAAATTATGAATTTACCCGTTCTA
>Ga0255758_10004402_pt1 | contig 11971 bp, 16 predicted proteins | sample 011ome_24_FD_179958 | JGI IMG/M metagenome (GOLD analysis project Ga0255758, IMG submission 179958) | Coastal salt marsh microbial communities from the Groves Creek Marsh, Skidaway Island, Georgia - 011513CT metaG (version 2) | ecosystem: Environmental > Aquatic > Marine > Intertidal zone >...
CTGGAAATGGTCGTTACAGAGAATTTATGCAAGCCGACTTTGATATCATTGGAAATGTTAATCCCGCCCAAGCAAACGCTGAACTTTGTAACTTAATTTCAAGTACACTATCTGATTGTGGATTAAATAAAGATCAATTTACTATCAATGTAAGTAATAGAAAAATAGTTCAAGGATTAATTGATGAATTAAAAATTTCTGAAGAAAAACAAATTAAGGTTATTCGAGCAATTGATAAATTAGATAAGCCTGGATTTGGTTTAAAAGGTGTTGAAGATTTACTTAAAAAAGAAAGAAAAGATCAAAGTGGTGCTATTACTAAAGGAGCTGATCTATCCGACGATCAAGCTACACAAATATTAAATTTTTTGAAAATAAAAGACTTAAAACAATTAAAAGAAACTTTAAAAAATCCTTTATCCCAAGAAGGGATAACTGAGCTTGAGGATGTGTTTGAAGTATTAGGATTTGGGTCTAATTTAAATCAAGTTAAGACTAATTTTACAATCGTTAGAGGTCTTGCTTATTACTCAGACTTTATTGTAGAGACTAATTTAAATTTCAAAGTCACTAATAACAAAGGAAAAGAAGTAGATATTGGAAGTATATGTTCAGGTGGAGCTTATGCGAAATTAATATCCAGATTTAGAGGCGTTGATATTCCAGGAACAGGAATAAGTTTTGGTGTAGACAGATTATTGTTTGCTTTAATGCAATTAGATCAAATTAAAGTTGAAGATCAAAAACCAGTTTTAGTTTGTGTCATGGATCAAAAATATTTAAAAAATTATTATGAATTAGTGGATCTATTAAGAGACAATAATATTAATGCTGAAGTTTTTTTGAACACTAAAAAAAACCTAGGCAAACAACTTGATTTAGCAAATAAACGTCAATTAACTGTTGCGGTTATTTGTGGAGAAAATGAATTTAACGATAACACGGTTACTATTAAAAACCTTAAAGGCGTTAAGGGTGAAAATAATCAAACAATTCCAAAAGCTGATTTAATTAATGAAATCAAAAAACTTATCTGAAAATATCCTTAGATCAGTCAAATCTAAAGGATTTAAGTATATTGATTTACCTTCAGTAATTGAGGCTAATCATATTGTTCAAAGATCGGGTGAAAATTTTAGAAAATTTATATTTTCCTTCATTGATCAAAATGGAAGTGAGCTTTGCCTTAGACCAGATTTGACTATTGCCTCATGTCTTAGGTATTTAGAAAATAATTTAAGAGGAAAAGAGAAGATTTTTTATAGTGGTCAGGCTTATCGTAAATCACAAAATAAAAAAGACTCTATTATTAGAGACCAAGTTGGATTTGAAATTATTGGATCTAAAGATGAAAAAAATGATGACAAAGAAATTATCAATACTTCTTTAAAATCACTTCAAAATATTAAATACTCATCAGGCACACTTACAATTGGTAATGTTGAAATCTTTAATTTGTTAATTTCAAAGCTAGACATCCCGAAGCGTTGGAAGTTAAGATTATCAAGACATTTTTGGAGGGAGAAATATTTTAATGATCTTTTGAAAAGATTAGAAACTAATTCAGATGTAGATCCAACTATCGTTGAGATTGATAAGAAACGATATTTTAAAATGTTAAAAGAAGATCTATCCAAAGTTATTGCAGGAAGGTCAATTGATGAAATTTTAAAAAGATTTGATAACAAAATTAGGGATCCAAGAGGAACAAAAAAGGGTGAAAATGTATCAAAAATTATTAAAGAGTTTTTAAAAATTAAATGTCCAATTAATAAAGCTGCAAGTGAACTTAATAAGTTTTTTAAAAAGAATAAGATTAATTTAGTAGTTGATCAAAAATATTTTCCAATCTCAAATAATAAAGTTTCAAAACTGAATGTGGTATTCTCAGCTTCATTTGGAAGACAGTTAGAATATTACACTGGCATGGTATTTAAAATTGATATCAAGTCTAAATCAAAAAATATAAACATAATTAACGGTGGAAGATATGATAAATTAATTTCAGATCTTGGAGCTAAAAATCAGGTAGCTGCAGTTGGAGCTGCTTTAAATTTAAATTACTAATGAAAAAAAATATTATTAATATTGGTATTCCAAGTAAAGGTAGACTTAGAAAAGATATTCTAAAGATATTTAAAAAAAATAAACTAAATCTAGTTTCTGAGCGTGGAGAGAGAGATTTGTTAGGATCTATAAAACAATTAAAAAATGTTAAAGTTTTATATCTACATGCAAGAGAGATAGTTGAAAGACTAGGAGATGGTTCATTAGACCTTGGTTTTTCAGGATTTGATTTATTAAAAGAAAGTGAAGTAAATATTCAAAATAAAATCAATGTAACTAAAAGATATGATTTTGGAACAGCAACTTTAGTTGTTGCAATTCCTGACCCATGGATCGATGTTCAAACGGTTGCAGATTTAGAGGAAATCGCCTTTGAATTTAAAGATAAAAAGAAAAAAAGATTAAGAGTTGCAACTAAATATCCAAATCTAACTAGAGAATTTTTATTTTCAAAAGGAGTTACTCAATTTAAGTTAGTTGGAAGTTTAGGGGCAACTGAAGCTTATCCTTTTACTGGATCAAGTGAAATTATCACTGACATAACCTCAACTGGTGAGACTTTAAAAGCTAACAATCTTCGTATTTTAAAGGATGGCGAAATATTAAAATCAGAGGCGTGTATGATGATATCAAGATCATCTGTAAAAAAACCAGAAGTTAAGAAATTAGTTAAATTACTTTCTAAGAATTAGATCTTTCCAATAAACAAGGATAATCTTAATAATATCAAGGTTTCTAGCAATAGCATAAATTGCAATTATTACCCCTACAATAAATATAATTTTTAATATTAAGAATAATTCCATAATTAAAATTTAATTATCTTTTTTTTAACAAAGTTTAGACTGAATGAAAACAAATCAGTTTGATTAGTTAAATTATGCATTGGATTTCCAATCTTTTTTCATCCTGTTTACGTTTCTTTTCATTATCTTCCTTGTTATCACGTAGGCAACTCCCTCGAAAAAGGATTGGAACCACTATTACCAACTATAAGTTACTTACTTTTAAAAACCCAACCCATAAGGAGCGCTAATTAATGGAAATAAACGATATTCACAAATATTGTCATGTATCAACTTTCATCTCATACGGTAATTCTACCCCAGTCTATAAACAAACTTTTAAATTCAAAGTAAGCCCCAATACTCATCACAGTTTATTATTAGATAAAATAACATCACTTCTAAAAAGTGATGGTTTTAAGGTGGAGTTTAAATCTTGAAGCGGTTTGCAATTTTTATCTCATTACATTTATTCTTATTTTTATTAGTTATTGCTTATCAAGCTCAATCCTCTGAGTGGACTATCGATAGATATAAAACATTATCATTTGCTCGTGTCAGTGGAGAGGTTACTCACGGGGACAATCTTAACTTTTGGATAAGATCAGAAGATAATTGTGAAAAAGTTTATAATACATTTACTGTTTATACCTATGAGAAACCTGGAGACATTAAGCAATTATTAAACAAGAATATTCCAATTAAGATAAATGGTGAGGATATAACAGCTTCAGTTCAAGATATATCACCTTTTTTAATGGGTTACCGTGTTCATCTAAGCTTAGGCTCTTATCCTATTAAGGAATATGTTTATTTTTTAAAAGAATTTTATGATGAGTTTCAAAAATATGAAATAGAGATCGTAGACGGATTAGATTTTAAAGCAGATAGATATTTTGATATTCGAAATAATAGTTGGAAATTAGATGAACTCGTTCCATCAGTATTAAAAGCAAATAAGCTTTGCAAAGAACTTTCACATAAAAAATTATGATAAATGATTTTTTTAACTGGTGTGTGTTAGCACTTGAAATTATGGCTCAATATACTGGGATGAGTTATGAATTAATTAACATCCTTATTTTTGTTATTTTACAACCTTTATTGATCCTAATCTTTTTTTATTTGTGGCGAAGAGAAAGACATAAATTTAGAGAAATCAGTGATTTCTATGATTTTAATAAATGAGAAAAATAATCATTTTAATCTTAATTTTATTTCCAAATAAATCATTTGCTGATCAAGGGCTTGAAATTATTTGTCTTAATCTAAAATCAGCTTTGTTTGGAAGAAAGTATAAACCTCTCAATTTTAAGCTGGAAGCAACAGCATTTCATTATTTTGATGATCAAAAAGGTCAATTTCAAATCATCAAGAGTAGTGAATTAGACACAGGTGAAGATTATTTCACTGCTAGATTTAAAGATTACGAATTAGGATTTCAAATAATTTTATTTGAAGGGGAAGAAAAACCTCGAATAGTAATGTCTAAATATGATTACCATAACAATAAGTTTTTAGAGCATTATGCCTGTACAGTTGTACATGCTTATATTGATTAAATTAACTTAAAAATTTGTTCAATTTTATGATTTTAATTTCATATTTAAAAAATATTTTGTAATAAAACTTTGACCAAAAGTTACTGTTTTAAGCATATTTTTGTTCGAATATTTTTAGTGAAATAAATTCTCTTCTTGAAATTTTCTTTTTTAATTTTGGTATCTTAAATTTTAAATTTCTAATAAAATTTAAATATTCCCAAAATCTTAATGTTGAGATTGATTTTCTAATAATTGCTGTCACACATAAACCAATTAACAAACTTAAGATTGATATACCCATAACTTTAACGGTTATAGCAAAAGCTCCAACACTTACTCCACCCTTGAAAGCACCCCATTTTAAATTACGAAGCTCTTGTTTGCTTGAGGATTGATTATAGCGATAAGCCAAAACAACTATTGATGTGATAGTCCCAATTGGATCTCCATGAATAAAGCTTGAGGCCAAAACACCCGAGGCAATTTCTGAAAATTCTTCTTTATGTTTTTTTTTCCAACTAAAATATAAAGCTAAAGGACCAATAGATGAGGCCAATAACTCGCTAAATTCAACTTGTTTTATATCATTAACCCACTTTTGAGGTATATAAATTGCTTCATTAAATTGGTCATATAAAACAGTGTATGATTTTGAAGATGTTGAATGAATCCAACTTGATATTAATGGAACATTATAAATAAATTTTTTTCCCAAACAAATGTACCTATTATTTTAATTTCTCTAAATAACTTAAATATCTCAAAGATCCTTTAAGCCCGTCTATTCTACCTTGCCAATATATTTTATTAATTCCTTTAGCTCTTTTTTGATAGGCTTTCATTTTTTTTAAAGTTAAACCATTGCTAGTAGGTTCTTTAATTTTTTTATTTTTCAAAATCCTCCTTTGTTTGTTTTTCAAGTTTTCTCAAATCATCTACAGCACTCATTGTTTCTGATAAAATTTCATTTAAGGTTTTTTTAGAATTAGTGATAATATTGCCAGAGTCATATGTGAATTTAACATAAGGCTTGTTATCTGTTTTAAACATTAATAATAGTTTTTCTTTATCATCTTTCCTTACCCTTAAATAAATACACCACTTACAAGAGGTAGAGGGATTTTGTTTTTCAAATTCTATTTCTATATCTTCAACAGTTAAAATTTTTGTCATTAATGAAGTGTATCTCCATCAAGTTCATAAACCTGCTTCATATTTTTTTCAGTACAAAATTTACATTCTTCTATAATCTCTTTGCCAATATGATATTTTCCAATTTGTGCTACATTTTTAATTACTTTAGCTTTCTTTGTGCCATCACATATTGGGCAATCTAATGATCTATTGTTTTGGATTAATCTTTTCATCTTGCCTTTCTTTAAATAGGTGGTGCTTGATTAGTAAAGTGTGCATTAATAGAAGAGCTAATATTGTAATTATAAACAACCCACCCTTAATTAACTGATAGTTGTTTAAAAATAGCCCAATGGATAAGAACAAACAGCCCCCTGCACTAAATGACCAAATTAAAGTCATTGCATATTTTGGAATTTTTCCAAAGCTACCCAATATATAAAATATTAGGACTCCATATAAAATTAGAGTTGTTTTCATCATGATTAAGATGAAATTTATTGTGAAAGGGGAAACGATCAATTGTGTCTTCTGCCTCCAATTATATTTTCAGAAGGATAAGCACCATTTTCTTTTTTATATTGTTCTAAGTGATATGACTCGTACTTAAACATTTCATCTTTATCTTTAATTACTGAGTAGTCGACTCTAAATAAATCCCATCCCTTAGTAAGATGCTCTTTAATTCTTGATTTTATATTGCCTTTACCAATGTACAAAATATGCTTTTCTTTATTAAAACACTTGTAAATACCTGTTATATCTCCTGGAATATCATTAGGTTTTTTTGAGATTTCAAATGATGGAATTACATAAAAAATAAAACAATTATTTTCTTTATCAAACTTTAGACTAAATCTATTTCTTTGATGGTTCTTAGTAAGTTCTTTGAATATTGGAGTGTTGTTAAAAAAAGCAGAGGCAGTAACGCTTCTGGCCATAGTTTTATCTTTATACTTTCCTCTCATTGTATTTATTATTTTAAAAGAACCTTCATTTTTTTCTTTTGAGAAAGCAACACCAAATTTGTAATCACTTTCTGAAGATGTAAAAAATTGACAATATTCATTTGCTGTTAGTTTATTTTTTTCAATGAATTCTGCTGAGAAGAAAAAACCACTTTTTGAAATAGTGATATATTCATCATGTTCAGAATAATTTGGGGATATATAAAGTTTCATAGTCATTATGTTAAAGAACCTTCCAGTGATTTATTATTTAGAGACTTTACTTTTTTAGCCTTGGTAGAGCAGTTGGAGAAAGACCCTTGGATATTTATGAAAGGAAAAGGAAAGGAACCAAGGGTACGAGGCGTTACCGCTACTCGACAGCTGCTTTTACCAAAGCTAGAAAAGTTATTTGAACGTAACCTCCTTTGTTTGTATTTGTTATTAAAGTTAAATCTCATATCTATTCTATGTCCGTATTTTTTTTATTTTCAACATAGTAAAAATTTTTTAATTTTTTTTTTATATTATTTTCGATATTGCTAACTCTTTGTATCGATATATCTAATAATTTTGCTAACTCTTTTAATTTAAGAATATTACCAGAAGTACAATATAATCTTTTTTCAAAAATAATTTTTTCATTATTTTTGATTAAAGTTTTTTTAAAGTTATTTAAAATAAATTTATTATGATCCAGTTCTTTTTGATATTCAATTTCATCAAAGATAATTGAGGGATCATTAAAATTATTTTGAAAATTATTATCATAAAGATTAATATCTTTTTGATCTGCTATACAAATTTCTTCTTCAGTTCCATCTTCGTCTTTACTTTTTTGCCAAAGAGAAATTTTATCATAATGAAGTGACTCTAATCTCCATATTTTTTTATATCCATTTTTTTCACATAGATTATAGCATTTCGCCAAATGCTTTGCTTGATCATAGCTTAAACGAGAGTTATCAGTTTTTTTTTTAATTATCTTAATTGCTGTATGAATTAGATTATTTTGATCCGAGCTACTTAAACCATTTGTTTTACTTAAGTAATTTTTTATACTTTCTCTGATATGAACAACTGCAAATTGCTCAAAATTAATTGATCTTATTTCTTCAAAATATTTTAATGAAGCTTCTTTAAGTAAAAATAATGCTTCAGAAACCACATCTTCAGTATTTTCTTTATTATTATAATAATTTGAAAGCTTTAATAAGTGCTTTATAGCTCTATAAATTATTGATTTTTTACGACTATCTTGTGAAAGTGTACAATAAGCCTGTGCTAGATTAGAGTTGTTTCTAACAAGCTTTAGCTCGTCTTCTACTAATGCTTCAGAAGCGTCAGTAAAGTCAATCAGTGTTATTAGAGCTTTTTGGCCTGCCACCTGGCCTAATCTTGTTTTCATAAGATTTGGTGGCTGCTCTTACTTTTTATATAACCGCAAAATTATTTTTTTCAACGGTAATTGTAAATTATATTTTAAATTTAATTTTTAAAATGAAGTTTTTTTGTCTAAAGATGTATTAGTTTATAGTGAATTCTTTGATTTTTTGTTCAAATTCTGAGAATCGCGTCTGAATTGTATAGGTTTTTTTTTCATTAGGATTTTCAATTAATTTAAGACGATAGTTACGTTCTTTTCTTAATCTAGTTGGTTTTTTTTTATGTAATTCATAGATATTGAGACCTTTGCCTATACACACGACTGTCCTAATCATATCTCCTTCAACCAAAATACCTCTTCGGTAAAATTGATCTGAATCTTTGCTCCAGTCATTAACAATCTTCAAATTAATATTAAATTTTTTCCACTTATTGTCACTAAAACATTTATTTAAAATATTTGTATAATTAGAACCAATTACATTTTCATGAGTATTAATTGAAAAAAAATGAGTTTTTATGCTGTTGATTAAACTTAAAATTTTTTCTTTAATCAAATTATTATTTTCTTCATTATATTTTTGAATTAAATCATTAATTAGACTATTAAATTTATTTTGAGTATCATTTTTAATAGAAGTAAGTATCTCTAAATTAAGACCTTCTCTTTTTTTATCTGAAACAATAATATCTAAAATGTTTCTAATAGATGTTTTGAAGCATGCTTGATAATTAGAATTATTATTAATTTTTATATCTAGAATTTTAGGTTTGAATTCCTCAAATTCTTCCCCTTTATAAATTTTATCTAAACTATTTTTAATTGAATTAATTCCCTTTTGCGAAAAATTGGTAGTATGATCTAAAAAATTTGGATCAAATAAAGTTACTTTAGTTGCAAATTTTGTTAAAGATTTTAATTCATTCTTTAATTTATTTTCCGTTATAGGAAATTCAAAGTATGGAATTTCTAATTTAATTGGTTTTTCAATATCTTTAATATCATCAAGAGTAATATCTATAAATTGTCTATACTCATTTAAATTAATACTTTCAAAATTTAATTTTAAAAGAAAATCATTTATTAAAATTCCTAATTTTATATTTGTCTCTTTAAATCTTTTGCAAATATCTTTATATTCATCTCTTATATTTTTTTTATTATCATCTAATAAAAAAATAACTTCTTTAGCAATTCTTTTATTCTCTAAAAAAAAATTTTCGTAAAACTTATGAAATAATAATTCATTATTACATATTGTGTTTAAAAATTTAGAAGTAATTAAACAAGATTTAATCATTAACTTATATTAAGTCTAATCTTTCAGTAAAAAATCCATGTCTCCAATTACTTTCAAAATTCCCTTTTTCATTTATTGAAAGCTCATCAATTTTAGTCTGACCCTTATCTATATATGTATAGGAAACTTGAACGTCCTTATGACTAATTTTACCATCTCTAATATTCTTTAAGATTCCTAAAAGTAGATTTTCACTGTGGGTTTCTATTATAAATTGGTTATTCTTACTGGTTTCTACAAATAAATCTGCCAGTTTTACCTGTAAACCTGGGTGTGCTCGTCTTTCAGGTTCTTCAAAAATAATAACTTTATTTTTAGCTGCTACAGATTGAGCAATAACAGGAAGTACATTTTCTGCACCCAAACCACCATATTTATAATTTATCTTAAATTTTTCCTTTTTATGTTGAATTAAGGTTACATTTGTTGGCCCCCCAGTCTCAGTTTCAATTTTAAAATCGTAACCAAAGTGTTTAAGCCATTTATTTATATTTAATTTATTGTTCTCAATTACTTTATGTAAAAATTCATAATCATATCCAACAAAACCTTCTTCTACTGCAATGTTTTCATATTGATAAGGTAAAGCCTTTTGTCCTTGAAAAATATAAATTGATTTTAACAAATTAGTTATTGTGCTGTTACAGTAAGCAATCATTTTTTGAGGATTAAGGGTTTTTCTTAAAGCATTTTCTCCAGTTCCTTTAAAATTCATTTTTGAGGGAAATTCATCTCCATTAATTTCCGCAACGACAAAACATAAAAAATCAACTAAAGATGAGTAGCTATTAGCACTTTCATTTAATAGCTTTTCTTCTTCTGTAGTTAAATTTCTAGGAACTGTGTCTTGAATTTTTCTTGAGGAATATATTTCATTATTTTTAAATAAAAATCTTTTACAGGTCTGTATGTCCTCAGATATGTAATTTAAAAAAATTTCATAATCATCTGTCATACTTTCAATAAACTTAATGTGTTCATCTAGTTTACTTCCTATTTTTTTCTTAGTACGAAGTTTTACTGGAAATTGGAATGAGGCAGGATTAAACCTACTAACAGATCCAGCAGTTAACTCTGTTTTTGAAAATAATTTGTCTAATTCTGAACTCGTTCTTTTCTTTTGAGCATCACTGCTATTAGAATATTTCTTCATTACAAGTCTATAAAATTCATCCCTGAATTCTTTAGATCTTTCTAAATATGTTAGTATTTTTTTTTTATTTTTAAACGTTTCTTCAAATAATTCTTTATAGGCATATTTATTTTCAATAAATGAGATTTTAGATTTATAATAAGTTTTCTCTCCACTTAATCCTTTTAAATAAAAAGGTTCATTCTTAAGTGAAATAAATTTTTCTTTATCATCTGAAGGAGAATAAAAATCAACTTCACTACATAAAATTTCTTTGTTTTTTAAAATAAATTTTTTAATTATTGACTTTTTATTATTTCCTTCTTCTTGTACATCTGGAACCCTATAATCTCCATATTTGTCATTTTCATTGGCTGTTATTCCTAATGTAATTGCTTTATTAGTATCTTTCCCTGAAACTAGATCTTTGAATGATGGAAAATAAAATCCACCTGGATAGCTTTTTTTAGGATTAAGCTCTAAGTCATTTTCACTGTCTAAACTTTGTTGAATTAATTTAATCGCTTGTAAAATAGAACTTTTTCCAGCACTATTTTTCCCAAATAGTAGTGTTATTTTTGGTGCAAATTTAATTGGTTTATTATTATCTTCTATCCCTTTAAAATTATTAATGAATAACTCATCTAAAAAAATTCTACTTAAATCTTTTTGTCTCTGAAGTTTAATTTTGATTCTTTCTTTCTTCTCTTTTTTATTTGAATGTTTCTTTTTTTTAACTTTTTTATTCATATGATTAACAATATCCGCATTTTTTATATTTTAAAATAATTTATATATCGTTTAATTTATTAATAATGCGGTTATAAAGTAAACATGAGTATTCAAACAATAATCTTATTATTAATTCTTATAGGTGTTGCAGTAGCAATCTTTTTGCTTATTAAACAGAGGACAAATAAAGATGAGATTGATGAAAATAAAGAAGCTGAAGAAATAGCTAATTTAAAGACTGAAATCGTTACATTAAAAGACACCTTAAACAATACTATCAATACGTCACTTGGCACTATGTCGACTTCATTTAATAACCTTTCTACAGGGGTTACAAAAGATATGACTGAGGCCTTAACCAAAGTAGATGAAAAAGTTGGAAATTTTAACCAACAAGTTCAATTATTAAATCAAAGCCAAGAGGGGATCACTAAAATTTTAGCTGGGGTTAAAAAATATGGAACCCTTGCAGAGTTTAGTTTAGATGCATTAATTAAAGACTTATTACCTGCTTCTCAATTCATGACTAACGTTAAGATGAAGGAAGATACCAGTGAAAATGTTGAATTTGCAATTAAGCTTCAAGGGGATGTTCTCGTTCCTGTGGATAGCCATTTTCCAGTAGAAAAATTTAAAGCAATTACCGATGGTTATGACGCGCAAGATAAAAGAGCTGTTGCAGATGCTAGAGCAAAATTGGCCACTGCCTTTAAAGCAAAAGCTAAAAGTGTTAACGAAAAATATATCGTTCCACCAAAAACTACAGATTTTGCAATTGTGTATGCTCCAACTGAAAGTTTATATAAAGAATTAACCGAATACCAAGATCCAAGCACCAAAGAGTTATTAACTCAAGAACTAATGAAAAAACATAAAGTTGTAATCTGTGGACCTAATACTCTTTCTGCTTACTTACAATCTCTTCATATGGGATTTCAATCTT
>Ga0255758_10004409_pt1 | contig 11962 bp, 13 predicted proteins | sample 011ome_24_FD_179958 | JGI IMG/M metagenome (GOLD analysis project Ga0255758, IMG submission 179958) | Coastal salt marsh microbial communities from the Groves Creek Marsh, Skidaway Island, Georgia - 011513CT metaG (version 2) | ecosystem: Environmental > Aquatic > Marine > Intertidal zone >...
TAACCCATAATCGTTGGAATTCCCTTCGCTACACGTTTTGTTTTATATAAACCATACAACTCAAAGCATGTATCCACGTCGACTATACAACAATATACATTATTCGGCATTTTTTTATACCAGTCATTCACTAATGGTTCAATACGTTTACATGGGGCACACCATTCTGCACCCAGTTTAATTATAATTAATCCCGGATTTACTTTCAAAAAATCGGATAGTGCCTTCGGGTTTTTAATATCAGTAATTATCGGGGGGCGTTCAGACATTCTAATAATACATTACTATTAGATTCTCTTTTTACCAATTTTATCGCAATCATACTAAAGTGATATTATAGAAAAATGCGTAAGCCATTCCTATTTCAAATATAACATCATACGCCATCACACAAAATGTTTCCCAGTAATTTGCAGGTCTAACACCATTAGTTTGTATTGGTCCGTCACTTTGATCACATTGTCCTATTTTTTTCGGTTCATGAATTTCTATACTTCGAAATCCCCGATACCATGCAAAAAATGTCCAATACGAACATATGTATACCATCGCGCAAAACATAGATAATTGTCTTTCTATATGTTCTGGATGATTATAACACACATACATGTTATACACACTTGCGCCTCCGATGAGCACCAATGATGTCCTTGTATTTACCTGCCGCTTTGACGATTTCATTTTATTTTTTTTCATAAATATATTCATTACAACTAACATTATAAACATATGCATATGAACTTGTGATTTCATCTCATATAACCTATCGCCAAAGTATAAGCCCAATGTCGATATAAATCCGCCTTCCTGGAAGGCCTGTAAAATAATTCCCAATGATTGGGGCAATATCTGTTTATGATTGCCCAACATTATGTACATTGGTTTTATTTCACGGGTCTTACTTATGTGTAAATAAAATTCCACACATGACCAAACCGTTGTTGAAGTTACCAATATCATTATACAATCTGATGAATTTCGATTTACATAATCATCTATACAAAGCACGCCTGATACAAAACCATATATTATTTTCGTATTCGCATTTGTCGCAAAATCGCCATTTCTTATCATGTAATATTTGTTATCTAATAAATACATTTTTGTTGTATTGTAATGTGATATTATTTTCATCATATTACAAAAAAAATACGTCTTACTTTTTTACGAAAAGAATTCTTTTAATACAGTTCAATAATCCACCTCGTTTTGATGGCTCCTTATCTGTTTGCATCAATCGAATACTCATATCAACTATGCTATATACACACTTCATCAACTCCATATCTTCGTCATTTATCTTAATCAAACCCTCTTTCAATGCTATGTTAAATAACATCTTTAATACATCTCCACATGTATTCTCATTAAATTCAATCTTCATGGTTCTCATTCTTGTATACAAATCAGCCAACAATACCATGATTCGTGGAACATCTCTAGCATCTATCTTACCATCCTTAATGATTTCATTCAAAGCGGTTTCAAATTCATCAAAATATTTGTCGTGCTCCATTAATTGAGCAAGAATATTCTTTACATCTGGTGTAATAGTCACCGAATATTTGTCTAAACCGTCGGATTGTAATAATGCGATTTGTAATATAGCGGCTAGTGTTTTCACATCATCAACTGTTTCTATCTTTTCTTCCGTTAACAATGGTTCTTTCACTTCATCTAGTAAATCATCTACATGGGTAGTCAAATCACTTATATTCGATTTTATTTCTTCTTCGTCACTTCCCATTACTACAGCATCTATTATTTCTTCCATTAACAAAGGCTCCTTCACTTCATCTAGTAACTCCTCGGTATGAATTACATCTTTTTCTATTTCATCATGAGATACCATTTCCAACACCTCATTTGTTTCTTGCACCGTATTATTTGATAATTCGACAAGACTGTTTTTTTCACTTTCCGGGGTTACAGGAGCAAATTCTTTGTGCTCGCTCATACTTCTATGAAATATATATAGAATAAAAAACTGTTTATTTGGTTTTACAATTATAATTTTTATTTGTTTTATTTTCTTTTTGGATTTTTCTTAGTGTGCTTCCAATTCGAACTCTTGATGCAACGACTTCTGTAAACGTTCTGTTTGATTGTTCTCAATCAAATGTCTCCATTTCGCAAGTTGGTCGTTCAATGCTGTATTGGATACCAATAATTGATTATAATATCCAAACATAATTTCTGCATTGTTCTGCAATTGGGCATTTTGGTTACGAAGTGCAGCGAGTTCATACTCAAGTTGGGCTGCATAATCAGCACTTACCATTGAAGTATCTTCTTCAGGAACAAAGGCTTCCTCCTCCTCGGTAAAGAGTGGTTCTTCAACAACCTCCTCTTCTTGTTTTTCTGTGTTTAATTCATCTTCGCTAATTGGACGACGATTCTCGAGCAACACCCAATACACATGGGGTGTGCGAGCATAAAATAACTTGGATGAACCTGCCTTGATTTCCTCCAACATGTTGGTCACAGTTGAGGTTGTATACAATTCGTCGAAGTATACATACGCCTTGTTATGTTTGTTCGACGATTGGGGAGTCAAAATGGCTCGGTTAACCTTTCCAATCTTCATACGTTCAAACGTATTCTTAATCATTGCCTCCGTAATGTTTGCGTAAACACCGGGAATGTAAAGAGAGTATGCGGACATGTTGTTTGGAGTGATTATAGTAACTATAAAGTTGATGCTCCTTATTTGTAACCAAAAAGGCCTTTCAATTTTATACGTATTACTTACATTTTCGAAGATTGCAGGATAAAGTAGTAAATAAACAATCCATAGAAATTCTTCGATACCACATCTAAATAATTATACATTGTATTTTTGGTTATATATGGAAACAAGTATGCTACGCCATATAAAGACCATATGGTAAACATGGTGTAAAACAATATTTTGTTTGTGTTATTATTATCAACGAACTCAGAATAAATCACATAAAATGTGTATAAGAAGGCAAGTGAACCAAAAATAAGGCCATTTGTTCGGGTAATTATGTTAATTTCCGCCAAAAATCCGAACAATAACATGAATACGTTAGATACTCCGATTTTCAATAATTCTATCCAATTTGTTTTTATGATATTTTTGATAGTTATCGTTTGATTCAATGATTTTGATGCGAGATATCTCATAAAAAATGTTGTGGAAATTAACATTATTGGCGTTGATAAAAACCAATCAAAATACCTTACGTAAGTTACATCAAAATTCAGTGTACTCAAATAAAACACTAACCATATGTAAAACGTCATTTCGATGAACTGAACAATCGTTTCTAAAATCATGATATCTGTTAAAATGTTGTCTTTTTCGGGAAGTGATATAAAAATACCGTGTATACCGACGATTCCTATGATTAATTGCATAGCTAAAGATATTTTTGCAGAATGTAATAAATTATTATTCACTTCCATCATTATATACAATAACTATTTATTTATCTTCCCCTTTTATTCTACGCGTATTCGTAAGAACCTCCATCTTTCGTGCACTATTATCAAATAGACTCATTGCATGAAAAATATGTTTGTTCAAATGACGACCCGATTCACTTTTACGTTGTTTGTATTTATCAAGTAAATCTTCATATTCTTCTTCGTCTTCGTAATCATCTTCATCGGGGGGTTGTCCGACTTCACTTTCTAATTTTTTACTAAATTCTGATTGCAACGGAACAAATGCTTTGTTTATAGCATGCCCAATCTTCGCTCCCGCACGTTCAAATCCATCAACATATTTGATAAATTCCGCTTCTCCATGTAATTGACTATTGTCGTCCTTTTTTTTCTCTTTTACATAATGAACTCCATTCTTTGCGTCCGTAGTTTGTATAAAATTCATATATTGGGGATTATCTTTCAAACATTTAAACATGATATTGTAAACATTCGAAGCCAAACATATTTGGTCATTCGCTATGTTTCTATAATTGTCTATAAAAAAATCGGTGCATCGTTTCACGTATCTATCTGTGAAATCGTGGATTGATTCAGCGTCTTTACATGTGTTCGTTAAATAGAAATTCAATGTATTATTGGTCGTGTTATTACTATTGGTCATGTTTCCAATTTTGGGTATCACATCAATCACTTTATTCACTAACTCCTGATTCCCTTTTACTGTGTCTTTCACCAACTCTCTCGTATTTTCTTGGTATTTTTCCATCATCATCATGAACATTGATTTCATTTCGCTCTTTTCTGCACGCTCAGCTGTTAACTCTTCCATTAACTTTTCTATCATAATATCTTTGTTATTTGGTATAATTTCTTCGGATTTATCTGGTTCATTTGGAATGAATGAACATTTATTTTTGTGATTGCATAATGTAGATAAATGTTTATATGTTTTACCACAAATACATCCATAGGTTTTGTTTTTGTTGGAGTTTTTATTGTTAGGATTCGTTAGGTTTATATGTTTTGCAGTCATTAAATGGCGATTATAGTCACCTTTTTTGCTGCATTTAAATGTGCAAATATTACAAATGAATTTCGATGATGTTTTTGATGTTTTTATCATTAGGTGTTTTTCCTATAAAATCCTAATAGAAAAAACTCCTAAACACATTCCGCAACTCAACCGCGTGATTTTGTTCGAAATTTTTGTGCAGTCAATTCGTTATTCAATACAACTAAATTACTGCATTTTCGTAACATTTTGTAAATTCGGAAATTTACAAAATATAAATAACCTGGGATATTCTATTTTGGAACTTTTTCCTATAATCCAAAAAGTTCCAATCTGACAAACTTTCAACTATTTATATTTACTAGTTTTTAGGATATGTGGGAAAGTTCCCACAAATACTAGATTCTGCAATATTCAGTAAAGTTTCATACGATAAAATTGATAAGTTTTATCATATTTATTTATACTATATCATACAGGTTCTCCGATTACTTAATTAAAATGGAGGCATCACAAGCATTACTAAAATTTAAAACAAAAGAAAAGGCAAAAGAAAAAGCAAAAGCAAAAGCTAAAGCAAAGAATCCAGAAATTATAATTCCCAATATGTGTATATCACAACTAGAATGTGATTGGTATTCGAGACTTTGTCCCAATTTCAATAAAACTACGTTGCGTATTATAACAGAAAAGTAAAAGTAAAGTAATATTTCGAATATACAATTGATTTATTATTTTCACTCGTGATTATAGACCCATCCCTTCTTTTTCTTAATGAAAACCATGATAGTATTTTTAAACCAAGGTAACGTAGCACATTCTCGGAATTTTTCTTCAGTTTCAATATCATTTAAATATCCCAATTTACAAATTTTCGATTTAATATAATCATTATCTTGTTCATTTATATGGCCATGCCCCCCTTGACCTTTCAGTGCCCAACTTAAAATAATACCCTTTGTATTATTATGATGTAGATTATTAATAAAAATATCTTCAAATTCGCAGGGTAAATGTTCACCTACTTCGAGAGACATGACCCAATCAGACGGCTTAGCAAATCTATGTTCCTTGGATAAATCTAACACTTTGCAAGTATTATTTGATATTTCAGGTGTATTGGGGTTTCCGTCATATCCAACGGCATTTAAATAATTTTGAATGAAATGTTTAATATAATCCCCCCAGCCACAGCCAAAATCAACAATACTGTTTGCTCTCTGTTTTGAAAAAAAATCGACTAATGCCTTAGAAAGAGGGGCGTCATATTCATGATGGCATTCATCTACATTACCTTGCCAATATCCATGATCATGTATTTGAGGATTCATCTATATATATACGAATAATAGAATAAAATGTATGCAAAAATATTATAATATAATAATGGAAACTACTGCATATTTTATTGACCCCGATATAGATTATTTGGAGTGGTCTTATCATAAATTGCACCCGAATATTTTATTGGAGCAATCCAGAAACTCTATAATAGAATGGGCAAATAAATTTAAATACCGGTTGGTAACAAATTTCGATGAAATACCGAAATGTGCTCATTATTATGAATTTGATTTAGCGAACCCAATATATTCGCAAACATTTACCCTTTCACATAAGAAAGTTGAAGGTAAGGACGAAAAAAAAATAGAATATTGGGGCGATGATAGAATGCGCATGAACCGATATTTGTATGTAATCACCGATAAAGATTTAGATACGAATATCTGTATCAAAGAAATGTTTTTATCACAACAAAATTGATAATAAAATACGTTGTTAGATTTTTAGTAACAACGTATTCATAACATAGTTTAAACAATGTTAGAAGATAAACTACTAAAACCGCGAAAAACGAAGCGTGCAAGTGCATTGCGAACATATCAACTATACGGTAACTATACCGCAAGACACGTTCGAATTATGGAACAACAGTTAGCAAACCAACAGCGAAATATACAACGTGATAAATCCACACCGGTTCACAATTAGAACTCGTTATTAAATGCGAAAACGTCCTCTTCGACTTGTTTATTCGCAAGTGCATATTCAGAATTTGTTCTTTCAAAGAAATTCACCTTGGTTTCGACACTAATCAGTTCCATGAAATCGAATGGATTCGATGAATTAAATATTTTGTCGTAACCCAATTGAACACAAAGACGGTCAGCTACGAATTCGATATATTGAGTCATTAACACCGAATTCATACCTATCATTCTACACGGAATTGCTTCGGTGATAAATTCAGTTTCAATCGCAACCGCGTCTTTAAGGATTTCGTGTATACGTGTTTGAGATAGTGAATTGCGAAGTTTTGTATATAATAAAATTGCGAACTCGGTATGTAGTGCTTCATCGCGACTAATTAACTCATTCGAGAACGTAAGTCCAGGCATTAATCCGCGTTTTTTAATCCAGTATATGGATGCGAAAGATGCGGAGAAGAATATGCCTTCAATTGCTGCAAATGCGACCAGACGTTCGGCAAAAGAAGAGTTGCTGTCTTCGATCCATTTTTTTGCCCAATCGGCTTTTTTTGTGATACATGGGAAATTTGAGGTAGCATGAAATAATCGGTCTTTTTCGTGTTTGTCCTTGATGTAGGTATCAATCAGTAAACTATACATTTCAGAGTGTATATTTTCCATAGCAATTTGGAATCCGTAAAAACTGCGTGCTTCAGCCACTTGAACATCGCCCATGAAACGAATCGCTAAATTCTCCAAAACGATACCATCGGAAGCCGCAAAAAATGCTAACACCATAGATATAAATTTTTGTTCATCTTTATTTAATTTCGCCCAATCGACAAGGTCCTTTGATAAATCTACCTCTTCTGCTCTCCAAAAACAATCAACCTGTTTTTTATATAAATCCCAAACGTCTGCATACTGGACTGGAAACATTACAAAACGGTCGTCGGTTGCATGCAATAGTGGTTCGGAACTATTTTCAATAGACATAACTGACTAAATAATATAGTAGGGATAGATTTATGTTGTTTGGATGGAAAAATAACTACCTATATTTTAATAGAGAATTTCATGAATTTACACATATATAGTCGAAATCGAGTATTAATATGTATTCTATTGTTGATAATATTCAGTATATTATTATGGCGTTCTCGCATATTTCATAGAATAGAGGCATTAGAGAACCCACCTATGGTAGGAAATCTGAAATATCGAACATACGTCATCAATATGGACAAAGACGTTGAAAGATATAATAAAATAGCAAGTTATTACCACAATTCAGATTTATCAGAGCTCCCATTGGAGCGTTATTCTGCAGTAGTCGGTAAAAACGTAGAACCAAGTGATTGGTTAACAGACGATGCGATAAACGATTTTAAACAGGTTTTAAATAATGGATATCGAACACATCATTACCAATTAACTTATGGTGGAATTGGTTGTTTTTTGAGTCATTATAATTTAGCAAAACAATTGTTAAGTGAACAGAAAAATATTGATGCATATATAGTATTTGAAGACGATACAGCAATACCGCGAAATTTATTATCCCATATTGAAAGAAATATATCCGAACTTCCAGAAGATTGGGATTATCTAATGTTTTATACAATACGTGCAAACGGAGAACCTAGCACGAATAAACTAAATAAGTTGAAGTCATTTTGGGGGTTAAATGGATACATAATAAATAAAAAGGGGGCTCGTAAATTGGTTGAAGAAACCAATACGAATAAAATAGATGGTCAAATAGATAGTTATCTGTCTAGAATGATACAACAAAAAAAGATGAATGTGTATGCTACAAAAAAACATTTGGTTAAAAGTAATGCACAGGATACGAATATACAAGTCATATTAAAACCATTGAAGGGTGTGAATCCATACGATTTTAAGGGATATATAGTATAATATGCTTGTGCGAAAACGAATCGATAATTATTTCGGCAATAAATATATCTAGATTCATAGATATATTTATAGATATGATGACTTTTGTAAAACCCAAACATTCGGTTCCGTTGCGAACCCTACCCATTGATTTTAATTGGAAAACATATGTAGAACTAAATGAGGATGTGAAAGAAATATACAACTCGAAGGAAGCAGCTACACAGCATTATTTATATGAAGGACACGCACAGAATCGAAGATATGTTTTAAAGAATTTACCGTCCGATTTTCAATGGGAAGAATACTTGGGTTTAAATATAGATGTATATGCCGCATGTAAGACGCGTTCTGCTGCAATAATGCATTATGAATTTCATGGTTTTAACGAAGACCGTTTGCATAGTATTAACGGTGCAAATTTCCCAGATGATTTTGAATGGGAAATGTATCGCACAATGAATCCCGAGTTTCATGAACAAATTCAATGTAAAATAACTGCTATAAATCATTATTACGCATATGGAATGGAACATGGGTTACCACATAAATATATTTTCAAACATGTTCCCGCTGATTTTGATTGGACATTATATCGTGAATTAAATGATGATGTTAAGGAACATTTTCAGACTGAAATGCAATGCAAATTACATTACGAAACGGATGGTTATATACAAAACCGTAGATATAGTATTCCCGAAAAGGAACTTCCGGAAGATTTTGATTGGAGAGTATATGTTGAATTTAATTCAGATGTTAAAAAAACTCATAATAGCGAAATACGAGCAAAATTACATTATTATATTACGGGCAAGGAAGAGGGTCGCATTTACAAATTACGCCATACACCCACCGATTTTGATGCAAAAATATATTTAGAATTAAACGATACTATACCAACTCAATATAAACAATCAGAATTAATGTTGAAACTGCATTACGATTTATTTGGACGACACGATAAATTACTATATATCGCCAAATTTAAAAATGTACCGTTAGATTTTAATTGGAAAGATTATGTATATTTAAACCCAGATATCTCAGATTTATGCACCAGTGAAATAAGAACCAAAGCACATTATGAAAGACTCGGTTTTCATCAAACTCGAAAATATTTTATATCACCGGAAGAAAAATCACAAATATCTGAATATGTGGAAAAACAACGGGCGCTATACGAAAAACACCCATTTTTATTCCATAAATTTATATTGGGGTTATCAAAACCGGATAACGATATAAAATATAACATTATCTCAAGTATTTCCATCGACAACGCCAATGAACATCAAATGGTTGCTCATCTACATTGTTATAACATAGATAAATTCGAACATTTTTATGCGAAGTATATGAATGTGATACAATTATACTGCACATTATCAATTGTTACATTTAGTGTTGGAAATGAATTAAATATACCGAAATACGATAATATGGTAGTTCTTCATGTGCCCAATGTTGGTATGGATATTGGTGGAAAATACGCATGTATTGATTTTATGAAAACAAAGGGTGTAAACTACAATCATATCTTATTTTTGCATTCAAAACAAGACGATTTAATGAGGAAGTCGTATTGGGAACCATTATTATTAAATATGGGTCAAATTGCGCGCCTTATGAAAACGGATAACAATATAGGGGTTTTTGTCCCCCCTTTGATTTTTATGGGTGACTATGCGAATATTATTTATAAGGATCATTTTATTGACCCAAAAAATGTAACTTGTAGATGGAATTTCGGTAATTCGTTATATGTGAATGATTTGGACAGATACAATCACTATCAAGAAAAAAATTATTTATTTCCAGAGGGAAATTGTTTTGTTTCAAAACGTTCTGTAGCCGAGATGTTATATGGCGATAAACTGATGTATAATTTATTAAATGCGCCAACTTCCTTTGATGCGGTATGGGTAAAGGCATATTATGGTGGTCGTATGTTAAAAGATGTTGGTCAGAACATACGTGAAATTTACCGTTTTTTTCGTTCTTCTCGTTCGCGAAATCGCGTGTATGGTAATAATATTGCGTGGGGTGCAGGTCATAAGGGTCATGCAGATAATATGATAGAGCATACTTATGAACGAATGATATTTAAGGCCGTCCAAAAATTGTGTCTTCGGGTGAAAATAATGCCGTGGATAAATCGTTCTGAATATTTGACTACCTTGGAAAAATACAATTATGAGGTAAATATTATGCTTCGCAATAACGAAACAGAAGAATCACCTTTGATAAATCGAAATGTGTAAAAATGGTATAAAGAGGTTTGCTATTAGTATATTGGGATGCTTACCCCCATTGTCCCGACTTAGCTCAGTGGAAGAGCATTTGACTGTAGTGGTTTTCATTCGATATCGAAGGGTCGCCTGTTCGATCCAGGCAGTCGGGAAAATAAGTATACAAATCAATGATTTGAGTTGTATACATGGAAAAATATTTATGCTGTTAATGTGTAATCGGTAAAAAATGTTTGAGCAGCTGTTACTGCATCACCACTGGTGTTTTCTTGAGTGCCGGTACTCGTGATTGTATACAAAACGCGGATTACATCGTTGGTTTCTAATGGGACTTCTGTGCCTGCAGAATTCGACAATGTGCCGTTCAACATAGAAGCTTGATAACTATTCAATGTAATAGTAGCCGTATTTGAGGAACCATCAGTGATGGTGATGGTATTCCCTTTTGCGTAGGAGGAGCCGGGTGTATGAACTGTGATTCGTTTAACGTCAGTAACTGGGTCATCTTTCATGGTAACATTTACCTTTGCACCCGAACCACTACCTCCAGAAATTGCATAGCCGGTTCCAGTTACTAACGGACTTGAATTATTACTATTGGCAAAACCATAAGACAATACAAATCGTTCAGTCGTTCCATTTGAAGTATCGAACATAGCATTTACCAATTCTAAAGATGCATGTTGACCAGCTGAGTTAATTAGCCCGTTTAATGAATTTAATGCAGTCGCAGTAGCCGAATTCCACGAAGTAACTATTGAACTTTTATTACTAAACAGGTCGGTCGCTTCGCTACTACCGAAGACTTCAGTCGCCAATAAAGAAATGAATTCATTTGAACGAGTCGTATCGGGAGTAGAAAAAGTGAACCCTCCACTACTACCGTAAGACACACCGACTTTTCCACCAGACATATAAAATTTGAAATAGCCTTGAGCAGTTGCTGTTGCAATATCAATTACACGAGTTGTGCTATTTGTGATTGGTTGGGCAGTAATAGCACCACTAAATGTAGCATCTCCCGAAATAACTGTTTCACGTGATATTGCTGTTCCAGTTCCGGTCCCAGCCCCCGTTGCAGTGAATAAAGCACCAGCAACGGCAGCACCGATACCGCCAAGAAAGCCGATTGAAGGCCAATCCGTTGACCCGGGTTCATCAATCTCATATTCTTCACCAGGTATGAAACTTCCGGCTGGTGTAATTATCCTAGTGGCGGCCAGGGCCGTCGATAAAGGATTGAGAGCGGATAAATAAAATATAGGCATTTATATTATATATATCACACACATCGTATAATAATCATTAAAAAAAATTAATTTAATGTGTAATCGGCAAAAAATGTTTGAGTAGCTGTTACTGCATCGCCGCTAGCATCGGTTTGGCCGCTTTTACTAGCAATGGTAAAC
>Ga0255758_10004416_pt1 | contig 11948 bp, 9 predicted proteins | sample 011ome_24_FD_179958 | JGI IMG/M metagenome (GOLD analysis project Ga0255758, IMG submission 179958) | Coastal salt marsh microbial communities from the Groves Creek Marsh, Skidaway Island, Georgia - 011513CT metaG (version 2) | ecosystem: Environmental > Aquatic > Marine > Intertidal zone > Salt...
GCTCACCTCTTACCATCCCGAACAGAGTAGTTAAGCCCATTAGCGCCGATGGTACTGCATCTCGTGGGAGAGTAGGTCACCGCCTTTCTTTATAAACCAAACCCTCACTAATGTGAGGGTTTTTTTGTGGGGTGATTTCAACTATCAAACTATCTCGTAAAAGTCGAAGATGCTGTAAACTCTGATTGCTTTGCTATTTGATATCGATTTGCTTTCTGCTTTCTAATTTTGGTGACTCTGGATGGCCAATCGCTTCGGCCAAAAGAGCTATTTCATTTTCTCGCGTAGAAAAAAGTTCGGTTTTAACAAGACCCATCGCAATTAATTTGTTTATTGCAATATTACGATATAAAGAAATAATAACCAAACAATATGCCGTACATTAGATTTTCTCTATTTGCCACACCAATTTGATCGAAAAGTTCCTTCCCATATTTGGAACATTTAAGGATTTTAGTCTCGACAAATGATCGATGTAGTTGATGTCGAATGCATTCGTTAATCCCAACGCAAGGATGATGTCCTTTTTGACTTTAAACTGTGCGCCCAAATCGACCAACCCATAAGAAGGACTGATGGTTTCAAACGTGCTAACTCTACTTTGACTAGCAATGTGCTGATAGGTCAAGAAAATACTTGTCAACCAATGGTCTGTCCATTCTGCCCTGGCAGTAGATCGCCATCGCTTTGCAGGAATTAGTGGTAATGGATCTCCTTTGCGATTTTCGGCCAGCACCAAACTCACATCACTTTCTAGGTGCAGCCAATGGATGTCATGAGGGTGGTAGTGAAAGCCAAGTTCTCCGCCATAAAGTAAAGCATCGGATTGGGTGTAATCGAATCGAGGAGAACCTTCAATTGTGGTGTTTGAAGGTGTTAAGAAAATATAGTCTTTAATTGTGTTGTAAAAAGGTTGAATGCTAAAATCAAAATGAGTGGTATTGATGTCTAAAGCAAGGTCTAATTGTGTGGCAACTTCCGATTTCAATGAACCGTTACCTACGACATATTGATTGGTTCCCTCGTGAACTCCGTTTGAAAGCAATTCGGAGGTGTTGGGAGCTCGGAAACCTGAGGATAGATTGAATTTTATTTTGGCCCGATCGAATTCGAATGCTGCTCCAAAGGCGAAATTAACGGCATTAAATTGAACGTCAAGGCCTTCAAACTGAATCTCTCCTTCATTGGTAAAACTTTCAGACTGAATTTGTCTTTGATCGAATCTAAGTCCTCCTTGAAAATGCCATTGATCTAGAGACGCATTGGTCACAACAAAAACTCCAATATCGTTGGTCGTGGCGTTGGGAATAAGTCTTTCTTCTCCATGATTAGAGTTTTCTTGAACCAATCCCTGAGCACCGACAATCCAATCAAATGTTTCGTTGTTCTCTGGTAAAAACCACTTTAAATTGTATGTAAAACTATTCAATTCCATGTTTAGAGCCGAAGTGTGGGTCGATTCTTCATATTCCTCCCGTAGATTGGATGTGTAACCCAAAGTCCCTTTGATTTTTCCTTCTCCTAGATAAAGCGTATTATCCCAACTCAAATTGTGATTTACAATGGTTTGGAATGGAATGCCGAAATTGCGGACTTGTGCGGAGCTGAACTCTTGATCTTCTTCCGTTATGCCAAATTTGTTTTTCAAATAACTGTATCTCAAGTTCCCAACCCAGTTGTTTGACCCTAAGCCATAAGCCGCTTTGAAATTTTGCTCTTCGAAACGTGTGTTATGTGCATTTAAACCTAGAGGTGTTTTGTAGTCCGCATGCGACTGGTAACTACCAAAGAGATTGATCTTCAATTTATTCTTGTTGAGTTTCACCCCAAATTGGTTATTTGTTCCCAAAGTGTTAGAAACAAATTGACTGCTTGCCTTCAGATCTGTATGATTCATTTTGGCGTATCGTTCATCGACAAAATAGAGTACTCCTCCCAAAGCGTCAGCGCCATAAAGGAGTGAGGCAGGTCCTTTAATCACCTCCACACTTTCTATGCCTATGTCTCCAACGCCAAGACCGTGTTCGGCTCCCCATTGTTGGTTCTCAAGCCGGATGCCTTGAGCATAAGAAACTATTCTACTTCCAGACAAGCCTCGGATAACAGGTTTCCCGATGCCACTTCCAGTGGAAATCTGGCTCACGCCAGGGATATTCGCTATTCCCGTGGCCAAATTAATAGGATTGGAAGCTTGGAGTATTTGGATGCTTCTTTGCTCAATTGCAATAGTATTGTCATCTCCTAGGCGACTTTGGGGAGCTGACAACACAATCTCGTCAAGATCCAAATGACCCGGTTGGAGGTAAAATACCATGTTCATTTCAGAGGTGTTTGCAGTCGCTAAAAGTGTTTCATAACCCACATACGAAAATTGCAACACAATGGTTTGAGGAACTTTCAATAGTGTAAAATTACCCTGATCGTCAGTTATACTGCCAGTTTGTTGTTCCACCGAATAAACGGTAACCATTGGAATGGGTTCATTGGTTTCCTGGTCAACAACCTTGGCGGTAAAGGTTTGTCCCATTGAAACTATTGTAAATAGAAGAAGCGTATAAAGTAAAGAGAATTTCATAAGTTTAGTTTAATTGTGAATACAACAGATTGCAAGCAATCGTATTAAAACAAGAATTAAGCTAAATATGGAGGACCTCTTTTGAGTTGGTAGACTTTATGGAAGGATTCAAACTGACCTTCAAGACGTTCAAAAACGTGTATGAAACTGACATCAAGTTTCGTTTCAACTGATGAGCCAAAAGTCTGGTATTTTTGATTGAAGTGGTAATTGAGCAGTTGGCAATTGTCGTTACCATCGTGCAAGTGCGCTCTGGATTCATTGTGGCACAGTTGATGCTTCTGATGAACCACCAGGTGCCCAAGCTCAATCAAACTAGGTGCCATCAAGCTAATGGACAGAAATATCCCTAATATAAATTTTGGAGTGGAATGAAATAGCTTGATTTTCACGGGGCAAAAATAGGAAACAAATCATTTAAAATGGAAAATCACTCTGGATTACTGTAATAATTTTCAAAGTTGTGCAACCATTTTCGACCTTTGAGCGTCTTTACTAGTAGACGAAAGCCTGTTATTTTGAAAATTATTAACCTAAACATTCAATACGACCGACTGATTGCCCTTGTCCAAAAAAAGGATCGGAGAGCTCAAGAACAATTGTTCACTATGTTTTCGCCAAAGATGCTAAGCGTTTGCAGGTATTATTTGAAGTCGTTTCAAGCTTGGACTGGGAGGTTATGGTGGATTCAATATTGGCACAAGACAAAAATTGAAATATACCCGCGACGGAGAGCGCGTTAAGGACAAAATCAAAAAATCTTATAACGCTTCCAATCTTGTATACGGCTTGAGTGCTTATTGTGCCTTTGGGGATACTGCGGTATACGTGAAATACGATTTGAATCCCTTGTTCAAAAACCAAGCAGTGGAGCAAAGAAACGTCTCTCTAGGATTGCGATTCGATATGTATTAGAATCTATTACTGATTAATGACTGCTCTTGAAATTACGATACGCTGTATCTCAGAGGTGCCTTCGTAAATCTGAGTAATCTTGGCATCTCGCATCAAGCGCTCGACGTGATAGTCTTTTACGAATCCGTTTCCGCCGAAAATTTGTACCGCCTCAACAGTTGTTTCCATAGCAACTTGCGAGGCGTACAATTTTGCCATCGCACTCGAAAGGTCGTAATTGTTGCCTTGATCTTTATCCCATGCGGCTTTTAAGCACAAGAATCGGGCAGCCTCAATTTGAGTTGCCATATCGGCAAGTTTAAAAGCAATGGCCTGATGATTGCAGATTTCGGTTCCAAACGCCTTGCGTTCTTTTGAATATTTTAGAGCGAGTTCGTAAGCTCCCGATGCAATACCTAAAGCTTGAGCGGCGATACCAATTCGCCCCCCTGATAAAGTCTTCATGGCAAACTTAAAACCAAAACCGTCTTCACCGATGCGATTGGATTTAGGAACCTTGACGTCATTGAATATGAGGGAATGGGTGTCACTACCTCTAATGCCTAATTTATTTTCTTTTGGACCAATGACAAATCCTTCTTGTCCTTTTTCAACAATGAGGGCGTTGATCCCTCTGTGCTTTTTGTCGACGTCGGTTTGAGCAATGACAATGTATACCGAAGCAGAATTGCCGTTGGTTATCCAGTTTTTTGTGCCATTCAATATATAATGATCTCCTCGATCAAGTGCAGTAGTTTTTTGAGAAGTGGCATCACTGCCGGCTTCAGGCTCGCTCAGACAAAAAGCTCCAATGATTTCTCCTGTAGCCAATCGCGTCAAATATTTTTCCTTTTGCTCTTCCGTGCCATAGGTTTCAATACCCCAGCATACCAAAGAATTGTTGACCGACATGCATACCGAAGCCGAAGCGTCAATTTTTGAAATCTCCTCCATCGCTAAAACGTACGAAATAGCATCCATGCCGCTACCACCATACTGAGGATCTACCATCATTCCCATGAATCCCAATTCGCCCATTTTCTTAATCTGGGCGTAAGGAAACGTCTGAGTTTCATCTCTCTCAATCACACCTTGCAGTAGTTCGTTGTTGGCAAAATCTCTTGCCGCTGATTGAATCATGAGATGTTCTTCTGATAAAGCAAATTCCATAGGGTAATAATTTGTGATATTGTTAATTTGTAACCTCGTAAAGATACGCTAAGCTAGAGAAATCTCAATAATAAGCCCTAATTTTACTTTTATGTTACCATCGAGTTATCACATCATTGGACTGATGTCAGGCACTTCGCTTGACGGTCTAGATATTTGTGATGTTAGCTTTAAAAAGCATAAGGGAAATTGGGAATTTATCATACATCACGCTGAAACAATTTCTTACTCCGTTGAACTCGAAAATTCACTTCTAGAGGCCTTTCATTGGTCAAAGGAAAAAGTGGATGAGTTAGATGTTGTTTACAGTGCCTACCTTGCCGATCAAGTGGTTGATTTTATTGAAAGGCATAACATCACTTCTGTCGATGCGGTGAGTAGCCATGGACATACCATTTGGCACCAACCCAATCTGGGTTTTACCAAACAAATTGGCAATTTGCCTCTGACGGCTGAAAGATCTAAGTTGACTTGGGTTTGTGATTTCAGAACGGCTGATGTTGCTCTTGCAGGACAGGGCGCTCCTCTGGTTCCTATCGGAGATGAGTTGCTGTTTAAGGATTATGACTTTTGCCTAAATCTTGGAGGATTTGCTAACCTATCCTTTTCTGATAACAACGGACGACTGGCCTATGACATTTGCGCAGTGAACGTTGTGTTGAACAAATTGGCTCAGTCGCTAAATTTGACGTTTGATAGGGATGGAGATATTGCCAAACGAGGTCGCTCAGATGCTGATTTTTTATCGCAACTTAGTGGATTAGCATATTACCGAAGAAATTTTCCAAAGTCATTGGGAATGGAATGGGTTGAGAGTTCTCTCTGGCCTCTTATTGAAAGCAGTGAATTGTCTTTTGAAGATAAATTGGCTTCATACACCGAGCATATTGCATATCAAATCGGCAGTGCCATGCCGCACAATAAGAAAAAAATATTGGTCACAGGAGGAGGAGCTAAAAACAAATTCTTATTAGAATCGATTTCGAGGTTCACCAATAATTTCATACACATTCCTGAAGTTGAGCTTGTGGATTTTAAAGAAGCTGTAGTTTTTGCTTTCTTGGGCGTATTGAGACTAAGAAATGAGGTTAATTGTTTGAAAAGTGTAACTGGAGCGAAGATGGATCATTGTTCGGGAAATATTTTTTTCAAACCCTGATTTATACCAAATAGCGGTCTTAATTCGCTATATTTGTGGCAGAGCGCTACCTTATTTTATGAAAGATTTACTTCAAAAGTTTGAATCAAAATCCCCCGAAATAGTTTTTCATTGGAATGACCCCGAAACAGAAGCCGAAGGCTGGGTGGTTATTAATTCACTCAGAGGAGGCGCTGCAGGAGGTGGTACAAGAATGAGAGTTGGTCTCAATGAGGATGAAGTACTTTCCCTAGCAAAAACTATGGAAGTGAAATTCACAGTTTCTGGACCTCCGATAGGAGGAGCGAAATCTGGCATAAATTTTGACCCTAAAGACCCAAGAAAAAAAGGTGTTTTGGAACGATGGTACAAAGCAGTTAGCCCACTGTTGAAGAGCTATTACGGAACAGGCGGTGACATGAATGTTGACGAAATTCACGAGGTTATTCCCATTACTGAAGAGAGTGGCGTATGGCATCCTCAGGAAGGTGTTTTTACAGGACATTTTAAACCTACCGAGGCCGAAAAAATCAACAGAATAGGTCAGCTCAGACATGGTGTAATCAAGGTTATAGAGAATCCTAAATTCACTCCAGACATTACTAAAAAATTAACCATTGCCGACATGATCACTGGATATGGTGTAGCAGTTTCGGTGAGTCATTATTATACCCTGAAAGACGATACTGTATCAGGAAAGAGAGCCATTGTTCAAGGTTTTGGCAACGTTGGTTCAGCAGCCTGTTATTATTTGTCTAAAATGGGTGCCAAAATTGTTGGAATCATTGACAGAGAAGGAGGCGTTCTTAACTCAGAAGGGTTTGAACACGCTGCGATTGAGAAGTTTTTCTTGGATAAAAAAGGCAACAGCTTAATTGCCGAAAATATGATTCCTTTTGACCAAATCAATGAAACGATTTGGAACACTGAAGCGGAAATTTTCGCTCCTTGCGCAGCCTCAAGATTGATTACTAAATCTCAGTTGGATCAAATGGTCAGTTCTGGTCTCGAGGTGATTTCTTGCGGGGCCAACGTGCCTTTTGCCGATCAAGAAATTTTCTTTGGACCGATTATGGCCCATGCTGACTCTCAACTGGCCTTGATTCCAGATTTTATTTCGAATTGCGGTATGGCCAGAGTATTCGCCTACTTCATGGAAGGAAGGGTTGCCATTACCGACGAAGCTATTTTTAACGATACCTCAGAAACCATTTTAAAGGCACTGCAAAAAGTGCTTGACAAAAACAAGTCTCAAACCGGAATTAGCGCAAAGGCCTTTGAGATAGCACTAAATCAACTTATTTAATATTATGGAAGCAATTATTATTTCTTTGTTCGTCCTAGGCTACTTGGCCATTACTTTAGAGCACAGTCTCAAAATTGACAAACTCATTCCAGCTCTCATTATGATGGCTGTAATGTGGGCGGTGATTTCTCTGGGAATAGGTGATGTCAACACGTGGTTCGATTCTGCATTGCACGGAATGATAGAAGGATTTTCTATGTTTACGGACGTTGAAAAGTCTCATATTCTAGAAGGATCACTAATTCACCATTTGGGAAAAACCGCAGAAATACTAGTATTCCTGATTGGTGCCATGACCATTGTAGAAATCATTGATTACTTCGATGGCTTCTCTACTATCAATAAATTTGTTCGTTCGAGAAGTAAAAGAAAAATATTGTGGCTGTTCTCAGGTTTGGCTTTTTTCTTATCTGCCATAATTGACAACTTAACCGCTACTATAGTCCTGATTTCAATTTTGCAAAAACTCATTGCTGATCGCGAATCAAGGCTAATGTACGTCGGAATGATAGTAATAGCAGCCAACGCAGGTGGAGCTTGGTCTCCGATTGGGGATGTTACTACCACCATGCTGTGGATTGGCAACAAAGTTTCGGCTTTTCATCTTTTTGAATATTTATTGTTACCATCAATGATGTGTCTAGCTGTTCCTGTCTTGATCGCTTCATTCATGCCAACATTCCGAGGGCGGTTCGCACCCCTAATAGCATCTGAAATACCTGAAAATCCTCATTCCTCTAAAATGCTTTATCTAGGTTTAGGAGCTATTGTGTTTGTGCCAATTTTTAAAACAATTACCCATTTACCTCCATACGTTGGGATGATGCTTTCTCTTGGGGTAGTGGCAACTTTTGCTGAGTTGTTTAGCTCAACCAAATTTAATCTTTCTGGTGTTCAAAAAGATGAACAACCTGACAAAGCAACACACGGTCCCGTGCATCAATCCCTGTCTAAAATTGAGCTTCCAAGTATATTATTTTTCTTAGGTATTTTAATGGCTGTTGCTGCTCTTGAGTCAATGGGATTGCTTTTTGAATTTGCAACTGCAATGCGAAACGCCTTGCCTATGGTTGGTACGGAGTTGCCAACAGCTCCTGTTTCCGATTTGGTAGTTATTTTGTTGGGTTTCAGCTCTTCGGTAATAGACAATGTTCCTTTGGTGGCAGCCAGTTTAGGAATGTTTGCTGAGCCCATGGACAGCCCGATTTGGCATTTTATTGCCTATGCTGCAGGCACTGGTGGAAGTATGCTGGTAATTGGTTCGGCTGCGGGAGTAGTGGCTATGGGAATGGAAAAAATCAATTTCTTTTGGTATCTCAAGAAAATATCTTGGCTGGCTCTTTTTGGATTCCTAGCTGGAGCCTTAGTGTTCGTTTTTATGCGCAGTATTATTTGACATACTTGAGTGCCAAATTCTACGTTACACTACTATAAAGACATATTCGAATGAACATCTTATTAAATTCATTGCAACCTAACGGTTTAGAACAAGGCGTCGATAGTGAATCGGTTGAAAAGTCACTTTCTATATTCGACCTTATTCTTAGCGGTGGCTTGGCAGGTCAGATAATTATTGGCTCATTGGTAGTCATGCTGACTTTTGCGATTTATATTTATTTCGAACGATTGTTCGCGATCCGTGATGCTTCAAAAGTAGATCCCTCTTTCATGAGTCAGATCAGAGAATTTGTGGCTTCTGGAAAAGTGGAGGCCGCAACACTGAGATGCGCCCAATTGGATTCTCCAGTTTCGCGATTAATTAGTACTGGAATTTCTCGGATAGGTCGTCCACTAGAGGATATCAATACAGCTATCGAAAACGCAGGTCGATTGGAGGTCTATAAATTGGAAAAAAATGTGGCGACCTTGGCGACCATCTCTGGAGTTGGTCCTATGATTGGTTTTTTGGGAACGGTCATAGGGATGATTTTGTCCATTTTTGAAATTGCCAATTCAGGTGGTCAAATAGACATCAAACTCCTTGCTGACGGCCTATATACAGCCATGACTACCACAGTAGCTGGTCTTATCGTAGGTATTGTTGGTTATATAGCGCACAATCATTTGGTTGTGAAGACCACTAAAGTTATTCATCAAATGGAAGCGAATTCGGTAGAATTTCTGGATTTGTTGAACGAACCAGCATAACATACCCTCATGAAAATCGAAGGAAGAAATAAGGTAGAACCTGAGTTCAATATGTCCTCAATGACGGATATTGTTTTTCTTTTGCTGATCTTTTTTATGTTGGCGTCAACCCTTGTTACCACCAATGCCATTGACGTTCTGCTGCCCAGTGCAACAGGCAAAACGACCAATAAAAATTCGGTAGCTGTTACCATTTCCAAGGATTTGCAGTTTTTTATAGACGAACGAACGGTCGCAGAAAATAACTTAGAAATGGAATTACTCAATGCGATGTCTGGAGAGACACATCCTACAGTGACTTTACGAGCCGAGGAATCAGTGCCAATTAGCAAGGTTGCTTTTGTCATGGAAATTGCAAATCGAAACAAACTCAAAGTTATACTGGCTGTAAAACCTTAGTAATGAGCCTTTTTAAAACAATTCACGAAAAAAAGTCAGCCAGAATAACTGCAGCCATAATGACCTTGCTGTTGTTATTGTTGTTTTTGTTCGGATTGCCCTATTTAGACCCACCTTTAGAATACGGACTGACTGTGAACTTCGGAACTTCTGATACTGGAGAAGGCAAGTTGCAGCAAGCCAGTATGCTCCCCGAAAATTTAACCCCAAATCAAGAAAAAACCAGTGAGAGCAATGCGTCTTCTCAGGCAACCGATTCTGAAGAAGTCATTACTCAAGATAAGCCCGAAGATGTGGTGATTAAAAAAGAACCCAAACAACCTTCTGAAGCTGAAAAACTGGCAGAATCCAAGGCTAAAAAAGAGGCTGAGGAAAGAGCGAGACTAGAGTCTGAGCAAAACTTAAAAAAGGCCAAACTGGACAACCTGTTAGGGAAAATTGAAAATCCAAGTGCAAATCAGTCTGGACAAGGCATAACAGATGGCAACTCAGACCAAGGCAAACCAAACGGCGATCCTTATGCTCCTGCGTATTTTGGGATCACAGGATCTGGACAAGGAGGAGTGGGTTATGGACTGAACGGACGAGGAAAGCCAAGCAATTCGAAAGTCAAACCAAACTGTGACGAAGAAGGAACTGTTGTAGTGGAAATTCAAGTCAATCGATCTGGACAGGTGGTCAAGGCCATTCCAGGAAAAAAAGGCACCAATGGCGATATTTGTCTTTACAACGCAGCTGAACAAACGGCTCTAACCTATCGTTGGTCCGCTGATCCCAAGGCGCCACCAATCCAAATTGGATTTGTGATTGTTAATTTCAGCGTGACTCAGTAAATGACTTATAAAGAAACTACTGACTGGCTTTTTGCTCAATTGCCGAACTATCAGCTTCAAGGTTCTAGAGCCTTATTTAAAAATTTAAATAACATTTCTCAATTTTGCGATCACCTCAAGCAACCGCAGAATAATTTCCCTTCTATTCATGTGGCTGGTACCAATGGCAAAGGTTCTACAAGCCATATGCTCAGCTCGGTTCTTCAGGCCGCAGGTTTTAAAGTAGGACTTTATACTTCTCCACATTTGAAGGACTTTAGGGAGCGCATTAAAATCAGTGGTTCTCCGATTTCTGAAGACGAAGTTGTCGAATTCGTTCAAACTAACCTCAATTATATCAGAGAGCAGCAACTTTCCTTCTTTGAACTCACCGTTGCCATGGCTTTCGATACTTTTGCCAAGCATCAAGTGGATGTGGCAGTCATCGAAGTCGGTTTAGGCGGACGTTTGGATGCCACCAATGTCATCCTTCCTATATTGTCGGTGATTACAAATATTGGCCTAGATCACACTAAATTTTTAGGGCATACTTTACCCGAAATTGCTTTTGAAAAGGCAGGAATCATTAAACCTAACGTTCCAGTAGTCATTGGTGAATACACAATAGAGACAAAAGAAGTTTTTGAAAATCAGGCGTCCAAAATGAATGCAGCCATCCTATTTGCTTCAGAATTTGATCTTCCAGTCTATGACTGTGACCTCAAAGGAAGCTACCAAAGATTCAATGTGAGAACGGCTGCAGCTGCCATTTATGAATTGAAAAGACTCCATTGGAAAATTCCCGAACAAGCAATGGTTGAAGGTTTTAAAAGTGTAGTCTCAAGCACTCAGTTTTTGGGAAGATGGCAACAATTATCCCAACAACCCGCTGTGTATTGCGACGTGGCTCACAATGCCGATGGCATTCGCGTCCTTTTTGATCAAGTGAAAAACATGGCTTTTGGACGATTATTGGTTGTTTTCGGAGTGATGAAAGACAAGGATTTAGACAGTATAGTACACCTTTTGCCGACCGATGGTAGCTATTTTTGCTGTCGTGCAGACAATGCAAGAGCCTTGTCTTCGGACAGTTTGAGCACTTATTTACAGGAACAGGGTCTAGAAGCTCAGTCTTGCGGTAGTGTAGGGGCTGCCCTAGAGTCAGCCCAAACAGTTGCAAACACTGATGATTTGATTCTAATTTGTGGAAGTAATTTTGTGGTAGCTGAAATTATTTAGAATAATATTTGCTACTCCAATATTTGAGTTTATATTTGCCGTCCAACCCTTGAGGGGCGCTTAGCTCAGTTGGTTCAGAGCACTTGGTTTACACCCAAGGGGTCGGGGGTTCGAATCCCTCAGCGCCCACTTTAAGAACCGCTTTTAGCGGTTTTTTCAGTTACAGTAGTTCTGTTTGTATTGGGTCATTAACTCAGTTGGTTCAGAGTGTTACCTTGACAGGGTAGAAGTCACTGGTTCGAATCCAGTATGACCCACAATTTAATA
>Ga0255758_10004424_pt1 | contig 11931 bp, 14 predicted proteins | sample 011ome_24_FD_179958 | JGI IMG/M metagenome (GOLD analysis project Ga0255758, IMG submission 179958) | Coastal salt marsh microbial communities from the Groves Creek Marsh, Skidaway Island, Georgia - 011513CT metaG (version 2) | ecosystem: Environmental > Aquatic > Marine > Intertidal zone >...
TTTTTAAGACCGTCTGAATTAACATCGTGGTTGTTGTTAGATCCGTCCCAAACGATCCAGGACTCTGATGAAAGGATTTTCTTGTGCTTTAGTCCTGCGGTATCAAGCTTCTCCCTAACCAAGTCATATTGGCTCCAAACATTAGGAATGATTAATCCGTCCATCATGCCATATCCATTGAAATGGTCAGACACATTCATGTTTAATGCGTCCACTTCCTTCATTAATTCCTCTGATGCAATCAACTGGTCGTAGTAGTCGTCCACAGCGACTGCACCCTTTCCTCCTTGTAGGCCCTCTCGGCCATCGCAGGCTTCACAAGGGGATGTGCCGGAAGTAGATAGGATGACGGGCAGTTTTGGAGCTTGGTTGTAAACTTTGCGTACAGCCCGTGCCCCATCCTTGAAGATCTCATTGATAAGAAATGTGGTATCTGCATCATTCATCATCCCTTTGAGGTTTGCCTCATGGTAAAGCTGATACGCGTCCACCCTGCCTTTGAAATGCTTGGCGATTCGGGTGACGAATTCAGCATACATTCCGGGTTTGGGACGCCAGGGTCCACCCTTTCCGGAAACGGACGCCCATGCGGGAGTATGCCACAAGACGAACTCTACTTTAACCCCTCTCTCTACACACAAATCAACCGCGTGTTCGATAGCTTTGAGCGAGCCCGACATATGGTTTTCATAGTCCGTGCTCTTTGGGGTGGGTTCCACGGCATTCCAGCTAACCCAAAACTGTGCGTAACTGCTGTGCTCAGATATGAGCGGACGATTGGCGTCGTAAAGTTCACATCCTGGCATGCCAAATGGTTGCCACCTCACCCCGATATGCATGTGTTCAGGTGTCCAGGTGTAACCTGTGTTTGCAGGATCCTCCCGATTCTCATCCTTACTGTGCAAGCAAGAATAATTTAAAGAAATAATAAGGATGCCAAGAAATATGGATGAAGTTTTATTGTTCATTGTAAATGAAATCGGATCAGCAACTTAAGCTGTGCATCTTGTGAAATAGCGTGAAAAGACAAGGTTATCTCTGTGGAAATATAATCTTCTGTAATGTTACCGGAGCATTCCTGCGGCCAATGTTTCATTGGTGAAGGGGTCTACCAAAATGAAGCTTCCAGTATTACGGTTCCTGCGATAAGAGTCCCAAAACACAGGCTGGGAAGCTCTCAAGGATATACGCCCAATATCATTCATGGATAACTCCTTTTGCTCTTCATTTTTGCGCAGAGAATTAACATCTATCTTATATTTCACATCACTAACAATTACCTGAGCTTCTTTGGAAGTGTGGCGAAAAAGCAACTTACTGCCCGAAGTGAGCTTCTTGGTTGCTGAAAACCAGCACACGCGGGCATCTAAATCCTGGGAGTTATTGGGTTGGTTGTTGGGTTTGACCAACATATCACCTCGGCTGACATCGATTTCATCTTCAAGCAAAATAGTGACAGATTGGGGATGAAATGCTTCATCCACCTCCTGGTCAGCCAGTAGAATCTGTTTGATTTGTGAATTAAACCCAGAAGGAAGAACAGTTACTTCATCCCCTGTTTTAAATACTCCCCCAGCAACACGCCCGGCAAACCCGCGGAAATCATGATGTTCATCCGAATGAGGACGGATTACCCATTGCACAGGAAAGCGAGCATCCACATGATTGAAGTCGGATCCAACATACACATTTTCTAGGTGGTAGAGCAAGGGGGGGCCTTTAAACCAAGGCATATTTTCGGAACGGTCCACCACATTGTCGCCTTTGAGTGCAGATATAGGGATAAAGGTAATATCCGTTACATTTTCTAGACGGCTGGCAAACTCCGTGAATTGTTCGAGCACCTTGATGTAGGCAGCCTCTTCGTAGCCCACCAAGTCCATTTTATTAATACAGACTGCCACATGCTTAATCCCGAGCAGGTCTGCGATAAAGCTGTGCCTTCTAGTCTGCTCGACCACCCCGTTTCTGGCGTCGACTAAAATGAGGGCAAGGTTGGCAGTGGATGCACCTGTGACCATATTACGAGTGTATTGAATATGTCCTGGTGTGTCCGCGATGATAAATTTTCTTTTTGGCGTAGCAAAATATCGGTAAGCAACATCTATAGTTATCCCTTGCTCTCTTTCCGCCCGAAGACCGTCGGTAAGAAGTGCGAGGTTAACATGTTCATCTCCCCGTTTTTTACTGCTTTGCTCAATGGCTTCGAGTTGGTCTTCGAAAATAGCTTTTGTGTCGTGAAACAACCTGCCGATCAGTGTGCTTTTTCCGTCGTCCACACTGCCTGCAGTGGTGAAACGCAAAAGGTCCATGTTTAAATAATTTTTATCTTCACTCATTCTATTTTAAAATTAGAAATAACCTTGTTTTTTACGATCTTCCATAGCGGATTCAGATCTCCGGTCATCGGCTCTTGTGCCTCTTTCAGTTACCCTAGAAGCAGCCACCTCTGCGATGACCTCATCGAGGTTCGATGCCGTGGAGAGAACGGCACCAGTGCAGGTGGCATCCCCAATGGTGCGAAAACGGACGATTTCAGTTCTTGTCGTTTCCTTTTCAGTAGGAGAAACAAATTCACTCACGGCAAGAAGGGAACCATTTCTCTCAACAACCTCACGCTCGTGAGAAAAATAAAGAGATGGAAGATCAATATCCTCCTTTTTGAGGTATTGCCAAACATCCATTTCCGTCCAATTGCTTAGCGGAAATACTCTGAAATGTTCACCGTGACTCTTGCGTCCATTAAATAAATTCCAGAGTTCAGGGCGCTGGTTTTTGGGGTCCCACTGGCCAAATGCGTCCCGATGCGAGAAAAATCTTTCTTTGGCCCTTGCTTTCTCCTCGTCTCTACGCCCACCACCAAGGGCGGCGTCTAGGTTCTCTTTTTCAATTGTTTCCAGAAGAGTAACAGATTGGAGGGCATTCCGGCTGGCATTTGCCCCAGTTTCCTCTACCGCAGTGCCACGGTCAATCGAGTCCTGTACCAACCCAATGATAAGTTGGGCACCCATTTTTTCAGCAAATTGATCTCGGTAGGCAATGGTTTCTGGGAAATTATGACCAGTGTCGACATGGACCAATGGAAAGGGAGACTTGGATGGATAGAAAGCTTTGAAGGCCAGGTGGGCCATAACGATGGAATCCTTTCCTCCGGAAAAAAGAAGACCAGGATGTTCAAACTGGGCTGCAGTTTCCCGCAAGATGAAAATAGCTTCAGCTTCCAGTTGGTCCAAGTGGGTGAGGTTGTAGTTTTTCATTAATCGATAGAGATTGATTTTAAAATGTAAGCGAACAACGATTGGACAGATTCTTCTTCGCTTTGCTGTTCTGTGTTTATGGTAAGGCTGGGGTTATCAGGTTCTTCAAATGCTGAGCTTTTTCCAGTAAATGCCTGAACCTTTCCTTCCTCAGCTTTGGCATATAGACCTTTTACATCTCTTTCTTTGCAAGCGGAGAACGATGCTTTTACGAAAATTTCATGGAAATTGCTTTCCCCAATGATTGATTTTGCAGCTAACCTTGATTTCCGAAAAGGGGTGATGAGTGAGACCAGTACAACCATTCCATTTTCGGAAAGTAATTTGGCAACCTCGCTTACGCGCCTGATATTTTCGATACGGTCTGAATCTGTAAAACCAAGGTCTGAATTTAAACCTGACCGGAGGTTATCTCCGTCCAAAAGAATGCAGTGTTTGCCTTTATCATGAAGAAGTTTTTCCATTTGGATGGCCAAGGTGCTTTTGCCGGATCCTGAAAGTCCGCACAGCCAAAAAACCACACCTTTTTGCCCAAAAAGCATTTCTTTTTGAGACTTCGGTATGGAACGGTCTGTTATGGGATGTATGTCTGTTTTACTCACAAAAGGAAGCAGACTAACATAAAATAAAAAAAAAGCGAGAACGCTTAGGGGCGTTCTCGCTTATTGGGGTGAGAGTAAAACTCTCATGGGGTAAAGATCACACTACTTCACAGGGCATGCTCCGGCAAGATTAATCGAGATGTCTATTTCATTGGCGACTTTATCGAGATATTCCCCCGGTTTGATTCCAAAGTCATCGCGTTTGACCTTAAATTTGGATCGGACAATCAGGAGATCACCAGGTACACGATTGCGTTTTTCGAGCATACCTTCGAGGTAGGTTAGCTCGACCGGCAGGTTCATCTTTAGGGTAACATTGCGGATGGTCATTTTCCCTTCAGCTAATGCATGGAGTGAACGGCCTTGTTGCTTTAATTCAGTCAGGTTGGCCAGGGAAAACTCAATGGTGGGGAATTTTTGTACATCCAACCAGTCCTCCCCATGCATGTGCTCCTGCAAGACTGAATTGTCCACCCGCAAGCTGGAAGCTTCTAGGGAAATTGTCCCACTTGTCTCAGCAGGTTTTTCTGGATCAAAGGAAACATTACCAGAAACCCCACCTGCAGACCCATTGATCGACTCCAGAAGTGCATCTAGTTGGAAAATAACGGTGTTTACCCCTTTGGGATCTTTAAAATCAAAAGCCTTTGCTCCACCGAAAAGAAGTACTGGAAAAAAGAAAAAAAAGAATCTGATGTGTTTCATTTCTCTATTCCATTGAGGTAGTGATTTTTTTCAAACTTCTTTTTCGGTAAATTCTTATAAAAAGTAAGCATGCAGTGACCAAAAAACCAATGGCGGGAGTTTCAATACCGCAAATAAACTGATCCACCCAGGTCACCTTGGTCTGGGTACCTAGTTCAGGCATCCCTTCCACAACTGGAACCTCTTCTTGGACTGCAATACTTGTTGCCCAGAAAGAGAGACGGGCACCATCCAGAATCCAAAAGATCAATGTTGTGCAAAATGGAAGAAGGGTGATGAGATTCTGAATCACAGATTTAAGCTCTGGGGTGTGCCTGTTTGTGTGCATTCTTCAGCCTGGTTACAGAAACATGGGTGTAGACTTGGGTGGTGGATAGGCTGGCATGACCAAGGAGTTCCTGAACGGCTCGTAAGTCTGCACCATTGTCCAACAAATGAGTGGCGAAAGAATGTCTTAGTTTATGGGGTGTGAAGTCCAGTGGAATGCCGGAGTGTTTTAAGCATTTTTTGAGCAGTATCTGAATCCACCTCGTGGAAAGCCTGTTTCCCGATGGATTGGTAAACAACGGGGCGGATAAGGACGCATCTTCAGAATATCTCTTTCGAAATTCAGAGATTTTTTGGGCTGTGCGTTCGATAATTGGGCAGATTCTTTCCTTGCGGCCCTTCCCTGTTACTTTCACCACTTGGTTTTTCAGATCAATGTGCTCGTGGTTGAGCCCCACAACCTCTGACACCCGCAAACCTGCTCCATACATCAATTCGAGCACGATTCTATCCCTGGAAATCAAAAAGTCTGCACTTTGGGAGTTTTCATGAACCAAGGCGGGAGAGTTCATCAATGTCTTTGCCTGTTGTTCAGTTAAAAATTTAGGCAAGGGTTTATCCGCCTTGGGTACGGGGAGGTTTTTAAAGGGATTGGTTTCGACCCATCCCCTTTTTTGACAGTAGTGAAAAAAACTGCGTAAGGCAGATAATTGGTTTCCCAATGTGGTTTTGGATAATGAGTTTTGGGATTCAATCAGATAAGAGCGGGCAATTAATTTATTCGACTCCAAAATACCACAGTTTGGACTTTGGCTAGTGAGCCATTTGTTATACCGGATAAGTGCTAGTTTGTAATTCCGGAAGGTATGCTCCGATAAGCGTCGCTCAAGAATAAGGTGATCCAGAAATTGGCCTTCCTCAACACTGAGAGAAGAAGAGCTTTTGGGGGTTACTTTAACTGCACCCATGTCTCCATGATCAGTTCGTAAATTCCAGCAAAAAAAATAAAAAGAAACACCAAAATGGCTACCGTCAGGTAAGCTCCAAAACCAATTTGAGGACTCTGGTTTCTTTCCTTGGCGTAAGCATGTGAAGTTTGGTCATGCGGTTGAATAGAAACTAGGTTGCCAGGTCTTTCGGAGCGGTTCTTGAGAGGGGGTCTGTGGTTCATTGCCTTCTTTAAATCTGGTTCCAATTGGAGAAGATATCAAGGGAAAGAATTGACCAATTATGAATTTGCAAGAAAGGGAACCATTTTTGACATGACCCCATCGAGTTCATCCTCAAGAATGTAGTGTCCCGCATTAGGAAATGGATAAACCTGCAATTGGGGCCAAAACTTTTGCCATCTCTGGAGAAAACCTTCATGGAAACAAAAATCTTTCATCCCCCAGCAAGCGATTGCAGGTTTCGAGGAGAACAACTTTAATTGATCTTCTGTGAACTGTAAGGTTGGTCTGGTCGGGTGCCTTTTTTCATAGGGGATATCCTTAACGAAATTCCAAATAGCCACTCGATTCTTCCAATTGTTGTAAGGATATAGAAACCCTTTTTTGACAATTTTGCTTAAGCCGTTGGAAGTAGCCATCCAGGTTGCGGGACGGGCAAACCCATTGAGTGCTCGCACAAAAAACTCACCTATGATTGGGAGCCTGCAGAAGAGAATGCGCTTGGGCACATCTTGGGAAAGAAAAGAAGCTGTATTTAAAAGAACAATTTTACGAACCCTGTCTGGGCTTTTGGCCAAGGCAGTCATTCCAATTGCCCCACCCCAGTCGTGTACCACCAAATTAATTTCCTTAATCCTAAGTGCATCCAACAGTTCAAGAACATGATTCGCATGATCCTGAAGACGGTAACTGAAATCATCAGAGTTAGGTTTGTCTGACAACCCGCAACCGATGTGATCCGGAACAATGCACCTGCCTGTTTCTCTAAGCTTACTGATGACATTCCGGTAGAAGTATGACCAGGTAGGATTCCCGTGAAGAAAAAGCGTGGGAATGCCACAGTCCTCCCCTTCATCCAGATAACTCATGGTGTGCCCAGACCGGAGGGTGAGCCGTTGGGGCGTAAAGGGGTATTCTTTGCTTACTTGAATGGGTATGCTCAACGGTTGATCGATAACATGATGCTTGAAAGTCCACTGCCTATACCGAGTAGGGACGTTCTCGCAGTTAAATTTTCTGGGTTCTTTTCACATGCCAAAGTGTATGTGATCGGCAATGATACTGAGCCACAATTTCCGAGATTTTCAAAGCTGGAAAAGTTAGATGTTGGATCGATGCTCATCGCATCGAGGACAGCAGTCGTGTGGGCCTTGCCCACTTGATGGGTGATAACAAGCTCTTGTTCATTGGGTTCCCAATTGTGTAAGCTAAGAAATTTGGCCCATGCCCGTTTAGCGACCGAAATACCAGCGTGCAAAAGCTCTTCCGAATCAGTCTGCATAACAAGGTCATCCCCAGAGGAGTCGCCCTCGCATAATTCATTGTGAGAGGTATCCGTTTCACAAACCCAGGAACCTACTAAGGGAGAGCCAGCGGGAGCCAAATCTCGGTTTACAATAGACCAGGCAACCGCACCTGCTCCAATCGTGAGGTTGGCGAAGAATGGTTTGATGGATTTTCGGTCGTGAGCACCTTCATTGAGCAGATGGATGGTTTTGTCAACCAGGGGGGCACCATTCTCGCCGGCCACTAAAATAGCCCGGTTTATCTGTCCGGATTCAATTAAAGATCCAGCCAGAATTAACGCATTCAAAAAACCTAGGCAGGCATTGGAGATGTCGAGGATTTGGGTTTTTCCACCAAGGCCCATCAGGCGATGGACATATGAAGCTGTAGCCGGTTCCAGGCGATCCCGGCAAACTGAACAATGAATGAGTAGATCAACTGCATGAGGATCAATACCACTTTGGAGAAGCTTGTTTCCCGCTTCAGCAGATGCTTGGGATGGTTTAAAAGCAGAAGGCCAAAGCCTCCTTTCCGAGATTCCGGTCATTAACTCAAGCCGGCCAACGGGCAGGTTTAATCGTTGGTAAAGAGGGCTGAGCCGGTTCTCTATTTCTGACGAAGAAATGATCTCTTCCGGTAGAGAATATGCCATCCCTTCAATGGCCACTTTTGAGAAATTCATTTCTTTAGGCTCATGGCTGAGGAGACCACATCCTGATCGAAGTAATTTAATCCCATCCCTGCATCGATAACAATCCCCTGTCCATTGATCCCGGATGACCTCGTGCTCAGTAAGAATGTGGCTAAATTTGCGACTTCATCAGTTTGTAATGCCTTTTTTCTAAAAGTCAGTTTTTCCGCGTATAAATAGTTTACCAAATAACCAGGAATCCCGGCAGATGCACTTGTTTTAAGCGGTCCTGCATTTACGGAGTTAAACCGAACATTGCTGTCCTTGGAGAAGGACTTAGCCAGATACCTCACTGAAGCTTCCAAGGAAGCTTTGATTGGGGCCATGTAGCCATAGTTTTCCGCAGTCACCTCGGTGGATGATATACCAATGGTCACAACTGATGCGTTCTTTTCAAGGAATGGTTTACAAATTCTGGCAAGTTCAACCAGGGAAAAGGATGAGATTTGGGTGGCTTGTAAAAAGTCTTCTCTTTTGGTTTCGTGAAATGGCTTTACCCCCTCTGCATAATTGGCAAATGCAATGGAGTGAAGAACGCCATCCAGTTGGAGGTTTTCCATTTCAGAAAGACTCCTTTGCAGGTTTTTTAAATCATCTTCTTTTTCGAAGTCACAAATAAGAATCTCCTGGTCTGAAGGGATCAGCTCTTTTAATTGTTCTTTTCGTGCCTTGCTTCGCACACAATAAATAAGTCGTGCACCTTCTTCTTCTAATAACCTGGCAACGGACCATGCCACGCTTTTGCGGTTGGCAAAGCCAACGATCAGAAATGTTTTTCCGGATAGATTTAGAAAACTCACTTGGGTGAATCTTCCTTCACCATGGCTAGGGCGTAGGAAATGGTGAGCGCAATTTTGCCCTCTTTTCTTATCTCTCCTGACATATTGAAGAACTGGCCCATTCTCTCCCCCAAGCTAACGCTTATTTCAACCGTATCTCCTGGTTTAACCATTCTTTTAAATCTCGCATCTCTTATCCTTGAGAGAACTGGGGTTATATTTTCATCAGTGAGCGACTCTTCAGATAAGTAATCAGAAAGAAAGACAGCACCTGTTTGAAAGACCGATTCGCACAGAAGAACCCCGGGCATGATTGGATTGCCAGGGTAATGACCTTCAAAAAAAGAGAAGTCCGGTTTGATCGTTAAAGATGCCCTGGCTCCCGTATCTGTGATTTCAATAATCTTATCAACAAACAGAAACGGGGGGCGATGCGGTATGCGACGGTAAATTTCTTCCATAACAGGGAAGATTGCTAATCTATGGCCTAGGTTCAGGCAATGGCAAAGCTTGAATCAGATGTTGGTTTAGAATCGCCAATGGAAGAACCTGCTCTGAGAAAACTGTCCACCTTGTTGGCTGTAATCACACCATAATTGATCGTGCCAAGCCAACCAGACATAATGATACCAACGGACCCTGCATGAAACAATCCCGGTGCGTGAACAGGTAAGTCACTTGAGACCTCTAATCCTTCAAACTTAGTGCCAAAAGTCGCACCATTGGAGTGCTGGGTGTAGTGCTTAATCGTTCTAGGAGTAGCGGCTTCAATATGATCTATTTTATTTCGGATATCAGGCACTATTTTCTCGAGTGCGATGATGCTTTCCTCGCACAACCTATCTTTGGCCATGCGGTATTCCGATTCGCTGAGGTCAGCCCAGTCCTTCCATTTCGCATTTAAGGAAGCAACGATGCTGTACCTTGGGTCTTTGCGATGCGGTCTGGTATCGGGGTAATAAATAGAAAAAGTTCGGCTAGTGGTATGAAAATCAGATAATTCATCGGTTGAAAACTTAGCTGATTCCGATGTAAAAATTAAGTCACCTAAGGATTCAGGCAAAGTCTCCCCTTTCTTTAGACCGATGTAAACCTGGCATGAAGTGCTGTTTAAGCGTACATCTTTCGATTTTTGGGCAAATTTTTTGGGGAGTTTGCTGGTGCCCAACATTTTCTCTATGGTATTTTTTAAATTAGCATTAGAGAGTACAGCTCCACAGCTGATTTGCCTTCCATTTACTTTCACTCCGGTAACACAGGGTTTTCCTTTACGGTCTTGAGTAATGATTTTATCCACATTGCATTGCCTGCGCAGTTCGACTCCATTTTTGCGCAATTCTTCCACCATCTTTTTCACTAAGGAATCCGTGCCATCCTTGAAGGTGTAGATTCCTTTGCGCATGAAGTTGGTAAAAACAATCCCATATGCAATGGCTGGATCGAGAAAAGAGGAACCGTTTGCGTAGGAAATGGGTTCCAGTAATAAGCGTTTCACATCGTCCCTTCCTGGGAAAAACTCTTCCAATAGATCGCCAATTGTTCGGCCATCTTTTGCAAAGTAATCCATATTTTTCAAGTGGTCGTAAAACTCCTCAATTCTTTCTTTCGCTATGCTAAAAGAGTCCTGCAGGATTTGGGTGAAATCCAGTCGGTCAAAAGTGGTTTTGAGATCATACTGCGGGTTTACAAAACGGATGCCTTTGAGTTGAACTATCGAATCGGCAATTTCTTTCGTCCAGTACCTACGGCATGACTTAATCATTCCCACGGGGAATCCGTGCAGGGAAATATCAAATATATGCCCTCCTGCCCGCTTGAACCATGTGGCCAATCCACCAAATTGGTAATGGTGCTCAAGCAGCAGCACGGAGTGCCCCTGTTTAGCTAAACAATTCGCCCCAGTTAAGCCACCCAGTCCGCTACCAACCACCACAACATCATAGTAGTCCTTGATTCCTTTAAGAGGATCTCTTTTAGAAGGCATAAAAAATATTTAAATAACTCTGGGCAAAAGCGCAAATTTGTTCATTTAAACGGCATTGGAATGACTATACTTTTGCATAAAATCAGAGACGGTCTGCATCTCTGGATCTCCTGGACCAACCAAATGCTCTAAATCTAATTGTTTCAGAATGGTAAATTCTTCCTCGCTTAGTTCAAGCGGAGAAATGCAAAGAGTTTTCAGGCTCATCTCCAACAGAGGGGACAGGTCAGATACTTTCAATCCGATCATATTTAAATATTTGAGCGGACAAAAAGTTAAAGGAGTAATGGAGCCCACAGGTGAACCTGGGAGGAATAGTTTCTCCAGGGATGATTCCATGAGTGGAGATAAGTCTTCCACCAAAGTTTTTCGAAGTTGAAGCTCTTTTAATGGACTATTTCGAAGAGGTTCTAAGTTTTCAACCGCTGTTTGGTTTAGGTTAAGTACAATAAGGGGAGCGTTACTCAATGGTGTCAGACTGTCGATCTTTGTTCCTTGCAAATTAAGGACCTCAATTTGTTTCTCACTGAGTGGACGCAAATCCTGCACGGGTGCCATGGAAAGGTCTAGTTTTGCGAGGGGCATGGAGTGAGTAAAGGTGAGTTGCTCCACACAGCTTCCCGATAAGTTCAGTTCTTCAATCGGCAAGATGGCCAGCGACTCAAAGTCCGTTGCTTGGCTATTTTTGGCCGAAAACCTCCTCAGGTTAAAAAGCTTCACACATCGAAACGGTGTGCTACTCCCCCATGGCAAAGAAAGTGCCTCTAACGGAAAGCCCTTAATTCCCTCATGATCAAAGCTTGTTACTCTGGAAAAATCTAGTTCCTTGATCGGGAAATGCCCGAGGGTCGAGATACGATCCAGGTTCGATTCATCGAGAAAGCGAACACCGACACCGCCAGGAATAAGAAATACCTCAGCAGAAAACCCAAGGTTTTCGAGTTCCCTGGAGCAAGAGGAAGAGACTTCCTCAAAAAAACGAGTATTGCCACTCCTTCGGTTTTGAAGTTTCGAGGAAATCAACTTGATTACATTTTAAAATTTAAAATTACTAAACCTCTTGGATAAATAAATTCTTCCAACGAATTTCTCCGCCATGAGTTTGTAATTGAATGGGCCCCTCAGGCAAGATGGGTCCAGCTTTTTTCCAATAATTAAGCAGGGGTGCCTGGTCGACAACCTGTTGGTTG